>Ga0213824_1000340_pt1 | contig 38378 bp, 35 predicted proteins | sample MC6MC0906MG_FD_179892 | JGI IMG/M metagenome (GOLD analysis project Ga0213824, IMG submission 179892) | Enriched soil aggregate microbial communities from Iowa State University, Ames, United States - MC6-MC0906-MG | ecosystem: Environmental > Terrestrial > Soil > Unclassified | place: USA: Iowa...
GCTCGCGCTGGCCATCGCCGTGGTACTGCACACCCAGGTAGGCCATCACCACCTGGGTCAACTGCTCGTCAGCGCGACCGACCCACATCGGGAACGGCGGCTGGTAATCGTCAGGCACCCGGCGCGACAAGGTGCGCGGGCACTTGAGGTGTTTGTCGATTGCGGACTCCATCACAGGCTCCTTGTTATTTTGGCTTCGGACACACGCTCGGCATTACCACGGGCACGCAACGCGCACGCTCCCCACTCGATCAGCCACGACAAAAACTCTTCGGGCGCCAGGTCGCGCATATGCAGCCACCTGAACTCGTCGGCCATTCGCTGTTGTTGTTGTTGTTGTTGTTGTTGTTGAACTCGCATGGGCTTTACCTCATCGGCGCAGGTTGCTGGAAATGCCGTGAGGTCAACGTTAGGCACGCCACAACAGCGTCGCTTTGTTGGTCAGGACAACCGTTTGGTTGGTAAAGACAGCGCGAAAACACCCGCCTGGACACGAACCGCGATGGTGCAATGCACAGGGATAAAAAGGGTTTTTGCCCCGGAATGGGCAGACGCAAGAGGTGCTTTTGCGATGGACGCCGCCGCGGCACTCAAACCGCAGGCCGGGTTGGCCACGGCCCGCGCCGGCGAATCGCGCTGGCGTGGATATTGCCTGTCGAAACCTCGGTAACAGTGCTTCGTTTCCTCAAGTAGTAGCATCAAGGTGAGCGCCATCATGGCTGAGAACAATCACTATTCCACCCTTACCGTTTCGCCAGCCCGTCGCTTCGACTACTGGCGGGAAGTGGTCTGCCGGCATTGCCTGTCGGCAGACAGCAAACCCTCGTTGCAGAGCAATTTCGAGGGTGCGCTACAGGTCAACGGAATTGGCCCCCTGGACATCACCACCCTGTCTTCGCCACTGCACCACTGGATGCGTTCCGAGCAACACCTGCGCGGCGACCCAGCCGAAGATATCTGGCTGGGTTTCACCCTCGACGGTTACGGCGAAATCGAACAACACACGCGCAAGGCCAGCCTGACGACCGGCAGTGTGTTTCTTTACGATGCAACCCAACCGTTCCGCTTCAGCCTGGGTGGTACCGAAAACCACCTGATCCGCATCCCCCGACCGCTGCTCTCGCAGCGCCTGCCGGGCATCGCCGACCTCACCGCGCTGGTGCTGGACGAGTCCCGCCCCGGAGTGATCCCACTGCGGCAGATGATCGGCCAGGCCGCCAGTTCCGCCGCGTTGCTGCAGAACGAAAGCATCGCCCGGCGCTACTCCAGCACCATCATCGACCTGCTGGTGCTCAGCCTGGAGCTGCAGGACCTCAAGACCACCCATCAAGAGCTGGACCTTTACGGGCGCATCATGAACTACATCCAGCGTCACCTGACCGAACCGGAACTGTCGATCGAGTCGATTGCCGTGGCCCACCACGTCTCGACGCGCACGGTCACCCGGGCGTTTGCCCGGCATCAGAAATCCCCGGTCGCCGAAATCTGGAAGGAACGGCTCAACGCCAGCCGCGCAGCGATCGAACGCGGCCAGGTAAGAAGTGTTTCCCAGGCCGCGCTGGAATTCGGGTTCTCCGATTTCTCGCATTTCAGTCATGCGTTTCGGAAGGCTTTTGGAGAGGCGCCGCATTCGTTGTTGCGGCGGAGTAGGGGGTAAGTCCGGCGCCCTCAAGGAAAAGACCAGGCTCCGTATTATCGGCCTTGAAGCGGTCATGCCAGGTTGGAGTTGAACGCGCGAGCGTCGAAAAATTGAATTGTGGTGTTCAGGGCGTTTAAATTGGTTTCCTGAGTGATCGCGCTGTCGTGGTGGCAGATGAAACTGTGGCCAACATCGGGATAGACAATAAGGTGGTGTGAAACGTTAGCGGTTTCCAGTGCTTCCTTTAATTGAATACTCTGTAGATAAGGGACCTTTTCATCCTTTTCCCCCACCAAAATCAAGGTGGGTGCTGTTTCGTTGGAAACTTCCAGCGCAGGACTGGCACTTCCAGGAAACATTCTTTCGTGCTATTGAGCAACTAGCTGAGGGCGTTGTGCCGCGGTGGAAGTTCGCTCAGCCGCGAGGCAAGCTCGCGGGAGGGCGTGATCGATGGTTCTAGCGTTGCTTGACGCCGCCGCCAATTTGCCAGACGTAGGGCGGCTCGGTGCCGTTGATATGCCAGTCGCCGATGATGCGCTCCTTGTAGATCACCGGGTTGTGCGAGGCGGCCGTGCGGGCGTTGCGCCAGTGGCGGTCGAGCTGTTTGGCGATGCTAGTGCCAGAGGCGCCGAGCGTATTGAACAGGTCGCTGGTGGCGCGCAGCACTAGATCTATGGCGGCCACCTGAGCCTGGGCCGACTCTAGCTCGGCTGCAATGTTGGCTTGGCGCTCGGCTACTGAGTCGTTGGCAGCGTGTGCCAGATAAGCCCGTTGAGCGACCTCGGCAGCACGCAGGGTGCCCGCCTCGGCGGCGTAGACCAGACCACTGGCCTTACCGATCACCTGCAGCACCTGTGGATCCTGGCTTACGGCCGGGGCATTACCATGGCTGAACACGCGGGTGCGCAAGCGGGTTTCCTGGCTGAAGTCGCGCAGCGCGGCACGCCCGGAGCCGACGATGACGGCGAGCAGTACCAGTTGGTAGAAGGCGGTCTGGTATTTGAAGCGGGTGGCGAAGTCGATGATGTTCTCTTCTTCGACCACCGCGTTCTCGAACACCGAGGTGCCGCTACCGGTGGTGCGTTGGCCGAAGCCGTCCCAGTCGTCGCTCTGGGTGATCCCTGGTTGGCGAGTCCGTATCGCCGCGATCACATCGCCGCCGGTGTCGTCACGGCGGGCGAACAGGTCTATCCAGTCGGAGAAGATGCTTCCGGTGCTGTAGTACTTGGTGCCGTTGACCACCCACCGATCACCTTGGCGCGACACACGGGTGAGCACATCGCCGATCTTCACCGCACCCACTTCTGTCCAGGCGCAGCCCACCAGATCGCCGGCGACGAAGCGTTTGAACCAGACGTCCTGTGGCGTGCCCGCATGTGCGTTAAGACGGTCCTCGACGAAAGCGAAATGTCCGCGCAGCGCCTGCGGCACATTGGAGTCAGCTTCTGCCAGTTCGATCAGCAATTGAAACAGTTGTGGTAGGGACGCGCCGGCACCGCCGTGTTCGACGGGGACGCGTACGGCGCCGAAGCCGGCCTCCTTGAGCCATTGGATGGGCTCATGGGGTAGGGTGCGGTTGCGTTCGCGCTCCACACTGGATTCGGCGATGCGAGCAAAGATAGGTCGGAAGCGAGAGGCAAGAGGTTCGTAGTCGGTACCGGTAGACAGGTGGGGCAGATGGGCTTGGGCGGTCATCGCAGTTCTCCTCGATTGGTGCGATTGCTGACAATGAACTGTTCGCAAACTCCGTGCCTTATCACAAATATGTTTTGAATCAATTACTTAGGATGTATCTCGCAGGCAGGTCTGTCTGGCTGGCAACAGCTTGTTGAACAGCTGTTGATGGGCGGGCAGTCGCGCTTTACGGGGTAACTGTTGTTCGGCGGTCAGTCGTTCAACAGCTTGTTGGTCAGGATGCAGTTGGCATCATCTGCATTAAGGTTCAACTGATTGAATTTTATGGTTTTTTCTTGTTGGCACGGTTGCTGCTCTACCTCCATCAAATGCATGGGCAAGGAGTAGTGAGCATGAATGCACGTGTTATCAGGGTCGTTGTGGTGTCCGGAAGTCTGCGGTCGCCATCACGCACCCACGGTTTGCTACAGGCCTTGGTGGAGCGGCTGTCAGCCCTGTTACTGAAGCCGGAAGTGCACTGGGTGCGCATCGCCGAGCTCTCCACCAGCCTGGCTGGCTCGCTGGAGCGCGATAGCGCCTCGCCAGACTTGCAACCGCATTTGCAGGCCATCGAACAGGCCGACCTGCTGCTGGTGGGCAGCCCGGTGTATCGCGCGTCCTACACAGGTTTGTTCAAGCACCTGTTCGACTTGGTTGATCACCAGTCGCTCAAGGGCGTGCCAGTGGTGCTTGCGGCCACCGGTGGTAGCGAGCGTCATGCCTTGATGATCGATCACCAGTTGCGTCCTCTGTTCGCCTTCTTCCAGGCCCACACGCTGCCGTTCGGCCTGTACGCCAGTGTCGAAGCTTTCGACGAGCATCGCCTAGCCGACCCTGCTCAGTTCGAACGGATTGAACGGGTGCTTGAGACCGTCGGCGCCTTCTTTCACATACCGGTCGCTAGCGCGGCCTGAGTATCCGAGTCACAGGAGACAAAACCATGAGCCAAGCCATCAAGTTCGCCTATTGGGTGCCCAATGTCAGCGGCGGCCTTGTCGTCAGCAAGATCGAACAACGCACCAGTTGGGACATCGATTACAACCGTAAGCTCGCGCAGATTGCCGAGCGTTCAGGGTTTGAATACGCGCTGTCGCAGATCCGCTTCACCGCCGGCTACGGGGCTGACAACCAGCACGAGTCGGTGACCATCAGCCACGCGCTGCTGGCTGCCACCGAGAAGCTCAAGGTGATCGCCGCGATCCTGCCCGGGCCGTGGACGCCGGCGCTGGCGGCCAAACAACTGGCGACCATCGACCAGTTCACCGGCGGTCGCGTTGCCATCAACGTTGTGTCCGGCTGGTTCAAAGGCGAGTTCCGCGCCATCGGCGAGCCGTGGCTGGATCATGATGAGCGCTATCGCCGTTCCGAGGAGTTCATCCGCGCCCTGAAGGGGATCTGGACGCAGGACAACTTCAGTTTCCACGGTGATTTCTACCGCTTCAACGATTACACCCTCAAGCCCAAGCCGCTGCAGCAACCGCACCCGGAAATCTTTCAGGGCGGCAGCTCGCGAGCCGCACGAGACATGGCTTCGCGGGTTTCCGACTGGTACTTCACCAATGGCAACAGCGTCGAGGGCATCAAGGCCCAGATCGACGACATTCGTGCCAAGGCGGCCGCCAACGGTCATTCGGTAAAGGTCGGCGTGAACGCCTTCATCATTGCCCGCGACACTGAGGAAGAAGCCCATGCGGTGCTCGCCGAGATCATCGCCAAGGCCGATCCGGAGGCCGTCAACGGCTTCGGCAGCGAAGTGAAGAATGCCGGTGCAGCCAGCCCGGAAGGCGAGGGCAACTGGGCCAAATCCACCTTCGAGGATCTGGTGCAGTACAACGACGGGTTCAAGACCAACCTGATCGGCACGCCACGGCAGATTGCTGAGCGCATTGTCGGGCTCAAGGCAGTCGGCGTCGATCTGATCCTTTCTGGCTTCCTGCACTTCCAGGAAGAGGTCGAGTACTTCGGCAAGCATGTACTGCCGCTGGTGCGCGAGTTGGAGCAGGCGAAAGCCGCTTCCCTGGCCGTGGCCTGAGGCGCGCTGTCATGCACGAGGAATCTGTCGACAACCTGCCGGCCAGCCTGCTTGCCCGCGCGCGCCAGCGTGGAGGCGACGTGGCAATGCGGCACAAGCGACTTGGGCTATGGCAGCAACACACCTGGGCGCAGCTGCTGGCCGAGGTACAGGGGCTAGCCAGTGGTTTGCGTGATGCCGGTTTCGGTGCTGGCGACAGCTTGGTGATCCTCAGCCGGCCGCGCCCCGAGGCGCTGCTGGCAAGCCTGGCGGCGCAGTGGCTGGGTGGTATCGCGGCGCTGCTCAATCCACTGACAGCGGCCGAGGAACAACTGATGCTGCTGCGTGAGCTCGAAGCCGGCTTTAGACTCCCGGCCCTCGATAGATCTGGCGTGAAAACAGCTTTTTTTCGACACTAAGACTCCGCGTGGCGCGCTGACCACGTGTTCGAACTGGCATTGCATCTGAGCATCTTTGAGGCTCAGCTCAAACTCAACCAAGCCGTCATGCACTTGCTGCAAGGCCTGGATCTGCCCCATCAATTCCTGCTTTTTGTTATCGATGGCCTGCATGGCCAGATCCCAGGGCAGCTCCTGGCCGCGATGATCCTGCAGAATGGCCTGCATTTCCTTGAGCTTGAAGCCGAGTTGCTGAGCGCATTTGATGAAGGTCAGCAGCTCTACGCTTTGCTGGCTGTAGATGCGGTACTTGCCTTCGCGTTGCGGGGGGGGTAACAGGCCGATTTCTTCGTAATGTCGAATGCTTTTGACGGTGGTGCCCGACAGCTGGGCAGCTTTGCCGATGTACATGAAAATCCCTTTTTATGACGCATCAGAAGCGAAAAGATGTCGAGCGCTCGCACAGGCGCGCGACATCTTTGCACAAGCGTCAGGGTGTGGGAAGCCAAGTTGGACAAGGTGTCACAGCAGGGAGGCCCGGCTGGGCGGCGCAGGGGCACGGCCCGAACGGGGCCGATCAGCGGCTGGCGACTGCCTGGACTTGTTTGAGCCAGGCCTCGCGCTGTTCCGGCTTGGAGCCCAATACCGGACCGAAGGTCAGGGTTTTCAGGGGTTTTATGCCGCAGAACTCCAGGGTGGTCTTGCGCATTTGGTGCAGGCCCGGCATGCGATACACCCACCGGTAGTACCACGGCGGCGTGTCCATGGTCACCAAAAGGTGAGCCGTGCGGCCCTTGAGCAGCTTATCCGGGAAGGGCGAGCCCTTGCGGTACTTGAAGGCAAAGCCGGGCAGAAACACGCGGTCGAAGAACCCCTTGAGCAACGCCGGAATGCCGCCCCACCAGATCGGGTACACCAATGTCAGGTGTTCGGCCCAGGTAATGTCGTTCTGTGCGTTGATCAAATCGGGCTCAAGCAACTGGATCTGGTTATAGCCATCGTGCAAAACCGGATCGAAATCCAGGGTGTCCAGGCGTAGTAAGCGCACCTCATGGCCTGCTTGCGTGGCAGCCTCGACATAACGTTCGGACACAGCGCCGCAAAAGCTTTCGTTCGAAGGGTGGCCGAGGATTACGAGCATGCGTTTGCGCTTCATGACAAATTCCAGGTAATGAAGTGTCAAGGGTAAAGTCTGCCCCTTACGGTAGAGTCAAGCCTTGCCGGTTAGCGGTAGAGACAAACAGTCCAGCAGCGCTCGGCTGGAGCCCGGCAAACCGTCGAATGAGCGGGCGCAGAAACGCAATGTGCGTTGAGCCCGGACTCGCACTTGCAAGCTCCAACCGGCTTGAAGGGCTTGCGCCTCCAGATAGACGGCGACCGCACTGTTGGCGTTGAGGGCGACATAAGCGTGGCTGAGGGTGTCGTTGAACGTCAGGGGGGCGAGCCCTGTCAAGGCATGCTCGACCGGCATCACCAACACTGACGGGTCGCGATCAAGCAGGGGGCATGCCGACCTGGGTGGAAGAGGTCAATCCGCAATCGCTACGAAGTGATCTAGCAAAAAACCAATCCGACCGTCGAAAGTGGGTTAGAGACTCTCAGGGTCGCCAAAAAACATCTGTATCCGCGACCGCAACCACCGCTCCGCCGGGTCGTTGTCCTGCGCCCCGCGCCAGGCCATGTGCAGTTCGAAACTGCGCACAGGTATCGGCAGGTCCTCGGCCCGCAACCCGCCCGCCGCAGTCAGCACATCGGCCGTATAGTCTGGCACGGTAGCCACGATGTCTGTGCCCGCCAGCAAACTCCCCAACCCGTTGAACTGCGGCACAGCCAGCACTACGTGGCGCTTGCGGCCAATCTCTTCCAGGGCTTCGTCGATGAACCCGGACAGGTCACCGGCAAACGACACGAGCGCATGGGGCCGTGCACAGAAGTCGTCCAGGGTCATGTTGCCGGGCACGCTGTCGGCACGCAGCAGCTTCGGCATGCTGCGGCGCAGCACCTTGCGCTTGGCGTTGGCCGGGAGTTCGCTGGTGTAGCTGACGCCCACCGAAATCTCGCCCGAGGCCAGCAACGTCGGCATCAGCAGGTAATTGACCCGCCGTACCACCAGCACGATGCCCGGCGCTTCGGCGCGGATGCGTTTAAGCAGCTGTGGCAACAAGGCAAACTCGGCATCGTCCGACAGGCCGATGCGGAACACCGCATTGCTGGTGGCGGGGTCGAACTCGGCAGCGCGGCTGACCGCCGTGGAAATCGAATCCAGCGCCGGGGACAGCAGGGCGAATATTTCGTGGGCGCGCGCCGAGGGTTCCATGCTGCGGCCGGTGCGCACGAACAGCGGGTCGTCGAACAGGTTGCGCAGGCGCGACAAGGCCGCGCTGATGGCCGGCTGGCCGAGGAACAGCTTTTCCGCGGCGCGGGTCACGCTGCGCTCATGCATCAGCGTTTCGAACACGATCAGCAGGTTGAGGTCTACGCGACGCAGGTCGTTTCGATTCATCGGTGCGCTTCGCCTAAAGTGGGGCAGGGGTGAATCTTACGGCCAAAGGCTGTTACCCTGCACGGGTTTAGGGGGACCAATTGCAGGGAAAGTCAGGTGCCCAATCGATGACAAGCATGTCGACTATTAATGACCACTGATGGTCTAACCGTCAAAGCCCGGATAAAGTCAGTGGTAATTAGAGGTTCACAAAGGCGAGGTATGCGATGTCCCGCATGATCCGTTTCCACAAGTTCGGCGCTGCCGATGTGCTCCGTTGCGAGGAGCAGGCCGAACCGTCACCCGCTGCCGACGAGGTACAGATCCGCGTCCAGGCGGTTGGCGTCAGCTGGTATGACGTGCTCTGGCGCCAGAACCTGGCGCCGTCACAGGCACGCCTGCCGGCGGGCATCGGCCACGAAATGGCTGGGGTGGTGACTGCGGTCGGTGAAGGGGTCGACGACATTGCGGTGGGCGACCGTGTCGCCAGCTTCCCGGCGACCAGCGCCAACGATCACCCGGTATATGGTGATGTCATCGTGCTGCCGCGTACGGCCATTACCCGCTACCCGGATGTGCTCACCCCGATCGAGGCGAGCGTGCACTATACGCCGTTGCTGATCGCCTATTTTGCCTACGTTGACCTGGCCCGGGCCAAGGCCGGGCAGACCGCGCTGGTGACCGATGCCAGCCATTGCGCCGGGCCTGCCTTCGTGCAGTTGGGGAAAGCCCTGGGGCTGAAGGTGTTTGCTGCTACCAAAGAGCCGGAGCAGCGTGAGTACCTGCTGGGCTTGGGGGCCGACAAGGTGATTGTCACCGAAGAACAGGACCTGCTGCTGCAGGTGGGCAAGTACACCGATGGCCGCGGCGTGGACATGGTCCTGGATGGTATGGGCGGGCCGCAGATGTCACTGCTGGGCGATGTGCTGGCGCCGCGTGGCAGCCTGGTCCTGTATGGCCTGCAGGGTGGTAACCAGACGCCGTTTCCGGCCTGTGCAGCCTTTCAGAAGAACATCCAGTTCTACGTGCATTGCATCGGGAACTTCACCGGCAAGCCGGAACTTGGCATCAGCCAGGACCAGGTGGCGCTGCAGCGTGCCTTGCGCGATATCAACCAGTTCACCGCTGACCAGTTGCTGACACCGCAAATCATCAAGGTGTACCCGTTCGAGCAGGTGGTGGAGGCGCATCGTTACATGGACCAGTGCCCTTGCGGTGGGCGAGTGGTGCTGGACATGGCGCAACACGGATAGCGGTTTGCAATAACGATGAACCCGGGCAGAGTCCCGGGTTTTTTGTGTGCGGAGCAGAATGTTTTAAGTTCAAACTATAAGAACATTCCTACATTAAATTCAGTCGGGGACTACATATCCGCCGATGATCTGCCGTTGTGTGGAAATATTCCGCCAACTATTCAGACTTGAACGATGTCGACCAGGCGTTCAGTGTGTATCTGCAGTCTTGCTGAATGGTTTTTTTACCCCGATCTGTATCTTCTATTCGCTCTGCATCCCCCGATAATGGCCCCATGATAGTTTGCGCAAGGAGCGTGGAATGAGCATGGCAATGCCTGAGGATGAGCTGTGTGTGGTAGCGACGGGCCATCGCGGTTGCGTTTTTTTTTCGAGGGTCTGGCGACAGTGATGCGTTACGTCATTACTTCAATTTGAGTGTAGGAAATTTCTTCCGGGTAAGCACAGGGTGCGTTGAATCTTGAATACAGGGCTCAGCGTGCGTTGGCTGCAAAGAAGTTGATGAGGTGATTTCGTGACGGCTATTCACGATCAGGCAATGCACTATATCTACCAGCAAGTGCTCGAGCGCTTGTTGAGCCAAATGTCACAGCCGCAGCGAGCGTCCCTGCAATTGCTGATACAACGGCTGCTGGTCGCTGCAGGTGGGCCCGAGTATATCGGTACGTTTCGCGTGCTGGTGCTGCAAGGCGGCGATTGTCGCAGTGCCCGGCTGCTGGCCATGCTGCGTGCGGCACAACTGAGCATCGCCCTGCGTGCGCCGGTAACCTTTCAGTTGCGGGTACTCGTAGTCAGCCTGCCCGTGGCTGCCAGCGACACCCTTGAAGGCCACGAGCGCAGTTTCAGTGCCCTGTTCATGCAAGATGACCCGCGGGTTCAGCTGCAGATGATCGAGGGGCGCGAAGTGGTGCCATTCAGCCGTCAGGCTTCGGCAGCACCCGAACGCTGGCTACTGGCGAGGAACGCCATGCTGATGTTCGGGCACATGGTCGATGCCAGGCCCGAAGCTCTGCTGGGTAGCCGGCTTCACCTGGAGCTGGCGGATGCCGTGGGGTCTGCACTGCAGGGTCCGACACCGGCCGACGTCTTGATCACTGCCATTCCCGTGGGCCAGCGGCGTCGCTACCTGGCTTGGGCCCGGCGTAGCCTGCGCCTGGCAGGGGAGCGCGGCCCGCATGTGCTGCATCACGGCCTGGCGGCGCTGGCCCACGGGCTGAGCCGATTGCACGGTGCTGTCGAAGCTTCGCCGGGCAGCATGGCGAAGCCCGCACAGGCCGCCGTCACGGAGGATGCCCCGTTGCGGGCGATTGCCATAGATGACCTGCTGCCGCATCTGCTTGAAGGGCAGCAACATGACGCCATGCTGGGGGGTGGGTTCGAAACGGCCGAGGATGCCTGGCCTTTGGCGGCGTTCGTCGACCCGCACGCCCGGGCACAGTTGCACGAACTGCGGGCACGTTGCCTTGAGCTGCAGGCCGCTCGCCCGGCGCTTCGGCTGGCAGACCCGTCGGGCGACAGCCAGCCTCGCGATGGACATACGCCGGCGCTAGGCAGGGCCTACGGTATCAACCAGACTCAACTGGTATGCCTGCTGTTCAGCCCGTTCGCCAGGCAGGGGAAGAAACTCGAGCGTTTCTTGCAGTGCCGGCATGCAGACATGCTGGTAGCGCTGCCGTACCTGCACCGGGCCTTGCAAGGCAAACCCTGCCCCGATGCGGTGCGGGACTGGCTGGTGAATACCAGTGGCCTGCCGCTGGTGCAATTGCGGGCGATCTATGAAGGGCGCATGCCGCTGACTGCCTGGCGCTTGCAGAGCCACCTGGCCCGCCGTGACGTGCACCTCAGGTTGCTGCCACGGCCTTCGTCGGGGCGCCGCCGTGGCCCAGCGGCGTTGCCTTGATGGGGCAAGCGGTTCCCGGCGAGTTCGCCTACCGCAAGGTGTACCGCTACCTGGAGGCGTTGATAGAGCAGGCCTCAGGTGGTGGCCCATGCAAGTTGCCGTCTTTGCGCACGCTGTCCCGACGGCTGCGGGTGTCATTGGCAACTGTGCAGAGTGCCTACAACTTGCTAGAGGAAGAAGGCCGCGTCCAGTGTCAGCCAAGGTCCGGCTACTACGCTCAGGTCGCTGCAAAGGCAGAGGCAGCGCCCATGTACCTGCAGCCGCCCTTACCGGTGCAGCCATTGCTGGAGCGTGCGCTACTAGGCCACGAGCGGCGCTTGGCCCGTCAGCGCGCCAGCAATGTCGCACACTGGGAAACACTGGGCGACACCCGTCTGCGCAATGCCGTGGCTGAGTGTTATACCCGGTCCTCCAGCCAGTACTGGCGTGCCGAGGACGTTCAACTGGCCCCTGATGTGCAGGCGGTGCTGGAGACGGTGCTTGCAGGGCTTGCCTTGCAGGGCGGGACGGTACTGGTGCCGTCGCCCTGTTGCTGGCAGGTGTTGCGCGCTTTGGCCCGTGCTGGCATGCGGGTGCTGGAAATCCCTGCCGATAGTCGCGGCAACCCGGACCTGCGCGCCTTGGCCCGGTTGTTGGGCGGCGAGCCGGTGTGCATGCTGGTGATGCCGTCTTGCCTGGGCATGCCACAAGGTCGGCTGGTGTCGTCGCACTACCAGCAGCAGCTTGGTCAGCTCCTGGGCCAGCATGCTGTATGGTTGCTGGAAAACGACCTGGACAGTGAACACTGTTACAGCGGGCCGCCACACACGCGCCTGCGCGACTGGGTCGACCCCCGCTCGCTGTTGGTGTTGGGGGCATTCGAGGCCGCAGTAGGGGCCGAAGCACCTTACGCCTATGTGCTGGGTCATGACGCCGCACTGGCCCAGGCGTTTGCCGAACGGGCATTCCGGCTTGCGCCGCTGCGCCTGCAAGCGCTTGCCCTGATGCTGGGTAAAAGGCAGATCGAGATGCAGCTTGTACAGCTGCGTACCGACCTGCAAAGGCGCACACAATCTCTGGTGCGCGCGCTGGAGTTGCAGTTTGGTCAGCGAGTGACGTTGCAGATGCCCCAGGGCGGGCGAATGCTGTGGGTGCGTTTTCGCCAACCGCTGGCGTGGGACTGCATTGTTGCGGCGTTGGCAGGTTCCGCCTTGCATGCACTGCCGGGCGGGTATTTCAGCCTGCAGGGGCGGTACCAGCAGTACCTGGCACTGGTGTGGCTGGGTGACCAGCCGGATGGCCTGCAACAGGCGGTGGAGCGCCTGGCGCAGGCGCTTGAGCCGCGCTGCGGGCGGCCCGCCGGCGTTTCAGGCTGACTGCGTCTGCTCTTGCCCTTGGCGCAAGCGGGTACTGAGCAATGCTGCCAGTACCAGCAATGCGGCAATGATCCACAAACCGTTACGGGTACTGCCAGTGGTCTGCTCGATCAAGCCCATCACCGAGGGCCCGACGAAACCGCCAAACAGGCCGCAGGTGGTGACGAACGCCAGCCCCGCTGCCAGCGCGCTGCCACTCAGTCGGCTGGACGGGAAGACAAACAGGATCGACTGCACCACGAACAGCATCAGGGCGGTCAGTGAAAACCCGATCAGGCCGATGAACGAGTTGGCCAGCGACGCCAGCAGCAACCCTGTCGCCATGGTCAGCAGGCCGCAGAACAACAGCATGCGGCAACGGCGTGGCGAGGTGGCCAGGCGTGGGAAGGCGGCAGCACCGATGGCAGCGGCAACCCACGGCACGGCAGTCAGCAGGCCTATCTGGAAGGGTGATAGCGCAGCGTAGCTGCCAATGATGCCCGGCAAGAAGAAAATCACGGTGTAGATGGTGATCTGGTGCACGAAGTACACCGAGATCGCCAGCCAGATTTGCCGGTCGCGGAACATCTGCCCCAGTTTGCTCTGCTGTGGCGCGGCAGCTCGTTCGGCAGCCAGGCGGCGTTCGATGTCCTGCGCATCGGCGGCCGACAGCCAGGGCGCTGAGGCTGGGCCATCGGGCAGCTTTTTCCACACCACAAAGGCCAGGGCTACGGCGGGCAAGCCTTCGAGCACGAACAGCCACTGCCAGCCATGCCAGCCCAGTACGCCGTCCATTTCCAGCAGGGCACCGCCCAGCGGGCCGCTGAGGATGTTGGCCAGGCACACCCCCAGCAGGAAATAACCTGTGGCCCGGGCGCGCTGTTCTCGGTCGAACCAGTAGGTCAGGTACAGCATCACCCCGGGGAACAGGCCGGCTTCAGCCACCCCCAGCAGCAGGCGCATGATATAGAACGACGTTTCGCCCTGGACGAAGGCCATGCCCGCCGAGAGCAGGCCCCAGGTGATCATGATGCGGGTAATCCAGAAGCGCGCGCCCACCCGGTGCATGATCAGGTTGCTGGGCACTTCGGCCAGCGCATAGGTCAGGAAGAACAGGCCGGCCCCCAGGCCATAGGCCGCTGCTGACAGGCCCAGATCGATGCCCATGCTGGCTTTCGCCAGGGCGATGTTGGTGCGGTCAAGAAAGCTCATTACGTAGACGACGATGAGCAGTGGCATCAATTTGCGTAACAGCAGGCCGTTCAGGCGCTGCTCGGTGGTGGCGGCAGGGGCCGAAGCCGCTGCACGGGTGAGGGTTGTCATTGTTTTTTTCCCCGAGAAAAGTGCTGGTGGTGTGCCCCTGTGGAAGCACACCCAGGCTTGTGGATCAGGAACGGTTGATATCGAGCCACACTGCGCCGTTGGGGTATTGGTAGCGCTCCAGGGTCTCGGCATGCATTTCTATGCTGTAGCCCGGGCGTTGCGGTGGCATGTAGCGCCCACGGCGGATGACCACCGGGTCGATGAAGTGCTCATGCAGGTGGTCGACGTACTCCAGTACCCGGTTGTGCAGCGAGGCAGACACGGCGATGTAGTCGAACAGGGCGATGTTCTGCACATATTCGCACAGCCCGACGCCGCCGCCGTGCGGGCACACCGGCACGTCGTACTTGGCGGCCATCAGCAGCACGATCAGGACTTCGTTCAGGCCACCCAGGCGGGCGGCATCCAGCTGGCAGAAATCCAGCGCACCGGCCTGGAACATCTGCTTGAACATGACCCGGTTGTGGCAATGCTCACCGGTGGCGACGCCGATCGGCGCGATGCGCTGGCGAATGGTGGCGTGGCCGAGAATGTCGTCCGGGCTGGTCGGCTCTTCGATCCACAGCGGTTCGAAGGCGGCCAGGCGGCGCATGTTGGCGACCGACTCCTCCACGCCCCACACCTGGTTGGCATCCATCATGAGGGTGCGTTCCCAGCCGATTTCGTCGCGCAGGATGCTGGCGCGGCGGATGTCTTCCTCCAGGTCGGCACCGATCTTCTGCTTGATGTGGGTCCAGCCATCCTCCACGGCCTCACGCGCCAGCTTGCGCATCTTTTCTTCGCTGTAACCCAACCAGCCTGGCGCGGTGGTGTAACCGGGGTAGCCTTCGCGCAGCATCTGCGCCTCACGTTGGGCCTTGCCCGGGGCCTGGCGGCGCAGCAGGGCGATGGCTTCCTCGGGGGTGAGCACGTCGGTGACGTAGCTGAAGTCCAGGCAGCCCACCAACTGTTCAGGCGTCATGTCGGCCAACAGTTTCCACACGGGTTTACCTTGGTGCTTGGCCCACAGGTCCCACACCGCATTGATGATGGCCGCAGTGGCCAGGTGGATCACGCCTTTCTCCGGGCCAAGCCAGCGCAATTGGCTGTCGCTGACGGTAAAGCGGTGCCAGAAACCGCCCATGTCGGCGGTGATCTCTTCCAGGGTGAGGCCGACGATCAGGGGTGCCAGCGACTGCACGGCTGCTGCGCAGATCTCGTTGCCGCGGCCGATGGTGAACGTCAGGCCATGGCCTTCAAGGGCCTCGGCGTCGGTGTGTAGTACCACGTAGGCTGCCGAATAGTCGGGGGCGCTGTTCATGGCGTCGGAGCCATCCAGCGACAGCGAAGTAGGAAAACGAATGTCGCGAACGCTCAGGTGGGTAATACGTATGCTCATGGTCGACTCTTGTTCTGCTCAAGCGCTGGGAGACCTGACTGTAGGTTGTCGAGCGATACAGGCATAATCGCCAGTTCTTAATCAGCGATACCGGATTCGATATGTCTCGCTTGCCACTCGACCCAACCCAGGCGCCTGCCAGCCTTGGCGCACTGAAGATCTCCAGCCGCCAGATCACGCTGCTTAATGCCCTGGGCGAGTTCGGCAACCTGCGCCGCGCGGCCGCTGCGATGCACACCACGCAACCGGCGGCCAGTCTTTTGCTGCAGCAGCTTGAGGAACGCCTTGGCGTACGTCTGTTCGAGCGCTTGCCGCGGGGCATGCAAGCAACGCTGTACGGCGAGGTGATGATCCGCTATGCACAGAACGCGTTGCATGAGTTCGAGCATGCCCAGGCACAAATCGCCGAACTGGCACGCGGGGCCTTGGGCCTGGTGCGGGTGGGCAGTGTCATGGGCCCGGTGCCCGGCGTTCTGACCAAGGCGGTACTGGCCTACAAGCGCGACCATCCCAAGGTACGTATTTCGCTGGAAGTGGGTACCAGCGATACCTTGCTGCCCGCGTTGCTGCGCGGCGACTTCGACATGGTGGTGGGCCGCCTGCCAGACCAGAGCGACAGCCAGGACCTGAACATCGAACTGTTTGAAAGCGGTGAGCAGATGCGCGTGATTGCGCGCGCCGGCCACCCCCTGGCGGCGGCCAGCGGGTTGCAATTGGCTGACCTGGTGGCCCTGACCTGGATCCTGCACCCCATCGGTAGCCCGATGCGCCGCCGTGTCGAAAGTGCGCTGCAGGCCGGGGGCATGGTGCAGTCACTGGACATCGTTGAAACCGCTTCGATCCTGGCCACCACGGCCATGCTCGAAGCCTCCGAAATGATTGCGGTGGTACCCAATGACGTAGCCGAGCATTATGCCCGCTATGGCATGGTTGCCATCCTGCCGGTAGAACTGCCGCTGACCATGGCCAACCTGGGCGTGCTGACCCTGCGGTCGCGGCCAGACTCGGTTGCCCTGGATAACTTGCTGCGCTACCTGCGGGCGCAATAACCCTGCCTTTTCACCTGCCTGAGGCCTGCCGCCGATGTCGTCGGACATGACCCACTCCAGCTTTTGCAACTGGATCCGCTACAAGCACCTGGTGCTGATCGACACCCTGGCGCGCACCCGCAACATGCACGCAACCGCCACGCGCATGAACCTCAGCCAGCCGGCGTTGAGCAAGATGCTGCGCGACCTTGAGGAGCAGTTTGGTTTTGCCCTGTTCGAGCGCCTGCCACGCAGTATGCCGCCCACCGAACTGGGTGAATATGTAGTGCGTTATGCCCAGGGTGCGTTGGCCGAGTCGCAGCAATTCGTCGACCAGGTCAACCGCCTGCGCAACGGCGGGCACGGTTTTATCCGCGTCGGTGGCATCTTTGCCGCGACTGCACTGGTACTGCCCCAGGCCATCGCCGCGATCAAGGCACGCAGCCCGCTGTTGTCGATCGAAGTGGTGGAGCACTCCAGTGATCACCTGCTGACCATGCTTGAGCAGAACAAGCTCGACATCATGATTGGCCGCTTCACCGAAGAGCGCTTCAGCCAGCTGTTCGACTTCCAGCCTCTGGAGCCCGAACCGTTCAGCCTGGTGGTCAACAGCGAGCACCCGCTCAACCAGCTGGAAAGCCCGCCACTGTCGGCGTTGGGCGACTGGCCGTGGGTGCTGTACCCGGTGGGCACGCCGATCCGCAACCGCCTGGAGCAGGCCTTTCGGGTGGCCGGCATCGCCACGCCGGCTGACAGCGTTGAGACCATCTCCATGCCGATGTTCCTGCAGTTGCTGCAATCGGCACCGATGATTGCCATGTTGCCGCGCTCGATGGTTGCCGCGCAGCTGGCCAGCGGGCAGTTCAGGGAGCTGCGCAGCACCTTGCATGTGCCCGCGCTGGAATATGGCGTGGTCACCCGCAAGGATGAACCGCTGAGCGCTTCGGCCCGGGCGTTTGTCGAGATTTTGCTGGAGGGTGCGCAGAGTCGCAGGACAGTGCAGAGTTAGAAAACGGGGGGCCGCTGCGCAGCCCATCGCAGGCAAGCCAGCTCCTACAGGTACTGCGAGGCCTTCCGGGGGGGGGGCGCTCCCTGTGGGAGCTGGCTTGCCTGCGATGGGCTGCGAAGCGGCCCTGTCGGTCTTGCAGGCGATTGAAGATCACACATCGAAATGCTCTTGCGATAACGTCGGGTTATCGCTTGATCGGATCATCTCATTGGGAATGCTGCACAAGGCTTCTTACAGTGGCAACAGCCATAACAAGAAGCTCGCCGCACAACCCTGAGAGGTCCCATGCAACTGATTGCCAAGTCCGGTGACCTTGCCGTCATCCGCCTCAACCCGCTGGACAATGTGCTCATCGCCCGCCAGGCCTTGCCGCAAGGCCTGCATCTGGATGCCGAGGCGATTACCGTGCGCCAGCCGATTCCCTCCGGCCACAAACTCGCGACCGAACGCGTGGAGCAGGGCCAGCCGCTGCGCCGATACGGGCAGATCATCGGTTTTGCTTCGCAGGCCATTGATGCCGGCGACCACGTACATGTGCACAACGTGCAGATGGGTGATTTCGCTCGCGACTATGCCTTTGGTGTGGACACGCGCAGCCAGCCTGGTACCGAAGCTCAGTTCCAGGGCATCGTGCGCGCCGATGGGCGTGTTGCCACGCGTAATTACATCGGCATCCTCACCTCGGTGAACTGCTCGGCGACCGTGGCCCGGGCTGTGGCCGACCATTTCCGCCGTGACATTCACCCCGAGGTGCTTGCCGACTACCCGAACATCGACGGCGTGGTCGCCTTGACCCACGGTGCCGGTTGCGCAGTGGACCCCAGCGGCGAAGCCCTTGGCCTGCTGCGCCGCACCCTGGCAGGGTACGCGGTGCACCCCAACTTTGCTGCCGTACTCATCATTGGCCTGGGCTGCGAAACCAACCAGATAGAAAGCCTGCTGGAAACCCAGGGGTTGCAAGCCAGTGCGCAGCTGCGCACCTTCACCATCCAGGGCATTGGCGGCACGTCGAAAACCATCGCTGCCGGCATCGAGCAGGTCCGCAGCCTGTTGGCCGAGGCCAACCATGTCCAGCGCCAACCGGTCAGCGCACGGCATCTGGTGGTCGGCCTGCAATGTGGCGGCTCTGATGGCTACTCCGGTATTACCGCCAACCCGGCACTGGGCAACGCCGTGGATCGCCTGGTAGCGGCCGGTGGTACCGCCATCCTGTCCGAAACCCCGGAAATCTACGGCGCCGAGCACTTGCTGACCCGCCGCGCGGTCAGCCGTGAGGTCGGCGAAAAGCTGGTGGCGCGCATCCGCTGGTGGGAAGACTACTGCCAGCGCATGAACGCCGAACTGAACAACAACCCGTCGGCCGGCAACAAGGCAGGGGGCCTGACCACCATCCTCGAAAAGTCGCTGGGCGCTGTGGCCAAGGCAGGGTCCACCAACCTGGTCGACGTGTACCAGTACGCCGAAGCCGTGCGTGCCCAAGGCCTGGTGTTCATGGACACCCCCGGTTACGACCCGGTCTCGGCCACTGGCCAGGTGGCCGGCGGGGCCAACCTGATCGCTTTCACCACCGGGCGTGGCTCGGCGTACGGCTGCGCGCCGGCGCCGTCGATCAAGCTGGCGACCAACAACCGGGTGTTTGAACACCAGGAAGAGGACATGGACGTCAACTGTGGCGGGATTGCCGACGGCTCCACCAGTATCGAGGAGCGTGGCGCGTACATCTTCGAGCAGATGCTGCGCATTGCTTCCGGGGAACGCAGCAAGAGCGAACAGCACGGGTATGGGCAGAACGAGTTCGTGCCCTGGCAGATCGGCGCAGTGACCTGATTGTCCGCTACCGTCCCGCTTACGAGATAACAACAATGACTCCAGCCACACATTTCAACGTGCAAGCGCTCACCACCTTTGTCGAGCGGCTGTTCGAAAGGGCCGGTGCCGATGCCCAAGTCGCCGAGGTAGTGACCCGGGTACTGCTCGAAGGTGAACTGCTCGGGCACCGCACCCACGGCCTGAACCTGGTCAGCCGCTACATCGGTGGCATGCTGGAAGGCAAGGTGCAGGCCCGTGCGCAGGCACTGGAACAGGTGTCGGACAGCGGTGTTTCCAGCGTGTTCGATGGCCACTACCTGTTGGGGCCTTACTGCGTCAGCCGTGCCCTGGACTGCGCGGCCAAGGGTGCGACTGCGCAGGGCATCGGCATTGCGGTGGTGCGCCGCGCTTCGCACATTGGCTGCCTGGCAGCCTATCTCAAGCCCTTCACCGACCAGGGCCTGGTGGCCATGGTCTACTCGTCGGACCCGTCGGTAGGGCTGGTTTGCGCCTATGGTGGTATCGACCCGATCTACACCCCGAACCCGATTGCTGCCGGTATCCCGACCCAAGGCGAGCCGATCCTGCTGGATGTGAGCATGTCTACCGTTACCCTCGGGCTGGTTGGCCAATGCCGCGATGCCGGCAGCCGCTTGCCGTATCCGGTACTGGTGAGCAAGGACGGGCAACTCAGTGATGACCCAGGCGATTTTTTTACCCGCCCACAAGGCAGCATTCTCCCCCTCGGCGGCGAAGCCTTTGGTCACAAAGGTTTCGCCCTGGCGCTGCTGGTCGAAGCCCTGACTTCGGGCTTGGCCGGCCATGGGCGCAAGGATGCACCTGAGCAGTGGGGTGCCTCGGCCACTGCCGTGGTTATCGATCCTCGCTTCTTCGGCGGCCTGGCAGCGTTCACCGATGAAACCAGCTTCCTGGGCCGGCTGATACTCGCCAGCCGCCCACTCGACCCCGAGCGCCCGGTGCGCTTGCCTGGGCAGGCTGGACTTGCCTTGCGCCGGCAGGCCCTGGAGCAGGGCGTGAGCCTCTCGCCACAGCTGCTGGCCGACCTCGATCGGCTGGCCGGGCAACTGCAGCTGCCGGCACTTTCCCAATGATGCACACCAAGGGTACACAAATGACTGATCGATCGAACGCCAATCAATTGCTGCCGCTGAACCAGGATGCCAGTGTGTTCGACAGCGGCAGCTGGGTAGGGCGGGTCTGGCTGGCGGACCAGGGGCCGGCAGTGGTGCTGGTCAAGGCAGGCGCCGTCTACGATATCAGCACCCACGTGGCGACTGTCTCGGCCCTGCTGGAAGTGACCGACCCAGTGGCATACCTGCGCGCCTTGCCGCTGGCCGAGCCGCTGGTTGCACTATCGGTGTTGCTGGACAACAGCGACCCGAGCCAGCGCGACCCACGTCAGCCATGGCTGCTGGCGCCCATTGACTTGCAGGCAGTGAAGGCCGCTGGCGTGACCTTTGCCACCAGCTTGCTGGAGCGTGTGGTTGAAGAGCAGGCCAAAGGCGACCCAGCCAAGGCCGATGCCATCCGTGACACCCTGGCCAGCCGCATCGGCGCCGACCTGTCGCAGATCGTGCCCGGTTCGGCCCAGGCCGAAGCGCTGCGCAAGGTGCTGGTGGACCAGGGCCTGTGGTCGCAATACCTGGAGGTGGGCATTGGCCCGGATGCCGAGGTGTTCACCAAGGCCCAGCCGCTGTCGGCGGTTGGCCACGGTGCCGCTATCGGCATCCACCCCAAGTCCAGCTGGAACAACCCGGAGCCGGAAGTGGTGCTGGCGGTGTCCAGCGATGGCAGCATCAAGGGCGCGATGCTCGGCAACGACGTCAACCTGCGCGATTTCGAAGGGCGTAGCGCCTTGCTGCTGTCCAAGGCCAAGGACAACAATGCCTCCACCGCACTGGGCCCGCTGCTGCGGCTGTTTGACGAAAGCTTCGGCCTCGACGATGTGCGCAACGCCGAAGTAGACCTGCGCGTTGAAGGCGAGGACGGTTTCATCCTGTCTGGCCGCAGTTCCATGCGCCAGATCAGCCGCGACCCGCAAGACCTGGTGCAGCAAACCCTCAACGAGAACCATCAGTACCCCGACGGCATGGTGCTCTTCCTCGGTACCCTGTTCGCCCCCAAGCAGGACCGTGACCAGCCAGGCAATGGCTTTACCCACAAGCCGGGCGATGTGGTGACCATCAGCAACCCGCAACTGGGTACCCTGTGCAACCGCGTGACCACCAGCGACCAGGCACCGCAATGGGCGTTTGGCCTGCGCGCGTTGATCGACAACCTTGGCCGGCGTGGCCTGCTGGAGGTTGCAGCCAGCGCACGCCAGCCCTGAGCAATACGCTGCATTACCGGCGTGATAGGCGTGGTGCTGGCGGTGTGCTGGCTGACGTTCTACAAGAGCAAGGTGCGTTACCTGGCGGAACTGGCGGCCGAAGGCAAGCCGCTGCCAGGTGGGCACCCCTGTAGGAGCGCCAACAGACTGACCCACGGCTCTTGTCAGGCACGCTTATCTGTATGTATAAACAGTGCCTGTTACCGCAAAACTGACCTCAGCCCGTGATCGCCCATTCTGTCGAAGACCCGTTCTACTACCTGCACAACTTCCGCCAGGTAGTGCTGTGGGTCGAACAGCGCTACCAGGACCTGCTCGATGACCAGGAACTGGCCTTCATCCGTGCCTTCAGCCAACTGCATGCGCCAGCCCAGGCCTTGATGGTGCGCATGGTCATGCGCAAAGGCGAGTTGTTTCGCAGCGACCGGCTCGACTACGCCGAAATCGGCGACACAGCGCTGGCGTTGCAGCCGTTGCAGGCCCTCGGCTGGGTGCGCGAAGCCGAGCAACTGGAACTGGAGCAGCTGTTTGCCTTGCTGCGCAAGGAAGAGCTGGCCCGCTGCTTCGCCCGGCAACTGAGCCGCCCGCGTGCTGCCAAGCATGAGTTGCTGGCCCAGTTGCAGCCCCTGGAGCTGGCGGCCCGGTCATTGGCCGAATGGTTTCCCGACAGCGGGTTGCGCATTCTCCAGTGGTGCTTGCAGCCCCTGTGCGATCGTATGCGCCTGTTGTTCTTTGGCAACCTTTACCAGGACTGGTCAGACTTCGTCCTCGCCGACCTTGGCCTGCTGCGCTACGAGCAAGTCCCGTTCAGCATTGACTCCCGGGCCTTGCAGCAACGTGCCGATGTCGACCTGGCCATGGCGTTGCATCAATGCGCCGAGCGCCTGGAGCAGGGTGGCGACCCCATGCCGATCCTCGCGACCCTGCAGGGCCTGCACAGCGACAACCCCTGGTTGGCCCGCCGCCATGCGCGGCTGCAGTTCGCCCTGGGCCAACAATTCGAGCGCGTGGGGGAGTGGGGCCTGGCCATGGCCGTGTATGCGCAGTGCAACCATGGTCAGGCGCGCATCCGCCAGGTGCGTGTACTCGAGCGCAGCGAACAGTGGCCCCAGGCCCACGCACTGGCGTTGCAACTGGCTGCAGCGCCGGCCAATGCGCTGGAGGTACAAGCACTGGAGCGCATGCTGCCACGCCTGGCGCGCAAGCTCGGCGGCCCGCCACAGCGGCGCCAGCGTGCCACGCCGCTGGAGCTGATCGAGCTCGAGCTGCCCCGCGAGCACGCTGCGCTGGGTGTTGAAGAGGCGGTGCGTCAACACCTGGCGCAAGAAGGTGGCCAGGCGCATTACGTGGAGAACACGTTGTTCAACAGCCTGTTTGGTCTGTTGTGCTGGGAGGCGATCTTTGCCCCGGTGCCCGGCGCATTTTTCAACCCGTTCCAGGCTGCGCCACAGGATCTGCACGACAGTGACTTCCAGCAACGGCGCAGCGCGCTGTTCGATCGCTGCCTGGGGCGGCTCGACGATGGCAGCCATCGCCAGGCGATTCTCGACTGCTACAAGGGCAAGCAGGGCCTGCAGTCGCCGTTCGTGTTCTGGTCCATGCTCAGCGAAGAACTGCTGGAGCAGGCCCTGGCTTGCCTGCCGGCTGCACAGCTGAAACAGTGCTTTTTGCGCCTGTTGCAGGATATCCGCAGCAACCGCGCGGGCATGCCCGACCTGATCCAGTTCTGGCCCGAGCACGGGCGTTACCGCATGGTCGAGGTCAAGGGGCCCGGTGACCGTCTGCAGGACAACCAGCTGCGCTGGCTGGAATTCTGCAGGCAGCACGGCCTGCCCGTTGCGGTGTGCCATGTGCGTTGGAGCGAAGCGCCTTGAGTTACAGCGTGGCAGTGCGTGCTTTGTGCGAGTTCAGCGCCAAGGTCGGCGACCTGGACCTGCGCTTTACGCCGTCACCCACTGCCCAGGAAGGCATCGAAGGGCACCAGCGGGTAGTGGCACGGCGGGCGGCGGGCTATGCGTCGGAAATCACCCTTGAAGGCCAGTTCGAAACCCTCAAGGTGCGGGGCCGCGCCGACGGTTACGACCCTGGCAGCAACCGCCTGGAAGAGATCAAGACGCACCGTGGCGACTTGGCGCGTCAACCGGCCAATCACCGTCAGTTGCACTGGGCACAGGCCAAGGTTTATGGCTGGCTGATGTGCCAGGCACGACAACTGCCGGCCATCGAGGTGGCGCTGGTATACCTGGACGTGGACAGCGATGACCAGACGCTGTTCAGCGAACACTATACGGCTGCTGAACTGCAGGCCTTCTTCGAAGCCCAGTGCCAGCGCTTTCTAGGTTGGGCTCAATTCCAGCAACGACGCCTGGCCGAACGTGACCAAGGCCTGCAGGCGCTGAGCTTCCCCTACCCACAGTTCCGCCAGGGCCAGCGGCAGCTGGCCGAAACCTTGTACAAGGCGGTAAGCACCGGCCGCTGTCTGATGGCCCAGGCCAGTACCGGCATCGGCAAAACCCTCGGTACCTTGTTCCCGCTGCTAAAAGCCATGGTGCCGCAGCAGCTGGACAAACTGTTCTTTCTCACCGCCAAGACCCCGGGCCGGGCGTTGGCCCTCGATGCCATGCGCCAGATCACCGATGCCACGCCGCAACCTGCCTTGCGCACGCTGGAGTTGATCGCCCGCGACAAAGCCTGTGAGTACCCCGACAAAGCCTGTCATGGTGAATCTTGCCCATTAGCCGCCGGCTTTTACGACCGCTTGCCGGCAGCGCGTGAGGCTGCCGCAGCCCTGCCGTTGCTCGACCGTGCCAACCTGCGCGAAGTGGCCCTGGCCCATCAGGTTTGCCCGTACTACCTGGGCCAGGAAATGGCGCGCTGGGTCGACGTGCTGGTCGCCGACTACAACTACTACTTCGATGCGCATGCCTTGCTGTTCGGCCTGACCCAGCTCAACCAGTGGCGCGTGGCGGTGCTGGTGGACGAAGCGCATAACCTGGTCGAGCGTGGGCGCGGCATGTACAGCGCCAGCCTTGACCAGGGGCAGCTGTTGGCCCTGCGCCAGAGCAAACCGCCTGGGCTGGTCAGTGCGCTGGACCGCCTGAACCGGCAGTGGAATGCGCTGTACAAAGAGCAGCGTGCGCCGTACCAGGCCAGCGAGTCGCTGCCCGACGGGTTGTTGCGCGCTTTGCAGCAGTGCATCGGGCTGATTCAGGAGCAGATGAACCAGGCGCCCGCACACATGGACCCGCAGGTGTTGCAGTTCTTCTATCAGGCCTTGCAGTTCAGCCGGGTTGCCGAGCTGTTCGATGAGCACTTTCTGTTCGACATCAGCCAGCGTCAGGGCCCACGCAAGCGCCGGCTGGCTACCCTCTGCCTGCGCAATGTCACCCCGGCGCGCCTGCTGGCCCCGCGCATGCAGGCGGCGCGCAGTGTGACGCTGTTTTCCGCAACGCTGGGCCCGCGGCATTTCTACAGCAACTTGCTGGGCATGCCGGCCGATACCGCCTGGCTGGAGGTGGCTGCGCCGTTTCGCGCAGAGCAGCTGGAAGTACGGATTGCCAGCCAGGTGTCCACCCGTTATCAGCAGCGCCAAGCCTCTCTGGCACCGATCGTCGAGCTGATTGCCCAACAGTATGAGCGCATGCCGGGTAACTACCTGGCATTCTTCAGCAGCTTCGAATACCTGCAGCAGGTGGCAGGGTTGTTGGCCGAGCGGTATGGGCAGATTCCGCTGTGGGCCCAGGCACCGGGCATGGATGAGGCGGCGCGCCAGGCGTTTCTCGATCGCTTCGTCGCCGATGGCCGAGGCGTGGGCTTCGCCGTTTTGGGCGGTGCTTTCGGCGAAGGCGTGGATTTACCGGGTACGCGGCTGATCGGCGCGTTTGTCGCCACCCTGGGGTTGCCGCAGGTCAACCCGGTCAACGAACAGTTCAAGCAGCGCCTGGGGCGGCAATTTGGCGCGGGTTTCGACTACGCCTACCTCTACCCGGGGGTGCGCAAGGTGATCCAGGCGGCTGGCCGGGTAATCCGTGGTGATCAGGACCGTGGCGTGCTGGTGTTGATCGATGAACGCTTCGCCGAGCCCCGGGTGCAACAGATGTTCCCGGGGTGGTGGCCGACGGCAATCGTCTAGCAGTCCTTGGCCTTGGGTTATCACGGCCTGGCGTGGGCGTGAAGCTTCGGGTTGCATGAGCATGGGCGGTCGTGGGTTCGTTCAGTGGGCTGCAATTGAGGTAAGATCACGAACCGTGCCAGTCGCAAAGCCCTTGAATATCAAGGTGATGGCACCCCCTCAGGGTCCTGATGCCACGCGCACTTGCCGGTCATCAGGACTTGTTTGTCTGTCGTTTTGACTTGCTTGAAGGTTTGCCCGTTCGCTGCCGGCTGCCGCTTCGCTACAGGATTCACTTTTGTCCGATCTCCCTAAAAATCCGCTGCTGCAGTACATGGCCCGCCTGGCCCCATCCAGCCAGCAAACCATGCGCTACATCCTTCAGGACGCCGCCGACCGGCTTGGCTTCGTAGACTGCAATGTGGTCGATGTGCCTTGGCATCGGCTAGAGCCTGGCCACGTGATCGCCCTGGTGTCGGCCCTGCGTGCCGACGGTTATGCGCCTAATAGTTCGTCGTTGTATGTCAATGCCATACGCGGGGTGATGAACGAGGCCTGGCGCCAGGGCCTGATCGACCATGAGCAGTTGTTGCGCATTCGTGAGGTCAAACCGGCCACTGGCAGCCGCCTGCCGCCAGGGCGCAACCTGCGCCGCAGCCTGATTCGCGAATTGATGGAGGTGTGTGCGTCCGACCCGAGGCCGCAGGGGGTGCGCGACGCGGCGATCATCGCCTTGCTGTATGGCACTGGCATGCGCAAGTCGGAGTCGGTGGACATCGACCTGGCCCAGGTCGACTTCCAGGCGCGCAGCCTGCAGGTGGTAGGCAAGGGCAACCACCAACTGATCAAGTACGCCCCGCCATGGGCGTTCGAGAAGCTGCAGGCGTGGCTTGACTTGCGCCGTCAGGACCTGCCGGCAGGGGCAGAAGACGACCTGTTCCTGTTCAACCGTATCCGCCGCGGTAGTCACATCACCCGGGCGCGTATCACCAAGCATGCGATCTACTACATTGCCCGCCAGCGCGGCGCGCAAGTGGGGGTGAAGATCATGCCGCATGACTTCCGCCGGGCGTTCATTACCCGGGTGATCGAAGAGCACGACCTGTCCATCGCGCAGAAGCTGGCGCACCACGTCAACATTCAGACCACCGCCATTTATGACCGGCGTGACGACAACGAGCGTCGGCGAGCGGTCGACCGCTTCGATTACTGAGGTTCGATGTTTGGGGCTGCAAAGCGGTCCCTTTTGCACTTCTGCCGGCACCGAAACAGGGCCAACCCACGCCCCCGCTTTGTGCGCCATCCCACCGTATGCCCGATGCCAGAGCGACCGTGGCGAAAGTTTCATTTTCCTTCACCTGCGGAGTTGGCCCGCAACCTGCTATATCCAGCTTGCGAATTTGATCGAGTGGTCAGGCCGCGCGCGCTAGCTGCCGCCCGCGCCGGACCCTCTAAACGGCCAGCAGGCCACGGATTTCAGGGGCCGCAGGATGTCGCTCGCGGAGCAGATCGAACAACAACAAGACGATGCAGGCTGGAGTGCCCACCTGCAGTTACGCTTTGTCAGGCGTGACGATGTGACCCGCCTTGGTGCGCGTCGGCATTTCGGACCTCTTTTGGTGCAGCGGCCCTTCTACCCGGAGGGTGCACCGTGCCATGTCTATGTGCTGCACCCCCCAGGTGGCATCGTCGCCGGCGACCGCCTTGATCTGGACATTCACCTGGAACCCGGCAGCCACGCGCTGCTGACCATGCCCGGTGCCAGCAAGTTCTACCGTAGCATCGGCCCGACCGCGCGACTGACCCAGCGTTTTCAGCTGGCCGCCGGCAGCACGCTGGAATGGTTGCCGCAGGACAGCATCTTCTTTTCGGGTGCCCGCGCCAGCCTCGACAGCCGTTTCACCCTCGAACCCGGGGCGCGCCTGCTGGCCTGGGAAACCCTGTGCCTGGGGCGCCCAGTCATGAACGAACGGTTCGAGCAGGGCGCCCTGGACAGCCGTTTGCATATTGAGCTACCCGACGAAGTCGGCCTGCATGAACGCCTGCGTATCGAAGGCGGGCGCCTGGACAAGCTCGGCGGCCACCCGCTGCTCGCGACGTTCTGTGCGGCACCCGCCGACCAGGCGGTGCTGGAGCAAGTTCGCCCACTGCTCGATGAACTGGCCAACCCGGCCGGCGCGACCCTGCTGGGGTCGTTGCTGGTTATCCGTGTGCTTGACCATGACAACCAACACCTGCAACGCACCCTGCAACGCCTGTGGCATGTGCTGCGCCCGGCCGTCCTTGGCCTGCCAGCCTGCCCACCGCGTATCTGGGCTACCTGAGAGAGCGCCATGGAGCTTACCCCGAGAGAGAAAGACAAATTGCTGCTGTTCACCGCCGCATTGCTGGCGGAACGGCGCTTGGCCCGTGGCCTGAAGCTCAACTATCCGGAGGCCGTGGCGCTGATCAGTGCAGCCGTGCTGGAAGGCGCCCGCGATGGCCGCACCGTTGCCGAGCTGATGAGCCAAGGGCGCGAGGTGCTGACCCGCGAGCAGGTGATGCCCGGCATTGCCGAGATGCTCCACGACGTGCAGGTCGAAGCGACATTCCCGGATGGCACCAAACTGGTGACCGTGCATGACCCCATCGTCTGAAACCGCCCAGGAGCCCCGCATGATCCCAGGTGAAATCCAGGTCGCCGCTGGCGACATCGAGCTGAACACTGGCCGCGAAACAGTCAGTGTCAGTGTGGCCAACCACGGCGACCGGCCGGTGCAGGTCGGCTCGCACTACCACTTCTACGAAGTCAACGAGGCGCTGGTGTTCGACCGTGCGCCCACCCTGGGCTTTCGCCTGGATATCCCGGCCGGCACCGCCGTGCGTTTCGAGCCTGGCCAGGCGCGCACCGTGCAATTGGTGGCTTACGCCGGCAAGCGTGAAGTCTATGGCTTCCAGGGCAAGGTGATGGGCCCGCTGGAGGGCAGGGTATGAGCCGCATTTCCCGCCAGGCCTATGCCGACATGTTCGGGCCCACCGTGGGCGACCGCGTGCGGCTGGCCGACACGGCGTTGTGGGTAGAGGTGGAGAAGGACTACACCATCTACGGCGAAGAGGTGAAGTTTGGCGGCGGCAAGGTCATCCGCGACGGCATGGGGCAGGGCCAGATGCTGGCCGCCGAGGCCATGGACCTGGTGCTGACCAACGCCCTGATCATCGACCACTGGGGTATCGTCAAGGCCGATATCGGTATCAAGCATGGGCGTATCGCGGTGATCGGCAAGGCCGGCAACCCGGATGTGCAGCCGGGTGTCAACGTTCCGGTAGGCCCCGGCACCGAAGTGATCGCGGCCGAGGGCAAGATCGTCACCGCAGGTGGCGTCGATTCGCATATCCACTTCATCTGCCCGCAGCAGGTGGACGAGGCACTGAACAGCGGCGTCACGACCTTTATCGGCGGCGGCACCGGGCCGGCCACCGGCACCAATGCAACCACCTGCACGCCCGGCCCGTGGTACCTGGCGCGCATGCTGCAGGCCGCCGACAGCCTGCCGATCAACATCGGTTTGCTGGGCAAGGGCAATGCCTCGCGGCCGGACGCGCTGCGTGAGCAGATCGCGGCCGGTGCGGTGGGCCTCAAGCTGCATGAGGACTGGGGCTCTACCCCGGCGGCTATCGACTGCTGCCTGGGCGTTGCCGAGGAAATGGACATTCAGGTGGCGATCCACACCGACACCCTCAACGAGTCCGGTTGCATCGAAGACACCTTGTCGGCCATCGGCGACCGCACCATCCATACCTTCCACACCGAAGGTGCCGGCGGTGGCCATGCGCCGGACATCATCCGTGCAGCGGGGCAGGCCAACGTGCTGCCATCCTCGACCAATCCGACCCTGCCGTACACGGTCAACACCGTGGACGAGCACCTGGACATGCTCATGGTCTGCCACCACCTGGACCCGAGCATCGCCGAGGACGTGGCCTTTGCCGAATCGCGCATCCGCCGCGAAACCATCGCTGCCGAGGACATCCTCCACGACATGGGCGCCTTTGCCATGACCTCGTCCGACTCCCAGGCCATGGGCCGGGTCGGCGAAGTGGTGCTGCGTACCTGGCAGGTTGCCCACCAGATGAAACTGCGTCGTGGGCCCTTGGCGCCAGACACCGCCTACAGTGACAACTTCCGGGTCAAGCGTTACATCGCCAAGTACACCATCAACCCGGCGCTGACCCACGGCATCGGCCACGAGGTGGGCTCGGTAGAGCCGGGCAAGCTGGCCGACCTGGTGCTGTGGTCGCCGGCGTTCTTCGCGGTCAAGCCGGCCCTGGTGATCAAAGGCGGCATGATCGTCACCGCACCCATGGGCGACATCAATGGCTCTATCCCCACGCCACAGCCGGTGCACTACCGGCCGATGTTCGGCGCCCTCGGCGCAGCACGGCATGCCACACGCATGACCTTCCTGCCCCAGGCGGCAATGGACCGCGGCCTGGCCGAGGAGCTGAACCTGCGCAGCCTGATTGGCGTGGTCAACGGCTGCCGCCGGGTGCGCAAGCCGGACATGGTCCACAACACCCTGCAGCCACTGATCGAAGTCGATGCGCAGACCTATCAGGTGCGTGCCGATGGCGAACTGCTGGTCTGCGAACCGGCCAGCGAACTGCCGCTGGCCCAGCGTTACTTCCTGTTCTAAAGGAGCACCGATGATTGTCTTGACCCGCCGTATCACCGACCCCGGCACGCTTGCTGTGAGCGGCACCGTCACCCTGGACGTGGACAGCCGCATCAAGAGCCGCCTGCGGGTAACCCTGGACGATGGGCGCGAAGCCGGGCTCATGCTCGAGCGCGGCCACCTGTTACGCGGGGGAGAGCTGCTTGCTGATGCCGAAGGCAGCCAGCTGATCCGCGTGCTGGCGGCGCCCGAAGCCGTGTCGACGGTGCGCTGCGCGGATCCGCACCTGCTGGCCCGTGCGGCCTATCACCTGGGCAACCGCCACGTGCCCCTGCAGATCGAGCCTGGTCTGTTGCGCTTACAGCACGACCATGTGCTGGACGACATGCTGCGTGGCCTGGGCCTGACAGTAGAGGCCGAACAGGCACCGTTCGAGCCCGAAGCGGGGGCCTACCAGAGCGCACCGCATGGCCACAGCCATGCCCACGGCCACGATCACCCCTTCGTACGCCTGCCTGCCCATTCCTGAACTGCCCTGGAGCAACCTATGAAAAAGACGTTCGCCCTGTTTCTGCTGATGCTGGCCCTGCCAGCCTTCGCCCACCCTGGCCATGACAGTAACCCGCTGCAGGACGGCCTGCTGCACCCGCTGACCGGCCTTGACCACCTGCTGATGCTGCTGGGCACTGGGGTACTCGCGGCGTTGACCGGGCGCAGCCTGACGCTGCCGCTGGCAACCCTGGCGGCGATGTTTGGCGGGGCAGTGTGTGGCCACCTGTTTGGTGACGTGCTGGGCATGGAAACCTTGATTGCCTTGTCGGTGCTGGTGGCTGCCGGCGCGGTGCTGCTGCCGAGCCGCCAGTTGCTGCTGGCCATGGCCATGCCGGTGTTTGCCTTGTTCCATGGCTGGGCACATGGCGTAGAAGCCACCCCAAGCGCGTTCTGGCAATTCAGCGCAGGGTTTGTCACGGTCAGCGGTTTGCTGCTGGCGGCGGGCTTTGCGGTCGGTTGCCTGTTGCGCCGGCACAGTGGCCTGCAGAAGGCCTTCGGCGGTGGCTTGCTAACCGGCGCTGCGCTGGTGCTGGCCGGTTGATGGACAGCGACCTGGCATTGCTGCGCCTGCTGCAGCTGGCCAGCCCCGGCTTGCCGGTGGGTGGCTTCACCTACTCGCAAGGCCTGGAGTGGGCGGTCGAGGCGGGCTGGGTAAAGGGCGCGGGCGGTTTCGCGGCCTGGCAGCGCGAGCAGGTCGACGACACCTTGGCCTGCCTCGACTGGCCGGTGCTGGCGCGCCTTTACCACGCTTGCCAGGCCGAGGATGCCGCAGCGTTCGCCCACTGGAGCCGCTTTTTGCTGGCCAACCGCGAGACCGCCGAGCTGCGCCTGGAAGAACAGCAGCGTGGCGCGGCGTTGGCGCGGTTGCTTGACGGCTGGCACCTGGGCCAGGCCCCGGCCTGGCGCCCCAGCCTTGAATTGACTCAGCTGGGCGGTATGGCCTGGCTGGCTGCGCACTGGGCAATCCCGCTGCGCCAGCTGGCCCTTGGCTATGGCTTTGCCTGGCTGGAAGGCGCGGTAATGGCCGGGGTCAAGCTGGTGCCATTCGGCCAGCAGGCGGCCCAGACCTTGCTGCGCGACCTGGGCACCGGCTTGCCGGCAGCCCTCGACCAGGCATTGACCCTGGGCGATGACCAGCTCGGTGGCGGCCTGCCATTACTGGCCATTGCCTCATCGCGTCACGAAACCCAATACACACGTTTGTTCCGTTCCTGAGGACTGCCTTCATGCAAAGCTATCAACAACCCCTGCGCGTCGGCGTCGGTGGCCCGGTCGGCTCCGGCAAGACAGCGCTGCTGGAAGCGTTGTGCAAGGCCATGCGCGACCACTACCAGATCGCCGTGGTCACCAATGACATCTACACCAAGGAAGACCAGCGCATCCTCACCGAGGCGGGCGCCCTGGAGCCGGAGCGCATCGTCGGCGTGGAAACCGGCGGTTGCCCGCACACGGCGATCCGCGAAGACGCCTCGATGAACCTGGCTGCCGTCGAGGCGCTGGCGCGCAAGTTTGGCAACCTGGAGGTGATCTTCGTCGAAAGCGGCGGCGACAACCTCAGCGCCACGTTCAGCCCGGAGCTTGCCGACCTGACCATCTACGTGATCGACGTGGCCGAAGGCGAGAAGATTCCACGCAAGGGCGGCCCAGGCATTACCAAGTCGGACTTCCTGGTGATCAACAAGACCGACCTGGCGCCTTATGTAGGGGCTTCGTTGGAGGTGATGGAGCGCGACACCCAGCGCATGCGGCCGCAGCGGCCGTGGACCTTCAGCAACCTGAAGAAGGGTGAGGGGTTGCAGGCAGTGATTGATTTCATTGTCGAGCGCGGGATGCTGGGTGTGCGTGGCTGACATAGTGCGGCCCCTGTGGGAGCGGGCATGCCCGCTCCCACAGGAGTGCGTGCTCCTTGCTTCAGTTGTGGCAGCAGTGTGGCTTGTCTGGTTGCCCTTCGTAACGATCATGGTGCCGCACCCAGTCCATGGTCCCGCTTTCGTTGCGCCCCAGTGGCGCAATGTCTAGGAAGTTGTAGGTGTTGACCAGAATGTCCAGCCCCCGGGCGTAGGTGGAGTAGGTGTGGTACACGCTGCCGTCCGGTTCGCGGTAAAACGCACTCAAACCGGGCAGTTCGCTTTCACTGCCGGCATACGGCGCATAGTTGTACTGCCGTTCACCCTCGCTGCCGACACTGACGCCGAAGTCCTCGTTGAAACCACTGCCGTGTGACGAGTACCAGGGGAACTGCCAGCCCATGCGCCGACGGAACGCCTGAAACTCGGCATACGGCGCCCGCGATACCGCCACCAGCGACACGTCGTGGTGAGCCAGGTGCAGGTTGGCACCGTCAAAATGGTCGGCCAGGAACGAGCAACCGGGGCAGCCTTCGCTCCAGCCCTCGACGAACATGAAGTGGTAAAGCAACAACTGGCTGCGGCCCGCAAACAGGTCGGCCAGGCTCAGATCGCCGTCCGGCCCCTGAAAGTGATAATCGTGTTCGACCCTGACCCACGGCAGGGCGCGGCGGGCTGCTGCCAGTGCGTCGCGATGGTGGGTAAAGGCCTTTTCGTGCAGCCACAGTTGCTGGCGGGCTGCCAGCCACTGGCTACGGGAAACCACCGGGTGCCTGCTTTCGCTTGTGCTCATGGTGCTGTCTCCACGCTGGGGATTCACACACTAGTCGAGCACGCTCAGGTCTGATCGACAGGCACTGGTGGCCGGGCGATGAGCGGTAAGTCGCTCAGCCCGAATGGGCGATATGGCCCTCGGTCAGTTCATCTGCCGCTTCTTCTTCGCCGGGCAGCGCGGTGATCACGCTGAAGTCACTGACTTCCACCCTGCCGCCGCCGTAGCCCAGCAAGTGGAAGGAAAATGCTTTGCGCTCGGTCGGGTTGTCGAAGCTGAACTCCATTTCCAGGGGTTCGTCGGCGGTGACCTTCACTTCAGCAGGCAAGCCCAACGGTACGTCCTGTTCCAGTTGCTTGGCCTTGAGCTGGATGTAGGCCACACGCTTGGGGTCCAGCGAGCGCACCTTGACCCGCACACGGGTATGTGAGCCTTCCGGCATTTCCAGGTACTGGGCGCCGATCAGGTTGTCGGCCCAGTCGTCGTGGATGCGCTTGCGCAATTTGATAGGCGATGGGCCACCGAACTGGTAACGCAGGTTGAGCGGGGTTTGCAACAGTGACTGGTCGAGCACCCCGGCCAGCGCGCCGATCTGCTGGCCGAGCAGGCTGTCACCCGGGCCCAGGTAGCGGGCCTGGTCGGCAATGAAACCCTCGCTGGCGTAACGTCGGCAGCGTTGCTGGAAGTCACACTCGGTGAAGACGGCCTGGCCGTTGTGGTAGCGCAGCATGCCGTTGGTGTAGGACATCATCTCGCGGCCCGTGTCGTAGTCGCGGTACAGCGAGCGGCCGCCAAGCGCCATGGGAATAGGCAGCGCAAAGTAGTCGAGCAGCGAAGTGGCCAGGTCGATATGGCCGTAGGTACCGCGTTTGATAGGCGGCAACTGCGCCTGCTCCGGCGCCAGGGTGAGGTTGAAGCCCCAGGACGACGCCAGGCGTACGCCGTCGATACCATGGGACTCGTCGGAGGTCACTACCACCAGGGTGTTCTTGAGCACGCCCTGGCGTTCGAGGTTGTCGAGGAAAGCCCCGAGCGCATCGTCCAGGTAGGCGACCGCCGCCTGTTTTGGCGTGTCATAGCGCTCAAGATACTCGGCGGGTGCAGAGTATGGCTGGTGGGTACCCACGGTGAGCAGGGTCAGCATCCACGGCTTGTCCTGTTTCTGCAGCTGGCCGACGTAGCCCAGCGCCCCTTCGAAGAAGGCCCGGTCATCCTTGCCCCAGGGGAAGTCCAGGTAGTTCTTGTTGCGGAACCACTCCAGGCCATGCACCGAGTCGAAACCGATATGCGGCATGATGCGGTCCTTGGCCATGAAGCGCAGGCCGGCACCTTGCAGGTAGTGGGTGGTAAAGCCGGCCTGGCGCAGTTGCGCGGGCAGGCAGGCCTGGTTGCGCTCGTTCTGGGTCAGCAGCTCTACGCCTTTCGGCGTGCCATTGGCCAGCTTGTCGTAATCACCACATAGCATCGCGTACAGGCCGCGGATGGTCTGGTGGGTATGCAGCACGTAGTCCGGGGTGCTCATGCCGCGTTCGGCCCATTGGCTGAGCTTGGGCATCAGGTCTTCGTCGAAGCGGCTGTGCAGGGCGTGGCGGTTGGGCCGCAGGTAGGCCCCGGGGATACCTTCCACCGTGATGACCAGCAGGTTGCGAGCGCTGCCTGGCCCGGCCAGCAGCCGCTGCCCGTTCAGGTCGGATTGGGTCAGGCCACTGCTGGCGAGTGGCGTGAAGGTTGGCGAGCGGCCCATCCAGCCTTCGACCGTGCGCTCCAGGGTACCGACCCCGGCGGACATGAGTTGGTGGGTGAGGTTGTATTGCCGCCACTGGTCAGCGTCGGTAGGTGCCAGCTGCTGGCTACCCCAGTGCGCAGCAAACAGCACCACCGGAATGGCCCAGGCCTTGCGTGGCAGCGGCGTGCTGCGCTGGGCACGGCTGCGCCAGGCGGTGACCAGCCAGGCCAGCAGGCCGGCACCCAGGGTCAAGGGCAGCCAGGCGTGGGCCAGGCCGCCGCCGGTCGAATTCTCCATGAATTGCGGGTCGACCAGGTAGGCCAGGTCAGCGCTGGTGGGCAACCGGCCCACCGCGCTAACCAGTTCGGCCGAAGCCACCCACAGGGCTGCCCAGGCCAGTAGCACGGGCAGGGCCAGCCACCATGGCCGACGGTGTAGCAGCAACATCAGCAGGCTGCCGAGGGCGAGGTCGGACAGGTAACCGAGCGGGTTGGACCAGCCCAGCATGGCGCGCGTACCCAGTGGGATCACCAGTACCAAGGTTGCCAGGGCGGCAAGCCGGGTACGTGGGTGGTCTGACAGGTTCTTCACAAAAACTTCCCTTTTGCCATTAAATCGTCATGCAACTGTGCTGAATGATAACAGGCCGGGGAAGGGAAAGCGGTTTGCTACAAGGCTGGTAACCAAAAGCCGGCCCCGCTTGCGCGGGGCCGGCCCAGGGCAAGTCTCAGAAGTAGTAGGGGAATTTCAGGCTGAAGGAAAAGTCAGGCGCATCGTCGGTCAGACCGATGGACAGGTTGGGCACGATGGTCAGGTTGTCGGTGGCGGCGAAGGTCAAGCCGATGTTGAAGTTGGCGGCGTTGTAGTCACTGTTGGAGATCGACTGCCAGTCGCCACCATCCGGCTTGATCTTGCTCTTGCGGGCAAACTGGTCAGACACCGAGAACGACATGCTCATCTTCTCGTTCAGGGCAAAGGCGATACCGCCGCCAATTTGCCAGGAATCGCCAAGCTTCACGTCCCCCGGCACCTTGCTGTTGACCTGCGGGCTGATATCGCTGAACGAGTCCTGCATGTTGTAGGTGTACGACAGGCTGCCGAACAACACGGCCGGGTCGAAGGTCTTGACCAGCGAGATGCCCGGTGTGATCGACCACACGCCGTTGCCGGTCGGCAGGCTCTCCGGGACTGACAGGTTGCTGTTGCCGTCAACCTCGCGCAGCTTGATGCCATACGGGTCCTTGCCGGTCGGCGCCTTGACTCGCAGGGTGGCAACGGCGTCAGGCCAGGTCTCGTCCTCATCGAGGAACTTGTACGCCACGCCAACGTTGATATCGCCGATTTCCGGGTCGCGGGTGACGCTTGCATCGGAGGTACTGGCCCCGGCGCCCCCCGCGCCGCCGGAGGAATAAGTTGACTCGCGGTACACCACGGGGACGTTGATGTCGAACTGCCAGCGCTGCGCCAGGTTGTAGCGCGCGGTCATGTCCAAGGTCCAGTTGTCGGCCTTGATCCGGTCAAGGTTGATACTGCCGAGGAAGATCGAATCCAGCGCCAGGAAGCCATTGAGCGTGAGCGCACGGGTATCGTAGTGGGTGTAGGTGACACCCGTTTCGAAGCTGAACTTGCCTCCGCCAAAGAATCCGCTGGCTTCGTCATACAGGTTGGAAACGCTTTGCGCCGGCTGGGAGTCGGCCGTCAGCGCCTGGCCGTAGGAGCTGCCTGTGGCGCCTGGCGTGCCTGACGCGACTGTTTGCGCGCCTTTTACCCCTTCGGCGGGGGACTTGACCAGGCGTTTGGGTGGCGCTGCTGCCGGGGCCTCCTCGACCTGCCGCACGCGCTGTTCAAGTACCATCAGCGCCTGTTGCTGGGCCTCGTAACGGCGTTTGAGTTCGATCAGTTCCTGTTTCAGCGCTTCCACCTGTGGATCGGCGGCTGCGTAGAGTGCTGTGGCGGGTGCCAGGGTAGTCAAACACACAAAAGCTCTGAGCGTAAAAGATCGGTACATGGAGTTGCCGTCCCTTCCAACTACTTTTGATGAGACTGAGCGTAGATCAGTATCCGAAAGTGCGAAGACCTTTGAGCTGGTCAAGGCTGCCGTTGAGCGAAGCCGCCGTCGGCACGTTCTCGCGCATGACGACATTCAGGGATGTCATGTTATTGACCCGGTTGCCGTTGCCGAGCAACGTCGAATTCTGCATCAGCCCCCCCTGAGCCAGGCGCTGCACGCTGCTGCCCTGGTTGTTGCTGGCATTGATGTTGAGCTGTACACCTACACCGCTCGAAGACACACTGAGCGCGCCAGCGCCGTTTTCCCCGAGCAGGGTCTGGCCGGCGGCCAGCACCTGGCCTTGCTGTTGCACGGCGGGGGCCTGGTTGGCCTTGGTGACGTTGATATCGACGTTGTTGTAGGCCGTGTTGTTGTCACCGGCCGCACGTACCACCTGGGTCACGCCCTCGGTAGTGGCAAGGCCGTTGCCGCCGGTTACCACGCCAGTGCCGGCAGAGGGCGCACTGCCCGACGCCGTCCCTGTGCCTTTTTCATCAATCATCGATACATAAAACTGGGGCTTGATGGTCGATTGCTGCACCTGCAGCGTGGACGTCGCCCCGATCACGTCGCCCTTGGCGTTTTGCCAGGTGCTGCTCATGACGATGCCGAAGCTCACGATTCGTCCCGGCATCACATAGCGCCCACGCAGGTTCGCCAACTCCTGGTCCTTCAGTTCAATGGGTTTCAACGTCTCGGCGTGGCTTGGCAGGCTGGCGGCCAGGCAGGCCATGGCCAGCCACAATGAAGTCTTCATGAAATGCTCCCTGGAGCATCATGCTCCTTGTCATTAGAACAGTCGTTAGAAGAAGTCGCTTTTGATGAAGCCGAAGTCCAGCAGCTCGTTGTCCTTCACTGGCGTGAAGGTGTCCACCCGGCCCTTGGCGGTCAATGGCAGGGGCGGGTCGAGCAGGATGTTGTTCTTGTCGTAACCTTGGCCGATCACGGCGAAGATGATGCCGTTCCAGCCCTTGAGGAAGTCTTCGACTTTGTAGCGTTTGTGGCCCAGTACCGGGTCACCGATGTACACCCAGCCTTTGTCGACCTTCTGCATGACCACGAAGTGCTTGTAGCCGCGCA
>Ga0213824_1000341_pt1 | contig 38357 bp, 28 predicted proteins | sample MC6MC0906MG_FD_179892 | JGI IMG/M metagenome (GOLD analysis project Ga0213824, IMG submission 179892) | Enriched soil aggregate microbial communities from Iowa State University, Ames, United States - MC6-MC0906-MG | ecosystem: Environmental > Terrestrial > Soil > Unclassified | place: USA: Iowa...
ATGATCGTGTCTTCCAGGGAGTGGAGGTGGTGGGGTGGGTCGGGGACTATCTTCAACATGATTGCTTCCATTTCAGGGCCGTCACCATCTGCTGTCAAACAGAGGGTGGCAGCTGTACGCGGGTTGACAGACCGGCGGAAACAACAAGTTCCGGCGCACGCAAGCGTGCCCGCACGTACAGCCGCCATAAGGACGAGCCGTTTTGTTGTTTACCGTCGCGACCTGTCAAAGTCATGCCGTTGATGAGCAACGACCCACCGAGACTAAAACCCCGAAAAAATGACCGCAACGGAAAACAGGCGCTGGGAGTATCTTTGGGAAACGCCCTACAAGAAAGGGGGTAAATCCGATTTTTCGGCCCGCAGGGCCCAAAATCCAGGCACAAAAAAAGACGCCCGAGGGCGTCTTCTTCTTTGGATTTGGTGGGCCGGGGTAATCTGAATATGGCTTGTAAGGTGTTGATTTATAAGGTTTATTCTTGGTTAAGATTTTTATTGGAATACCTTTTGGAATACCCATCGCGAATCTTTTTAAATTTCTGCCTTCACACCGACCAAAGCTCAATGCCATGGCTGCATCTCGAATCTCGAATCTCGACTTTGAGCGCAACCAACGGCTTCTGGTAGCGATTGCTGGCGCTTGTTCACTTTTTTCGCTCGTTTCGGCGGGGCCAGCGCGCCGTATGCCCTCGCGTACGGCCAATACGCTTCCGCTCTGATCGCCAGCCAAATCTTCGCCATCAGGGAGCGCCTATGCATATGCGGCACAAGCTGCGATGGTTTGGATATAGTCCTCTGGCTTTGCACGATGAATCTCAGTCAGGATACCGGCCAGGGCTAAGAAGCGGATAGTTCCGCTGGTACGAAGATGATGGTCCTACTCAAGCTCGCCCAATGTCCAATGGCACCTCGGTTTTCATGATGTTAACTATGAATAAGCGGTGTTGAGTATCTGGGTTAACTGTTGTTTAGTAATTTCAATATTCTGATTCTTTCGGGTATGTAGATATTTTTCTCTGCTTCCATCTCTAGAAGAATCTCTAGTGTTTTTGCGCGGCTGATCTCATGATGGCTGGCTAATTTGTCGAGGTTTGCCACGGCTTTGTCTGAGAGAATAAAGTTATATTGCGCCTTCCCTGTGAGCCTTTCTCTGTATTTTTGTTGGCTCCATCTCTTTTTTATTCTGTCGATATATAGTGCTTTTTGCTCTGTTGTTAAGTTGTTGCTGTCAAAAAAAATTAAAAGTTCTTCGTATGTTTCAAACGGCTTTGAGTGGAGCAAGGTGAAGCTGGTATTTCTGTTCAGCCAGTCCCAAGCGAGAACGCTTTTTTCATCATTGTCCTTGAACCATTTATAGGCCTTATCTCCGCTTTTATGAAGGCTCCATTGGCTCTTCAAGTCATCTAGCACTAGCTTCTTGTGGGTTGTGTCTACCTGCCATAAGTCGATTGACAAAATGAGCCGGTCTTTACCAAATACGTGCTGCGGGATGTTATTCCAGGTGAGTCCTGCAAGCTGCATAAACTTCGGGAGTAGCCACTCTGTTTGTCTGTTTCCTCCATTGAGCCAGTCCAACTGTTGTTCAGATAATAACAGATGGCGTTTTTCATCTCTAATCTGCTGGACTAGGTGTGCGTTTTGGTTGAGGAAGTTTCCCATTTTATCCCTCATCCCGATTCTCGATTCTGCGTATGTGCCTAGGTGGACACCACGGCCTAACAACCAAAACCAAAGCCAAAGATCTCGCCTATGACTGACGGTGTTGTCTTCCAGCATGCGCGCCAACAGGTCTGTGTAATGAACTGCCATAGTGTTTTCTCTAGCTACCTCAGGATGGATTTGTGAATGGCTTGTGTAGGTATTTAGCTTCTATTTAGGCGTTTCGTAGATAAACTCTAGTAGATGATTTTATCTGTAACCTCTCATTTTTCCTTGCCTCTGCGGGTTTTGCCTCCGTGATCCTACCTTGCTGAGCCTCTATCAAGCAATTGCCGATACGGATTCACCTTTTGCGTTGGGGGCGCTTCGAGGGGGTGGGCGGTGGCGAGGAGCTGTGATCATGGTGTGCCCAGTTGGAAGTCCGCCGGGGAGCAACAGTTCTCGCGCCGCTCCTTTTAGTGCTTTGAGTCCATGGATCCCTGACTCTCAGTTAATTTCTACTGGGTTCACCAATCTTCTGGACGAATACAGGAGCTCCGTTCATGAAGATAATTCGCTTGAAAGATGTAATGGATTCGACGGGCTTGGGGCGGTCGACAATTTACAAGTATATATCTGAAGGAGGGTTTCCTCGGCCAATTTCCCTGGGGGATAGGAGTGTTGGCTGGCTGGAAAGTGAGATATATGAGTGGATTTTGGAGCGTGTTGAACAGCGCGATAAGCTGCTGGGGTAATGGAGTTCTGAAACAGCTTTCATCATGACTTGGCTGATGTCAGGTCATGATGGTTTTTTGCCGGAGTTATGGCTTTGTTACTTTTGTTTCTGTTCTCTTGGTTTTGTTGCTGTCGGTGGTCGGAGAGTGTGTTGTTAGTTTTCGGTATTGGTAATATGCTTCCGTTAGTTACTTATTTGCTCTGTTGTGGATTACTTTTTAAGTGTAATTGGTGGTGGGTGCTTGTATGTATGATTGTGTCTGTATTCCTGCTATGGCGTTTGGTTAAAGATTACTTGGTGTGGTGAGTATATGTAACTAAACCATGGAGCCCCAACATGACTCGTCACCCTGGTAATACCAATCTCTTTCTCCACACTGGCAACACCTTCCAAGGCTGGCCTATACAGGTGGATAAAGGCCCGTTCATTCAGCAATACCTAAGTCGCCTTCAGCAGACGATGCAATGTGCACTTGCTCAGTATCCTCGAATATTTGCCTTCAGGTTCGATCTGCGGTTCCCTGCCAGGATTCAGCTACCCGACTCCGTCTACACGAACCAAGTTGTTGAGCGCTTTATCGAATCGTTCAAGGCCAAAATTGCACATAACCGTAGTCAAGCACGACAACTGAACAAGTACGCCCACGATAGCAAGGTCCGCTACGTCTGGGCGCGAGAGGTTGGGGAGCATGGCAAGCCTCACTATCACCTAGCAATCCTGCTCAACCGGGATGCCTTCACTGCGTTGGGCAAGTTCGAGGTCGGCAGGGACAATATGTTCAATCGCCTTGTGGAAGCTTGGGCTAGTGCCTTGGGTTTATCTGTGGATGCTGTCATGGGCTTGGTCGAGGTCCCACCTAACCCGTGCTACCACCTAAACCTCGGTGAGCCGGGAGGGCAGGCTGAATTCTTCCATAGAGCGAGCTATCTCTGTAAGGCTGCGACGAAAGTCTTTGGGGATAGCAGTCATGGATTTGGGGCCAGTCGGACCTGAACGTACTTTTTAGTGGCTCTGTCCAGGCATAGATGTCCGACGAATGCGCTCGTTCACTTGCCATACTGGCAAAAAGCACAGGGCATGGCTTTACCCATGCTCTAGCAGTGGATAATGTGACGGGCATCGCATCATGGCAGGCCGTGGTATCCCAGGGATGACTAAGTTACAGCGTTTATTGTGAGCACGAACGCTGCCGCTCGAGCCCTCGAACTCCGTCACCTCTACCCACATGAATTTGTGCTTTGCGCACCTACGATGCGCTGGGCATCGGCTTTTCGCTCATCCGTAACCATCGACCTGATGGTTACGGTGCTAAGGAGTAAAGAATGACTGCAACAGCGGAAGACATCAGCTACCGCAATATTCCGGAACCAGGCCAGCTCGTAGAAGTTAGACGCCGGCAGTGGGTGGTGGCCGAAGTGGATGCCTCCAGACTGGGTAGTGTGCAGCAGCATGCCATCACGCTGGCTTCGATCGATGAAGATGCCTTAGGCGAAGAGCTCCAGGTGATCTGGGAGATTGAGCCGGGGGCGCACGTCATTGAGAGGGCTGGTTTGCCAGCTATTACCGGGCAGGACGATTCCGATACGCTGGACGCCTTTCTTGATGCAGTGCGCTGGGGGGCCGCTACCAATGCTGACCGTGGCTTCCTTCAAGCGCCATTTCGCAGCGGCGTCAGCATCGAAGATTTCCAGCTTGACCCGCTGGTGCGCGCCATCGATATGGCCCGCGTCAATCTGCTCATTGCCGACGACGTCGGCTTGGGTAAGACCATTGAGGCGGGGCTGGTCATTCAAGAAATGTTGCTGCGGCACCGTGCCCGCACCGTCCTGATCGTCTGTCCCTCATCGCTGCAAGAAAAGTGGCGCATTGAGATGTTAGAAAAATTCGGTCTCGAATTCCGAGTAGTCGATACAGGTTACATCAAGCAGTTGCGTCGAGAGCGCGGCATCCACGCGAATCCGTGGACTTCACATCCTCGCTTGATCGCTTCCATGGACTGGGTCAAGAGCGGCGAAGGACTTCGTGCCATGCGTGATGTTCTGCCAGCGTACACCAGTTATCCACGCAAGTTCGATATGCTGGTCGTCGACGAAGCACACAACATCGCACCCGCCGCTGGAGCGAACTACGCGCTGGAGAGCCAGCGCACGCGCTTCATTCGCACCATAAGTCCACACTTTCAGCATCGCCTGTTTTTGACCGCTACACCGCACAACGGCTACACCGAGTCCTTCACATCCTTGCTTGAGTTGCTCGACGATCAACGCTTCGCCAGAAACATTCTGCCCGATGAAAAACAGTTGAGTCAGGTGATGATCCGTCGCCTCAAGAGCGATCTGGTCGATGCTGAAGGCAAGCCTCTCTACGCGCAGCGGAAGCTGCAAGCACTGCCGGCCTCGTACTCAACACAAGAACGGGTAATTCACAAGAAGCTGAACGACTACTGCGCGAGCCGAGAGCAGGATGCCGAAAAGGCTGGCAATGCTTTCGGCACATCGTTCGTGAACCAATTGCTCAAAAAGCGGCTCTTTTCCTCTCCCGCCGCCTTCGCGTCGACCCTAGAAAAGCACATCGCCAGTCTGTCCAATGGTCAACAGCGCAAAGACAAAGATGCGATGGCCGACCGCATCTTGCGCAAGGCCATCCTGCGGGTCGACGAAGATTATGCAAACGATTTAGAGGTCGAAAACGCGCAGTCCGAGGCCGTTGAAGAGGCCTCACGTCGTGCGCAACCACTGACGGAGGCCCAGCAGCAAACGCTGAATGAACTGCGGTCGTGGGCTCAGATGGCCAAGAACCAGGTCGACGCTAAAGCCAAGGCGATCCTCAAGTGGCTCACAACCAACCTCAAAGCCGACGGTCGATGGAATGATCGTCGGGTCATCTTGTTCACCGAGTACCGCACCACGCACCAGTGGATGCATGAGATCCTGGCCAGCCATGATTTCGGTGGCGACCGACTGGCCATACTGCATGGCGGCATGGCACAAGACGAACGTGAGAAAGTCAAAGCGGCCTTCCAGACTTCGCCCAAGGATTCAGCAGTTCGCATCCTGCTGGCCACTGATGCCGCATCCGAAGGTATCGATTTGCAGAACCACTGTAACTGCCTCATCCATCTGGAGATCCCTTACAATCCCAATGTGATGGAGCAGCGCAACGGTCGTATCGACCGACACGGTCAGCGCCAGAAGGAAGTGTTGATCTGGCACCCTGTCGATGGCGGCGAACAAAACGAAACCACCATTGGTGGCCACGGCGAGGATATCCTCCGGGCGCTGCGCAAACTCGAATCCATGCGGGCGGATATGGGGAGCGTTAACCCAGTCATCGCGCCGCAGATGTCAGGGCTGATCGAAGGCTCGCTCAAAGATATCGACACTCGCTTGGCTGAAGCCAAGATCGCCAAGGCTAGACGCTTCGTGCGCGCTGAGCGCGAACTGAAAGACCGCGTCGCCAAACTGCACGAACGACTCCTGACCACACAGCAGGATTTTCACCTCACGCCAGAGCACATCCTTATGGCGGTCAAGACGGGCCTTGAGTTGGCAGGCCGGCCGCCGCTCGACTCCTTTGCCTTGGCTGACACTCCGGCGGGGACTGTATTCAAGATGCCAGCACTTTCGGGCTCCTGGGCGCGTTGCCTCGAAGGCTTGCGTCACCCCCACACACTGCAGACTCGACCCATCACCTTCGATCACGCCGTCGCCACTGGGCGTGACGATGTGGTGCTGGTTCACTTGAATCATCGACTGGTGCAGATGTGTCTGCGCTTGCTGCGTGCCGAGGTCTGGGCACAAGACGATGTGAAGAAGCTGCATCGCGTCACGGTGCGTTCGGTGCCGGACACATTGGTTGACGGTCCTGCCGTGGTCGTCATCTCGCGGCTAGTCGTCACTGGGGGCAACCATCATCGCCTCCACGAGGAGCTGACCGTAGCCGGTGGATATCTGGGGGACAAAAACTTTCGCCGTGAAGAAGGCGTCACCAAGGTCCAGCAATGGCTGGATCAAGCCAAGCCACTGACAGCGACAGACTCTCTGTTCGATGCCATCCGCATGCGTTTCGACCGAGCGCAGAGCGCCATACTTCAGTCGGTCGACGCCCGCTCGAAAGACCGGCTGAAATTCCTGACCAACACCCTTCAATCCCGTAAACAGCAGGAAGAGGGTGACATCGGCAGTGTGCTTGATGAGCTGGAAAAAGCCATTCAATCAGAACTGAATAAAGATCAGCAGCCGGCCCAGCTGTCATTATTCTCGGAAGACGAGAGAACACAGATCAAGCGCGACACAGCTGCACTAGAGGCGCGCCTTGCCCGCATTCCAGCCGAGCGCCAACAGGAGGCCGATGCCATCGATGCCCGTTACGCTAATCTCAACGACCGCACATTCCCGGTCGCTGTGGTCTTTCTCGTGCCTGAATCCGCAGTTCAGGGAGGTGCCGTATGAGTACGATCAGTGCGCATGAGGATTGGCTGTCGCTAATCGAAATCTCAGGTCCTTTCCTCGCCGTTCCTGTTCTTAAGGAAGCCTTTCCGCAGGGACTCGAAGAACTCAACGGCACCAAGCGCAAACGTCTGCGCCAAGCTTACGAGGAATGGCGCGAAGCGCTGGAGCTGGAAGATGCGCAGTTCGCCGAGTTGCACGTGGCGTGGATTGACGAAGTGCTGTCGCGGGGGCTTGAGCTTGACGAAGATGGCAAAGGCGACGTTCTCAAACGCGCGGACTGGTGCACCCTGAATCTACAAGCCATTTTGCCCGAACATAGCGTAACGCTGTCGCCGGATTTCGCGGTGATCGATGAGCAACGTGTCAACAAGCCGCTGCTGCTGATCCAGACCTATGCGCAGGATGTTGACCTTGATGCCACCCTGAAGCGAGACGGGTGGGCTGCCACTCCTGCCGATCGCATGGTGCAATTGTGCCGTTCAATCGGTTGCCGCCTTGGGCTGTTGACCAACGGCGAGCGTTGGATGTTGGTGGATGCCCCTGTGGGTGCTGTCAGCACCTTTGCAAGTTGGTATGCCCGCATCTGGAGCCAGGAGCCCTTCACCCTGCAGGCTTTCGTGCACCTGCTCGGCATTCGTCGTTTCTTCGTCGATGAATCTGAACAATTACCCGCGCTGTTCGATCGTTCCCTGAAGTTCCAGGACGAGGTGACCGACGCCCTTGGCGAGCAAGTACGCCGCGCTGTCGAGGTGCTGATTCAGACCCTCGACAAAGCAGACCAGGATCGCAATCGAGAGCTGCTGCACGACGTCAAGGAGCCCGAGCTGTATGAAGCCGCGCTGACGGTGATGATGCGCTTGGTGTTCTTGCTCTCCGCCGAAGAGCGTGGCCTGCTCTTGATGGGCGACGAACGCTATGAAGCCAACTACGCGCTCTCCACCTTGCGCATGCAGTTGCGCAAAGAGTCCGAAGAGATCCTTGAGCGCCGCTGGGATGCGTGGTCGCGCTTGCTGGCGATCTTCCGTGCGGTGTTCGGCGGCATCAAGCACGAGAATCTGCGCCTCCCGGCACTGGGCGGCTCGCTATTCGATCCCGACCGCTTCCCTTTTCTCGAAGGTCGAGCCAAAGGCTCGAACTGGCGAAACGATGCAGCCAAGCCATTGCCCATCGACAACCGGACCGTGCTGCTGTTGCTGGAGGCCATCCAGCAATTCCAGGGCCGCACGCTATCCTATCGCGCACTGGACGTCGAACAGATCGGCTATGTGTACGAAGGCCTGCTCGAACGCACCGTCAAGCGCACCGACGAAGTCACGCTGGAGCTGGATGCCACCAAGAGCGCCAAGACGCCATGGGTCAAGCTGGCCGAACTGGATTCGGCCAACATAGATGGTGCCGCGCGACTAGTCGAGTTGCTGCAAGAGCGCTCGGGCAGCTCCGCCAGCCGAGTGCGCAACGATCTGGTCAAACCCGTCGATGACACCCTTGCTGACCGACTGCTGACCGCCTGCCAGGGCGACAGCAAGCTGCGCGATCGCGTCAGACCCTATGCCCATCTGCTGCGCACCGATCCATGGGGCTATCCGCTGGTCTATCCCACTGGTGCTTTCATCGTTACCACCGGTTCCGACCGGCGCGAAACCGGCACCCACTACACACCGAAATCGCTGACCGAATCGATCGTCGCTGAAACTCTCACGCCGGTGGCCTATATAGGCCCGGCAGAGGGGACACTGCGTGATCACTGGGTACTGAAATCCCCCGCCGATCTGCTTGACCTCAAGATTTGCGATCCAGCCATGGGCTCGGGCGCTTTCCTGGTGCAGGCATGCCGCTGGCTTTCCGATCGCCTCGTCGAAGCTTGGTCGCTGGTCGAGGCAACGGGCAAAACCGTGAGCGTGGATGGTGAAGTTCTGGAAGCAATGGCTGTCAAGGAGCCTCTGCCTAGCGACAGCGAAGCGCGTACGGTGATCGCACGCCGCCTCATCGCCGAACGTTGTCTGTATGGTGTCGATTTGAACCCGCTGGCCGTCGAGCTGGCCAAACTCTCGATCTGGCTGGTGACGCTGGCTAAGGGCCGTCCGTTTGGTTTCCTTGATCACAACCTGCGACACGGTGACAGTCTGCTCGGCATTCACTGTCTGGATCAGCTCACCCAGCTTTCGATGAACCCCACGAGTCAGGGCCAGCTACGCCTCTCCGGGCAGAGCATTGAGCGGGCCGTGCGTGAGGCTATCGAATTGCGGCAGCAGATGCGCGAAATGCCCATCCGTGATATTCGCGATGTGGAAGCGATGGCGCATCTGGATACCGGTGCGCGCCGCAAGCTTAAAGTACCCGAAAGCATCGCCGATGCATTCATCGGGGAGGTGTTTGCATCAAGCCGTAATGGCGAGAGATTGGAGAGCGCGCTGGCCTCACTGACCATCCAAGCTGGACAGGCCATTGACGGCGACCGTGACGTACTCGCTTCGATGCGTCGGAGATTGGTCGCTGCGTTATCGACTGATCTGCCAAGTGACAGCCCCGAACGTCGTCCATTCCATTGGCCCTTGGAATTTCCAGAAGTGTTCGCGCGCGAGAACGGCGGCTTCGACGGCATAGTTGGCAATCCGCCCTTTCTGGGCGGGAAACGCATCACCGGCGTCGCGGGCACCGCCTTCCGTGATTGGCTGGTCTCTCAGATCGCCGAGGGGCGGCGCGGTTCTGCCGACCTCGTTGCGTACTTCTTCCTGCGCGCGTGGAGCCTTATCCGTAATGAAGGAGGCTTCGGACTTCTCGCGGTTAACACCATCGCCGAAGGCGACACCCGGCAGGTTGGGCTCGAAGCGATGGTCGGTGCGGGTGCGGTCATCCATGCGGCCTACCCGAATGAGCCCTGGCCTGGAAAAGCGGCGGTCATCACCAGTCGCGTGCATATTCATAAAGGCCGGTGGCGGGGTGAGCGTTCGCTGCTCGGGCGATGCGCTCCGTTCATATCGGCTTTCCTGTCTGATCGTGAGGAATGGAGTCCGAAGCGGCTGAAAGCCAACGAAGGCAAGGCTTATATTGGCTCCTATGTCCTTGGTATGGGCTTCGTGCTTACTTTTGACGAGGCGCAGCAGATGCTTGACGCCGATCCAAAAAATGCCGAGGTGATCTTTCCGTACATCAACGGTGACGATCTCAGTTCAGACCCGGAGCAGCGCCCGAGTCGATGGGTCATCAACTTCTGGGATTGGCCGGAGGAGCGGGCACGTGAGTATCAAATGCCATTCAAACGTGTCTGGATGGAAGTGAAGCCAGAACGATCTAAAAATAACAGAGCGAAATACCGGGATCGGTGGTGGCATTTTGCAGAGGCAGTCCCAAATATGTATCACGCCATCGGCCGTGGCCATCACTTTATGCGACATCCTGAGAGCTGGGCCGAAAAGACTCGCCCGCTTGACCACGTCCTTGTGGCGGGTCGAGTTGGCAAGTATTTCAATCCATCAGTGATAAGAAATGACGTCATATTCCACGAAAAGTGTGTCGTCTTTGCTGGCGCGCAAGCGTTCGCTCACGCCGCTATTTTCAATTCGTCCCCGGTCGAGGCCTGGATATGGAAGCAGTCCTCTCGAATGAAGCTTGACCTGAATCTCTCCCCCTCAGACGCGGTCGAAACCCTTCCGATGTTGAATTCTCCCGACATCGCTAGCTTTGATTCGTTGGGCCGCGAATACCTGCACTTGCGCCGCGAAGTGATGACCGTTTCGACCGACCCTATCGGCCTAACCAAGCTTTACAACCGCTTCCACAATGTGGGGAACCATGATTTGTGCATTCAACGACTGCGGGAGTTGCACCGCGAGATTGATGCGGCAGTTATGCGCACCTACGGTTGGGATGACATTGATCTCGGGCACGGCTACCACGAGCAGTCAAACCTCGCCGAGAAAGACCGTGTTCGCTTCACCATCTCGGAGGCCGCGCGCGTCGAAGTGCTGCGGCGGATGGCGGATTTGAATCGTCAGCGTTACGAAGAAGAAGTCACCCGAGGACTACATGAAGATGCCTCAACACGTGCTTCGACCCGCGCCCCACGCACCGGGCGCACCACCAGTGCCGCTCCGGCTCAACCTTCCCTGGACTTCGAGGGTGGGGCAGTGACCGCTACGAATGGAGTGATACCGGCTTCAGCGATCCTTGACTTCCTTAGCACGCACGGCGGCTGGCACGCCAAAGCAGACATCCTCACTGGTACTGGTCTCTCGGACGGGCAATGGAGTGTCGCGATCACCGACTTGATCGCAGGTGGCAAGGCCGAGCGCCAAGGGGAAAGGCGAGGAGCGCGTTATCGTTTTGTTGCAGGGAAAGACGAATGAAGAATTCCCAGCTAAATGTCGATCCACGCATCCTGGAACTGCTCGGTCCGAACCCCAATATCTATTACGTTTTGGCTGAGTTGGTCGCCAACGCGTATGACAAGAAAAAGGCCCGTGGGCAGAACATGACTCACTTGGGAACTCTTGTTTCCATCAGAACTGTGTGAGGTACGCGATATGTCAGCAAACTCGAATTTCAACGCATGGGTCGCTATCGATCAGTGCCATTCTGCGGATCTCACGCTGGCACCTTACACGTTGCGGCTGAAAGGAGAGCGTTCGCTTTACCAAAACATTGCGAATGACGATTGGGTGTTGATCCTGAGCTCAGCTGGTCTTATCGCGCGAGTCGGGCGGGTACTGCGGGTTCGTTCCGATCTGGAGATCACCACGATCTATTTCGATCGAATGCTGTTGGTCGATCCAACGCTTTCTGTTGGTCTTACGCCACTTGCCCCACTGTCTTCCGGCAGCGTTGGCCGCATTCAATGGACGGATTTTTTGGAGTCGCTCCCCACGGCATTGAACAAGAGCATCGCCGACGTGCCGGCCATTGAGGATCAGGCCTACATCCGCGAGCTGCTACAACTGGCCGTGATGGACGACTTGCTCGGACCAGCTGGTGGCCCCCGTGAACGCATCGTCGATATGGGTGTGCGAGATCGCTATTTGGTTGGCAAACTGGCCCCTCGTGAGACCGAACAGGGCGGCATCGAGGGGTTGGACGGGCCACTGGCCAACGACGAGGCCGAAGAGCCGACCGAGCCCAAGGCGCCTGGTCGGCACGAACCCGGTGCGGAGTTTGGAACGGCTACCGGGAGGGTGGAACCGGAGTCGGATTCAGCTGATGAGATTGATGCTGCCAGTAACCAGTCGCTGGTGCCCAGCAGCATCGGTATGACCTTTTGTGTGGATGGGGATGCCGATCGGGTCGAGATCGAAGCTCGCTGGGGGAGATACGAGCGTGTACCGAACGATGAGCACGACCTCCTAAAACCTAATTCACAGAAAGCGAAGGTGTGGCAACGCATTCCCTGTGGCGGCAGGATAGAATTGCCTTTGACCGAAGGCGTGATTCCACACCTGGCTCTTGATAGTAAGTTTCCCGAAGTGCGTGTGCAGGGCTCCATTCGGGCCAAGAGTGCCAAGGGAGACCGGTTGGTCACCTTATTCCTGGTGAATGCACAGGAAGAGCCGAAGACCAACCGCGATACTGCGTGGGTATTCCAGCCTGAGCTGATCGCTCGTTCGGCGCAAGATGCCGCTAAGCGGGCCATCTTCCGGCGCAGGCCAGTGTTGGACACAGATGGTGTGGATGCCGAGCGTGAAGCGCTGGAGATGATCTATCGCAATCGAGTTGAGTTCGCCATGGGTCATGGAGTTGCCGTCCATGCTGAAACTGCAGAGGATGTGTCGCTAGCCACCGAAGTCCGCACCACCGTCATGCCGCAGTATGAGGTGCAAGTGACGGAGACCCCGGGCCTTGATCCTTCCGATCGCCCGGCGATGCGCGAGATGGTCAGCAGCGGCTTGCTCGACATGCAGAGACTGGCGACCTTGGACATTGACCCGCTGGTCGACGCCTTAAACATGTTGACCAAGGACTACACCTCGTGGATTGAAGAGCAGCGCGCTCGTATCAGTACCGAAGTGACTGGCTATGACACTCAGTCGGAACAAGCGATGGATCGCTGCCAGGAGATCTGCGAGCGCCTGCAACAAGGCATCGACACACTGAAAGCCAATGAGAAGGCCCTGGCGGCCTTCCGGTTCGCTAACCGTTCGATGGCGACGCAACGCGTCCGCGGCCAATACGCACTGGCGATGCGCAGGGGTGAAAATGTCAGCATCGACAAGTTCGATCTGCTGAAGAATCGCAGCTGGCGTCCATTCCAGTTGGCGTTTCTGCTCCTCTCGATTCCATCGCTGGCAGATCCGGGTCACCCAGATCGCGTCCAGCCTGTTGAGGCTTATGCCGATCTGTTGTGGTTCCCCACCGGCGGTGGTAAGACTGAAGCCTACTTGGGGGTAGCGGCCTTCACCATGGCCATCCGGCGCATGCAGGGCAACCTTGGCGGCTACGACAGCTCACGCGGTTTGGCCGTGATCATGCGCTACACCCTGCGTCTGTTGACACTGCAGCAGTTCCAGCGTGCCACGGCATTGATTTGCGCGATGGAGATGTTACGGCGTGAGGCGCTGGACAAGGGCGACAAATCCCTCGGCACCGAACCTTTCACCATCGGCCTCTGGGTTGGCAATAAGGTCACGCCGGGCACGACCGAGGACAGCCATCGCGCCATTGAGGATGTACGCAATCCAGGCAAATACAACGCCGGGGCGGCATCGCCCGCGCAGCTCACCAGTTGCCCGTGGTGTGGCTCGGAGGTGGCCCCAGGACGAGACGTAGAAGTCGATAAAGGATCTGGCCGAACTTTCGTCTATTGCGGCGACAAGAAAGGTCGCTGCGATTTTTCCAAAAGAAAGTCCAGTAAGCTGCCGCACCCGGGGATTCCGATGCTGGTCGTGGACGAAGAGATCTATCACCGCCCACCCACCATGATGATCGCCACCGTGGACAAGTTTGCCATGATGGCGTGGCGTGGTCAGGTGCGGACGTTGTTTGGTCGCGTGGGCCGGGAGTGCGAGCGCCACGGGCTGCTTTGGCAAGGCGCCGATTGCAATGGAAATCACCAAGCAGGCAAAGGCTTTCCTTCCTCGAAAGTGAAGTCCATCAACCCGATTCGCCCACCTGACCTGATTATTCAGGACGAATTTCACCTCATCAGTGGGCCGTTGGGCACCATGGTTGGTCTGTATGAAACTGCTGTCGATGAGCTGTGCGGCTGGACGCTCAATGGCAAGACGGTCAAGCCGAAGGTCATCGCCTCTACGGCAACGGTACGCAAAGCCAAGGAGCAAGTGAACAACGTTTTTATGCGGCGTGTTTCGGTGTTTCCTCCGCACGGCTTAGACGTGGAAGACAACTTCTTCTCGGTGCAACGACCGATAGATGAAAAACCGGGGCGGCGCTACCTCGGTGTGTGCTCTCCCGGTAGTTCACGCCCTGCGATGCTGATCCGCGTCTACACCGCGTTCCTGACAGCGGCACAAGACCTGTTCGATCACTTTGGCGAGCCTGCTGACCCGTACATGACTATGGTGGGCTACTTCAACTCCCTGCGTGAGTTGGGGGGGATGAAGCGGCTGGCAGAGGATGACGTACAGACACGTTCCTACCGCGTACAGATGAGCATGGTGGAGCGGCCTGCGCTAGCACAACGCAGCATCAGTAACATTCGCGAGCTGACGTCTCGGGTATCGAGTCAGGATATTCCCAAGTATCTCGACAACCTGGAGGTCAAGTTCAAGTCTGAGCTCGACACGGCTACCGGTATGTATGTGACCCGCTGGCAGGAAGGTGACACGCGTGCCATTGATGTGGTGCTGGCGACCAACATGCTGTCAGTGGGGGTTGACGTGAATCGACTTGGCCTGATGGCAGTCAATGGCCAGCCTAAAGGCACGGCTGAGTACATCCAAGCCACCAGTCGCGTCGGGCGTTCCTTCCCGGGCTTGGTCTGCACGGTGCTGACATGGGCCAGGCCGCGCGACCTTTCGCATTACGAAACCTTCGAGCATTACCACGCCACTTTCTACAAACACGTCGAGGCGCAATCGGTAACGCCGTTCTCACCGCGAGCGATGGATCGAGGTCTGACGGGCTCACTGTTGAGCTTGATGCGTCTGGAAAACGACGATTTCAGCCCGAACGAAGGCGCTGGCCAATTGAGCATGTCCAATCAAGCCGAGATCGTCGATGCCATCAAGGTGTTGGCGACTCGCGCGGGCAATGTCGCTGAAGACAATTCGCGTAAGCAGTTGGCTGAGACCGAATTGAAAGAGCGCGCCGATGAATGGGCGAAAGAAGTAAGCAAGGGCGGACGGATCTTGGCGTATGAGAAACGCGGCCCTGAAAAAGACAAGACCGTTGCATTGATCAAGTCACCAGGACTTCAAGCCTGGGACAACTGGACCGTACCGATGTCGATGCGGGAGGTTGAGCCAGGGGTGCGCCTGATCATGAACACGAGCCATATCACGGACGATCACGATTGGAAGCCTCGTCCCGCAACTAAGGATGAGGATTGAGCATGATCATCAATAACAAAACTCCAGTCGGCGAAGTACGTCCCAGCCAATTGCTATGGACTTATGGACCCGGTGCTCTGATTGACCTACCCAGCCTTTCTGTAGTGACGCTCGGTATCGACCGATGGGAAAAGGATCGCTGCCAGCCGATTCAAGAGGCACGGCTTCTTACCGCTGTTCGGAAGATTCTGGGGGCGCAGGTCGAGAATCTGCGGATGCCGCCCTTCCAGAAGAGTGAGCTCGTCGACGTCTGGTCGGCTGAGGCCAATATCGGTGTACCTGTTCGGCCATTCCCGCGCTGGATGCGATGCGTGAAGTGCGGCCTGCTTTCGCCCTTCGATGCCGGCCTGTTCGAGATTAAGGAGAACCGCTTTAGACCGGAGCGAACACGTTTCGTCCACAGAGGATGCCGTGGTTCTGAAGGTAACAAGCCTGCCAAGGATGCGGACGCCGTGCCTGCGCGTTTCCTCTTAGCCTGCCGCGACGGTCATCTCGACGACTTCCCATGGCATTATTTCGTCCATGGTGGCAACAGTTCGTGCAAGGGAACGCTGCGTTTCTATGAAAGCGGAGCCTCACTACAGACCGAGAACCTTTGGGTCAAGTGTGATACCTGCTCGACTTCAAGAAGCTTGGCCCAGGCATTCGGTAAGGCCGGGAAGGAGAATTTGCCTAGCTGCAGAGGGCGCCATCCGCATCTGGATCACTTCGACAAGGAGTGTGAAGAGGAGGCCCGCGCAGTATTGTTGGGGGCCACGAATAGCTGGTTTCCGATCACGCTCTCGGCGCTTGCGATTCCTCAAGCCCAAGACCCGCTCAGTCAACTGATTCAGGATGGTTGGGAGTTCTTCGAAGACCTTGATTCCGAGGCCGAGGTATTGGTGACGGCGAAGACCTTGAAGAAGACTGGAGCGCTACCAGGTATCGATAAATATGATGCGGCCGCGATCTGGGCGGCTGTCGATGCTCGCCGCAACGGCGGAAGACAGGCGGTCGTTGGTGAGGTCGACATCAAAGGTCCTGAATGGGGCGTGCTGACTGAAGCTAACCCGCCCACGGACTACCCCCATTTCATGAGTAAGAAGGTTGGAACGCCGCCGGGTCTCGGAGGCCATATCAGCCGAGTCCTGCTCCTTGAGCGTTTGCGCGAGGTGAATGCGTTGCTAGGTTTTACTCGGGTCGAGGCCCCTGAAGAGTCTGGTAACTCCGATGAGCGGCCGCAGATGGCTAGCCTGTCACGTGGCAAGCCAGATTGGGTGCCAGCCAACCAGGTTCATGGTGAGGGGATCTTCATCCAGTTCGACGAGGTCGCGCTTGCCAGCTGGGAGGCTTTGGAGGGCGTCAAAAAAGTTGACCAGATGCTTCGAGGTGGTCATAAGGGCTGGCGAAATTCGCGTCATCTCAACCCGGATGAGGGCTATCCCGGAATTCGTTATGCGATGCTACACACGCTCTCTCATCTACTAATTCGGGAGTTGGCTCTGGAGTGTGGATACAACGCCGCGAGCATTCGTGAGCGCATCTATGCTGACACACCAGAAGATAGCCCGCAGGCTGGCATCTTAATCTATACCGCTGCAGCGGATTCGGACGGAACGCTGGGCGGCCTCGTCGATCTCGGTAAGCCAGACAATCTGGGGCGCTTGCTGGAGCAAGCATTGAATCGTTCGAAAATTTGCTCCTCCGATCCGCTATGTTCGGAACATGATCCGGAAAAGGATCGCTCGCTCCATGGTGCCGCCTGTCATGCCTGCAGTTTGGTAGCGGAGACCTCTTGTGAGCGGGGCAACCGCTATCTGGATCGATCTCTGCTTGTGCCAACACTCGAACGCGCCGACGCTGCTTTCTTCAAGGGTTTTTGACGTGGATGAGCTTTTGGATGCCATTGCGGCTGTTGTCTGTCTGGTCTCTCCAGAGAAGGTTCAGGCTATAGCCGGCCGGATTCGCAGGACCGATGCCAGCAAAGCCAGCAGCGCACTGTCGGGCGTGGTTGGCACGCCCACTGCCGCCGGGCTAGTGGAGCAACTCATCAATGCTTGGCGGGCTAGCGCTGTCAGCGCCGAGGAGCTGGCATCCATGCTTCTCGCTTCAGGTTATGTTTTGACCAAGGCTGCGAATCAGCAATCCACCGAGCTCGTGTGGACAGGGCCGACGACACCCTTCGTCTCTGCTCGCCGAACGGAGCAGGCGCTGTTGCAAGTCATCAATGCTGCCGAGAAGACCCTTTTCATAACCAGCTTCGTGGCTTATGACGTCTCGACTATCGTAAAGGCGCTGAATGCGGCTAGTGATCAAGGAGTGGTAATTTCCATGCTGCTTGAGTTGTCCCAGGATCACGGCGGTAGCATCGCCTTCGATGCGATAGGCAAAATGAGATCGCTGGTTCCTGCCGCAAAACTCTATGCCTGGCGTGAAAAGGCCGACCCGTTCTCTGACGGGCGCGTCCATGCCAAAGTCGCCGTAGCCGACGGCAAAATGTGCTTTATCACCAGTGCGAATCTGACTGGGCACGCCATGGAGAAAAATATAGAGGCTGGCGTTTTGATCTCTGGCGACCGATTGCCGGGTCAGCTACACCGGCATCTGGAGGCTTTGGCGATGACTGGGGTGATCGTTCCTGCCGACGCCTGATCAATGGAGGAGGGAAAATGTCGCGTAGCGACATTATGCGTGCGGTCAAGCGTGCTCATACTAGGCCGGAGATCGTCGTGCGTCGGGCATTGCATGCTTTGGGGCTCAGGTTCCGTTTGCATCGTCGGGATCTGCCAGGTTCGCCGGACATAGTTCTGCCGAAGTTCCGGACGGTGGTCTTCGTGCATGGGTGTTTCTGGCATCGTCATCTTGGCTGTCGTTACGCGAGCGTGCCGAAGAGCCGGCAGGAATACTGGCTTCCCAAGTTCAAGGCCAACGTCGAGCGGGATGCAAAAAAAGAAGCCCAGCTGTGTGAGCTGGGCTGGCGTGTACTGGTGATCTGGGAATGTGAAACTCGCAAGCCTATAGAGCTTGAGCAGCGACTGCGGCGGGAATTTCTTGTGGTCGAGTTTGTTCGTACTCCTCGACGTGACGCATGAGGCTTTCACCTATCACTTCACCCAGGCGAACTGGTACGGCGTTGCCGATCATCCGCCCGACTGCTTTAAAGGTGATTTGCTCCGGCGGCATGAACTCATAGTCTCTTGGGAAAGACTGGAGAATTGCAGCCTCGCGCAGCGAGAGCGCTCGCGCTTGCTCGTAGTGACCGAAGCGGCCATTACCAAAGCCGTAGCACAGCGTGGTCATCGTGGGGCTCGGTTCATCTCTTTTCAGCCGGCCGTAGACGCTAGGGTAGGTCTTGCCACTAGCTTTGCGGTGGCACTCTGCGATGAGGTGTGGGGGCCAATCCCGCCAAGTGCCGCCCTCGCGCGAGCGTAGGATGCGTTCCAAATTGATCGGAGTCAGTGTGGCGGCGCGATGCATCGGGTCATTGGGATCGCACTCGCCTGCGGCGATTCGAGGCAGATCATGGATCATGTCCATTACGGTGATGGGGGTGTTGCGGTGGGTTGGCTCAATGAGCTTGATCGGGCCTAGTTTTGAGGCTAACAAAACGTGTCGACGACGGTGCTGAGGTAAGCCGTAGTCGACGCAGGCCACTCGGTTTGCCCACACTTTGTAGCCTTGAGACTCCAAGTTGGCTACGAAATCCAGGTAGACCTGATGCTTGGTTACATCAGGAACGTTCTCCATCGTAACCAGTTCAGGTTGCACTTGTCGAATCAGGCGTGCGAAGTGGTACAGCAGGGGCCATTTACTGTCGGTACTGGTATCTCGCCCGTGATTGTAGGTAGAAAAGGGTTGACAAGGGGCACAGCCCGCGAGGAGGCGGTAGCGGCCTTCGACTCGCGGATACCATGCTTCAAGCTGTTCCTTGGTGAGGGTCTTGACGTCCTGCGCTACGAATGCTGCCTGGTTGTTTACTTCGTAAGCGTGCCTGCACTGGGCCTCAATGTCGTAGCCGGCGTAGACTTCGATACCAGCATTACGCATGCCAGCGGTCAGGCCGCCGGCGCCACAGAAAAGGTCAACAGCATCAATCATGGGGGTAGGGCCTCCTAGAGGAGGCTATTCTAACTGGAACTTTTGTAAAGATCGAGCACGATAATTGGGGGAGTTATGACCTTGGGTGTCAGCTTACGCCGTACGTCTTAGCGCCCGAACCTGCTCCACACTCAGCCATGCGCGCTTGGGGTGAATGAGGTTTGTCAGGGGCGTCATGCCGCTGGATCTCAAAAAAATAAGCGATAGGGTGCCATGTCGATGGCCGCCCTGGCATCAGCCAAGGGCGGTCCATCGAACGGTGTGAACCTTTGGGATTACAGATAACCTCTTTCAGCCAACGAGACGCAACCTTCGTGGCCAACCACCACATGATCCAAGATGCGGGTGCCGACCATGTTCAGAGCGTTCTTAAGGGTGATGGTCAGGGTGCGATCGGCTTGGCTGGGTTCTGGGTCGCCGGAGGGATGATTGTGAACCATAATGACGGCCGCGGCGTTGTGCTCCAAGGCGATCTTGACCACTTCTCGCGGGTACACACTGGCCCCATCCAGCGTGCCTCTGAACAGTTCTCTAAAGCCTATAACCCGCTGTTTAGTATCGAGCAGCAGCAGAGCAAAGACTTCGTACTCGTGATACTGCAGCAGTGTTTGCAGGTGACTGAAGACCTGCTTCGGCTCAGTCAGTGCCCGGCCTTTAGATAGGCGACTCATGGCCAGTTGTTGCGCCATCTGCAGGATGTCGGCATCGGTGACTGGTGACTCCATGACGTAGGTGCCGCTCGTCTCACCGGGTTTGAGCTTGTGATATTTCATGACGGTACTCCTGGAGGAATGGGAGCATGCTGGGGAGGTTGAGAAAAGCGTTATTGGACTGAATGCCTAGTGCTGTGCCCGATAGCCTGAGCCTCTAACTTCTGAGCCAGAGAGGGTTTTGAAGGTGCTGTCAGCTGGAGCTCTGCGTTGCTGGGTGGGTCTTCAGCAGCGGGAAAGAGTTCCTCGACAATGGCGCCGGTGTCCTCCTCGCTGTCTTCAAAAGCGCCATTGTTAAAGCCCTGTCGGGCTGCGTGATCCAAGGCGCTCTGGTCAAAGCCCGAGGCTTGCCGGGTTTCCTCCAGTTGCTTGGCTGCCAATAGGGCCTCTTCTAAACTCAGTCCACTGCGTATCGTGATATCGACGTAGAAGATCGGCGTGCCATGGCTCTGACGGGTGGACTTGCCACGCAGACGCAGCTCCAATGGCAGGCAGGCCAGGCGATTGCCAGAGATGGCTTGCAAGTAATGCAGACGTGCCGCCAGGGTGCGGATGCTGTTGAACCCAGTGGTGCGGAAGACAAAACTGCCCAGCGGGTCGTCATCACCAATCACCACGTTCAGTCGACCGTAAGGTTTGCAGGCATTGCCTTGGGCCAGTGGGCAGCCATCGGGTGAAGGGCAGGGCAGCGATTGGATGCCATCCTTGGTCAAACGCTTGCATGTTTCACCGTTGCCGACGCACAACGGCCTGCCGGTAGTACGGTCGAACAGGCTGTAGTCCGCGCGAAAGTTGATATCTGGTTCGTTGAACAACAAGCGGATCGGAATGTTGCGCAGCTTGCCATCCTGGCCATTGCGCAGTTCTTCGTTGAGTGGATGCAGCAGCCAGCCGTCACGGGTCTGGACTTGCGATGTGATGGTGAATTGATCGTCCTTCTCCGGCAGACGCTTGCCGTTTTTCTCGACGACCTTGCCGATGGAAATGCGCCCGAGTACCGGCGGGGTGATGGCTAAACCTTTGAGCATGGCGGTTATCCTTGATCTGAAAATAAAAAAGCCACCGGGACGTGAACGGTCCGGGTGGCTAGGGTGTGCAGGTTGTTTCAGGCGATCAGGAAGCGACGGGTGCCTGTTTTGGCCTTGGGGTAGCGAGCCTGCAGGTAGGGCTTGTCTTTGAGCATCTGTTCGACATCTAGGCCCATGCTGTCCTTGGACTTCTTCCAGCTGATATAGCCCTCGGCAAACTCGGCACGGGTGGCTTCCCCCATGGCCTGCTGCAGAACCTGCTTGAGCTGCGCTTCACGTGTCTCCTGCTGGGCAATGGTTTGGCGAACAGACTTGAGTTCCAGAAAGGTGCTGGCCAACTCTGTGTGCTGGCTGAAGTCCAGGGTCTGTCCGTTATCTTCGGGGTAGAGGCAGCGTAATGCCGCTTCCGCAGACGCTGTGCCATCGGCTGGTGGCGGGGTGTCACTGACGACGTAATCCCAGAACAGCCGTTCCGAATCAATCAGCCGAGCAATTAGCGCCTCGTCGCGTGTGATGCGATGGATTTCCAGAGTCTGGCCACCGAGCAGCACCGCCACATCAGCGGCCTGCTTGCCAGTGACCGCGAGCTGGTGCATGACTTGCAATTGCACATACTCGGGCACGCCCTCTTTCCAGAGGCGTGCCCCGTTTATGCCGGCAGTCTTGCATTCAAGGATCTGCACATCGTCGGCTCCGATCACCTCGCGGTCGATATTGGCGAGCATCCAGGGCAGTTCTGGATCAGGATGCTGCAGCACCGCGTTGATCCGCCGAACCTTGTTTTGGCTGCGCTTGCTGTAGTGCCAGGCCACGATGGGCTCCAGCACATTGCCCCAGTACAGCGGGCTTTCTTCATCCTGAGGGTCGGCTTTGGGCATGCTGGCATCGCGCCCGGTTTTCTCCAGCCAGAGTTCCAGTTGTGATTTGTAGGGATTCAGGCCGACCGCAGCGGCAGCATCCGAACTGCCGATGCCTCGCTTCCGAACGGCCAGCCAGTCCTCGTGCGGTAGTTCCTTGGTGCTGACCAGGCGCAGGGCGGGGCGTTTCTGGCGGGTGCTGCTATTCAATGACGTTGCTTTCATTGTCTTTACCTGCTGGTATAAAAACGCCCGACCAGCAAATGGCTGACCGGGCGCAAGGGGTGAGGTAAGTGAGGGTTAGGCGGCGAGTTGCAGAGCGGCATCCAGGGCGCGTTGTTTGATCTGTGCTCCCTGACCGAACCATGCCGAGTCCAGGCGGTACTCGTTACTGCGGGCACGGCGCTCGTGGTCGACGTATTCGGTCACGGCATTGAGCAGGCCCCAAGCGGTGCCGCGTGCTGAGTCCAGTTGGCTGCCACGACCACGGCCCTCGTACAGCTCCTGGACCTTGCGTAGGGCGCGCTCGTTGGGCAGTTGCTCCGGCAGAGCGCCGGTCGGGCTGGTCTCACACATCACGGTCATGAAGTAACCCAATGCCTCATGCCACTGCACCTTGCGTTCGGACAGCGCCCGCATGCGGTACATAAACTCGTCCCATTGCGAGACGGCGATGCCCAGTTGCCTCTTCACTGTCTTCGGGTCAAAGCGAGTGTTGTGCGGCACCTTGATGGCGCGGCTGCTGCCATCCAAAGCGATGGTCAGGGTGTTGTTGCACACCACGCGCACGGTGGTCGGCGTTGCAGTGGTGGCCAAGGTGCCGTCACAGGAGGTGGCGAGCAGTAGGTAGCCGTTGACCTGGTCGTTGCCCTTGAGCGCTGCGCCTTGCCCGGTACGCGCCAGCGCCCAGAACTTGCGCCCACCCTTGAGCACTCCGGCCGTTTCCAGCTCGTAGCCAGAGACCTCGGTGAGGTCGCGGTAGAACTCCAGAACCTCGCGCGGCTGCACGGTGTGATAGCGCTGCGAGACCACCGACAGAGGAGCCTTGGTGTCGGAGCGGTAGAGCACCTTCTGTTCGGGGAAAGAATGGATAGCGCCCAGGTGGCCGACCGCGTCCGATTTAAAGTGCACAGGGCTTTCCAAAATTTTCCAGTCCATGCCAGCTTCACGTTGCCAGACTTCGATAGGTTGTTTACGGGGCAGGTTGTTCCCTAATCCATGCCAGGGAGTAGCGCCAGCGTAGGCCATGGTTTCAACGAGATGAGCCATGAGAATGGTTCCTTACGAATGAATGGGAAAGAGCGTCGTTTCATCAACAAGCGACGCCTGTTCACAACGGCTTAACGGTTGACGCTGAAGCTGTAGCCACACTCCAGACATTGGTAATTAGCCAGCACCTTGTCATCGATCTGCTCACCCAGCGTTGCCCCGGCAATGCCCCCCGCGACCCCGCCAAACAGACCACCTAAAATCGCCCCGGCGATGCTGCCGATAGCTATACTCACCGGCCCGCCGACTATACCCAGTACCGCACCGACTTCCGCACCCGACAGGGCACCTGCGGCTCCACTGGCCGCACCGCCTGCTGCGCCAATCAAACCACCCGTTTGTTTACCGATATTTTTCGTAATGACACGTCCCGAGTTACAGCTTGGGCAAGGGGTATACATACGCAGATCCTCTCAAGTGATGAGCGTGCTGAGCCGAGAGCGGGCACGCCAAATCCCCGACGGCAGTCGATACTGTGGGGCGTTCACAGAGGTGATATAGGTTTGAGTTTTTTTTGATTGGAATTGCAGGCGGCAATTAGCTGAAGTCACGCGGCAAATTGAGAAATTCCACGTTTGGAAATTGAGTGTGCATTGCCGTGCCATTGCGCGGCGGCCAAATCAATACACATTCGGTAGTGAGCCGACTCTGCTTAAGCGAACGTATCCAAAGGACTTAGCTTGGTAGATTCGACTGCTGGCAGTTTGCCCTGCAGGCTGGCATGCTCTCGACTACGCGTCAGCAGAATTGCCGTGCCAAGGAGCGCAAAACGTGGGTTTTGAGAAGAAAGCTAAAGCAGCACAACTAAGCGTGCTGAGTAAGTATGGTGTCCTGGCAGATTTTTCCGCTCTGGAAGACACGGAACTTGATCGCGCGCTCAAGGGCGGCATAACTCTAGAAGCTGCACAAAATATGACCTTTGCCACCTGGTGTGACCAACTGCTCGGGCAGGGTAAGCGCGTGCCGGTGGCCCGTTTCGATGGGCCGATTGCAGGACAAACCAGGCTTACTAATCTCGCTGCCGGTCATGAACTAGTCAAAAGCCTCAAAGCACGTGACAAGCAGCTTCAAACCTCACTCAGGGCTGCCCAATCAGAAATCGTGAGGCTGCAGAGTGAGCTACAAGTGCTTCGGAAAACCAAGGCTCATGCCGCTTTGGTTGAATCGGTATCCGATATCGCGCAGCAACTACGGAATTGGTACAACCGCACTACGCCTCCACTGCATCGCATCCTCTGGGAAATCAAGGAGATCGAAGGGGCTATCTTCGAACACCAGGGACAGCTAAACAGGGATTACCGTAAGCAACTGGTCGAAATCATCCTGAACGCACTAGCAGATCTGGAGCATCTCGGCTTTTTCATCGACGTGGAGTTACGGGATGCTTCATCTCGAGAACCGATTGCTCCTTCAGTCGTGCTGCATCGTAGTCAACGATTTGAGGGCGAAGAGTGCGAGCGCGAGGGTTTTGCGTTTGTTATCGATGGCGTGCAGCCGGATGTGATTGAAGCCGCCAGCGAATTCCTTTGGCCTGGACGTGCATTGCCATCGGTCAACAATCAAATACGCTTCGAGTGCCATGTCAGCGTCACTCTCAATCAGCGGCTTGTCATGGATGAGGACGAGATGTTCCATTTCTCGTGCTTTATGCATAAATTGTTCGAGGCCATGGCGAGATCCGGCGATCATCGACCTCGAGGAACCTTGCGCGAAAAGGTGATCCTCTGCCTGCTGCTGTCATACACAGCGCCATGCATGCCCGTCCGATCACAGCGGCAGGAATTACCTCGACTACAAGACACCTTCTACCGTGGACATAGTCCGCATGCTGCGCAGGACCTGAATACTGACTCGAATGCCTCGGCCGGTAAAATCGTCGAATACTTATTCCGTATCCTGCATTCATAAATATGGCAGTGATATGAAGCTGCCTGTCCGGTCGTGCTCTCTCAGGGGCATGGACGCAGTATTTCTGTAGGTCATATTTGTCGATTCGCGTCTCGGAAGGCGGCAATATCGAGGACGTCGTTCGTGGGGTTCATAATGTGCCAATAAATGTTACCGGACAGCTTTAGTTCAAACAGATCAGCGCCGTTTTAGGTGCCGTCGAAGACAAGCTAGGTAATCTGGTTGATCGGGACGGCGACGGCCTTGTTGGTCTGCTCAAGCTGTTGAATGTATGGATGCCCACCGTGGCGCTGCGGTACCTTGGGCGCCAACTCAAGCATCGACTTTTTCTCGGGTGATGGTAAGCAGATGGATCGGACTACGTTTCTCGCGCAGCCGGATGTGAGTGGCTTCATTGACTGGCTCCAGGCCACACTTCCGCACCTTGGCGTGCACCTTCGCTTCTTGCAGAGCAATCAGGTGAAGGGGGGGCTGGATCGACAGGTGGTGGGCCTGGAGCAGGTGCATGCGCTGTACCGCTGGGGCGCGGGGTGGCGGGATTACCATACAGGGAAGTGGGTCGCCTCCACGGACTGGGACAGCACCAAGGCGTCCCTGGATCTGCTGCGCAGTCGGTTGGCCAGTGCGCTGGCGTCGGGCTGTGATGATTCGGCCTACAACGCCTGCCGCGCGGTGCTACAGTGGGGTGGTGTCTGGGGTGCGTTGGCGTTTCTGGGTGAACTGCGCCGTGAGCGTAGGCTGGTCAAGTATCTAGAAGATTGCCGGCCGTTGTTCAGACTCGATACCGACCAGAAACTCTCGGACTTGAATGAGGGCAGCATCCAGCGCTTCGATGCGGGGCTGACCAAGATCCATTCTCTGATCGACACGACCGGCTCGCCGATCTACGACAGCCGTGTCGGCGCAGCCATTGCCATGCTCTACGCGCGGTATCGGGAAGCTGCCCAAGGGCGCGCGCAACTGAAGTTTCCAAGCGGTTCCGCGCGGGGCAGGCAGGTACGTGATCCGGGCGAGTTTGGCTATCCGGCTGCGCCGCAGTTCTTCACCTCGAAGGTCTCGGACCCTGCCTGGGCACGAAGCCAGGTCGAGCTGGGATGGATCATCCAGGCGGTGCTTGAGCGACTGCCCGCGATGTTTTCCGGCTCGTTGGCCGAGCGCAGCCACTGCTTCGAAGCGGCGTTGTTCATGATCGGTTATGACCTGCGTTGCCTGGTGCCGGATGCCGATGTGATCGCTATGCCTGTCAACGCTGCCAAAGCTGGCAAGCGAACCAAGAAGCGTCGTACCACCTGGGTTCAACCTTGTGCTGTGTTTCCGCAGATCTTTCAGGACTACCTCGAATGCAGCCAGTCCATGGGGTATTGCGTTGAACTGAAGCACTTCCGGCAATGGCTGGTTCAGGCCAAGGGGCGTAAACCCGGGACCGCCACCGCTTACTGCACGCCCCTTAAACATAGCGAACTCGACCTGGTCAGCTTCAGCCTCTCGGAAGTCGAGGCGATTGCCAAAGGCGGCGCGAAGGGCCTGGAAGTGCTCAGCGGTGGCATCACCGAGTTCATTGCTGGCGATGAATACGAGCAGGTGTACCTAGTGAATGTTTATCTGTCCGGGCGTGCGACCGAAATCGCGCGCAAGCATTCGTTGTCTGCTTCCGAACTCATCCTCCGTGCGGGATTTGCGGGTGGACCTGGGACCGCATATCTCATCGTCAATATGGGCAGCCGGCTAGGCAAGCATTTTGCCCTGATTGCCGATGGTCAGCCCACCGCCCTGTTCGAGACCTTTTTCGGCCAGGCGCTCACTGACCTGGACGATGGGCTGCTCAAGGAGCTGGGCCGCATGAAGTCCGGCGTTACCGAGCAAGAAGAGGACGACCCGGAATACAGCCCCGCATTCGCCGCCCTCATCCACGAAGCCGCTACCGGTGAATTCATTGAATATGATGACGACGATCTGGACGCCTTGATCGAGAGCTTCCGGGAATAACTCAGCCGTTCTCCGACGTCACCACGGGCAACGGCGCAGGCTCCGCCAGCGCATTGCCCGCCTCCCGACGCTTGTTCGCCGCCCCAAACAGCACATGCTCCATCGGCAAGTCTCCGGCCACCGAGGTCAGATGCATGATTTGGGGCTGAATGACTGTTCTTTGGTTGGTGGTGACCCGCTAATCAGCCTATCGAAACGACCTTCTCATCCCGCTTCTCTTTGATAGCTGACACGGACAGGTTACCGGTAGCTGCTTTCTGAATGTGCTCGCTCCACCAAGTCATCATAGGGCGTCTCCTCTCGATGTAATCCGCCCGGTTGTAGGCACTTCGAACTTCATCTTTGTCGACGTGGGCAAGTGCAACCTCAATCAATTCAGGGTCCCAGCCATGCTCGTTGAGGATGGTACTCGCCATTGATCGCATGCCATGGCTTACCAGGCGCCCCTCGAAACCCATGCGCTTGAGCGCCATATTGGCAGTCTGGCTGTTGCAGTGGGTGCGAGGGTTCCGATCTGCGGGGAACACGTATTCCCGGTGGCCACTGTAGGGTTTGATCGCCTCCAAGAGAGCCTGGGCCTGTTCTGTGAGCGGGACGATATGTGTGCGGCGCTTCTTCATCCGCTCTGCCGGAATCGTCCAAATCTTCCTTTCCACGTCGATGTCCGCCCATCGGGTGGTCGCTGCCTCGACTGGCCGGGTCATGGTGTGAAGCTGCCACTCGATCAGGCAGCGGGTTGTCCTTTTGATGCTGGCATTGGCGATTGCCACCATGAGCTCTTTCAGCTCGTCAGGGGGAAGTGCCGCCATGTTCTTTTTCTTTGGCTTCTTGAACACGGAGCGGATTCCGCTGAGCGGGTTCGCGTGGATTAGTCCCGAGTTGACCCCATAGGTCATGATTTCGTTGAGGCGCTGTGTAAGCCGTTTCACGGTCTCAAGACTGCCCTTGGTTTCAAGCGGCCGGAGCAGGTTGATGACTTTGGGGGCATTGATGGCGGAAATCGGCGTGCTGCCCAAGTCCGGGAAAATGTGCAGCGTAAGGGAGCGCCAAATGTCCTCGGCGTAGGCCTGTGTCACCGCATCCTTTTTCAGCTCATACCAGGAAGTCGCTACGTTCTGGAATGTGTGCTCAGTCGCCGCTTTCTTGGCTTGCTGCACGGCATCCCGTTTCTCTTTGGGGTCGATACCGTGGGCGAGGAGCTCACGTGCCTCAACGGTGCGCTTGCGGGCTTGCGCCAATGAAACTTCGGGGAAGGTCCCAAGGCCCATGTTGATCCGGTTCTTCGTCACCGGGTGCCGGTAGTTGAAGTTCCAAAGCTTAGAGCCATTGCTTCTCACTCGCATTTGTAGGCCGTCACCATCGCTTAGCACATAGTCTTTCTCTTGAGGCTTGGCGGCTTTGACTTTGAGGTCCGAGAGGCGGGTGGCTTGAGCGCACATGCGGTATTCCAAGAGCGGTTTCGGTATTCCAAAAATTACCAGTAGATGGCTTGGAATACCACTTGGAATACCGGATTTTGTGGATCCTGCTGGACGCTATCGGATCCTGATGGCGCTGAAAGTCCCGTATTTACTGGGTTTCAGGCACAAAAAAAGACGTCCGTGGACGTCTTTAGATGGTTATATGGTGGAGCCGGGGGGATTTGAACCCCCGTCCGCCAGTACTCCGCTGTCGGTACTACATGCGTAGCCGTGTCTACTGATTTAATCCGCAGCCGCCCGACGGGCAGGGTGCTTTGGATGAGTTGTGTAAGTTTTAGTCACTTCGCCCACAACGTGCTACGCGACGATCCTGTTCTGTATGACAATCAGTTCGGGTTTACAGGCATCCCCTAGTGATTGCTGGAGCCGAAGCTACCAGAAGCAACGGGTCAAGAGGACTGCTTACGCAGCCAGCTTGTACTCCGCGCCGTAGTTTTCGTCATTGGCAACTATAAAAGTTGCAACAGTGGATTTACGAGTTCTGTTACCAACTCGGCATGCACCTAGAGTTTCGCTACCGGCGTCGAATCCTAATCGGCCCCACACTAGCGTTACGCTAACGCACCTTACGGCACGTGGGATGGAGTATACGCCATTGCGCGGGCGACGTCGACAGCCGGTCCTGTCGCCCGCATCAAGGCTCACGCGCCGCCGCCGCCGCTGCCGGAGCTGCTGCCTTTTTCGGTTTTTTCCAGGCGCTCCAGCACTTTGCTGGTGATGGCGATGCATTCCTTGGTATCGCCCGAAGCCTGGGCGGCCTTGGCTTTGTCGACGTGCTCGGTGAGGGCCTTGTCCAGGCCTTCGGAGGTGGCGCCGGCGGTGGCCATGCTGTCGTCGATCTTTTGCAGGTTGGTGGTGCAGAGGTCATCGGCGGCGAACACCGGCGAAGCCAGCAGGGTGGCGGCCGCGAACAGGGCCGAAAGCGCGGTACCTTTCATGGGTGTCTCCTCTGGGGCCTCTGGAAGGTGGGCCTGTAGGGTGGACTGTGGGGGATTGGCGGGGGTTCAATCGGGATGGTGGCGGGATTGATTGGCAGTGGGACCGGGGTGGCTGCTGGGTTCGCCTTGGAATGCGCGGCGCCTGGGAGATCAAGCGCCGCCCGCGCGGTGCTCGATCTCCCAGGCGCTGCAACCCCCACGCCGAACCGCTCCCGGCCTAGATGCTGCGTGGGCGGGTGACGCGGTCTACCAGGTAGACCAGGCCGTGGTAGTCGATGCCGCTGTGGCTCGACAGGCCTATCTCGCAGGTGCGGCTGGTGGAGATGCCTTCGCTGCAATACTGCACCGCGTCCTTCAGGCTGCGCAGCGAGTGGGCGTTGAGCTCGGGGGTAGTGAAGCCTTTGTCACCGGCAAACCCGCAGCAATGAATGCCTTCGGGGATTACCACCTGTTTGCTGCAACGCCGTGCCAGGTCGATCAAGGCCTGGCTTTCGCCCAGGTGCTGGGTGCTGCAGGTCACGTGCACGGCTACCGGCTCGTCCTGGGGGGTGAACTCCAGGCGGTCAAGCAGGTGGGTGCGGATGAAGCGCACCGGGTCGTACAGGTCGAGGCGGGTTTCGCCCAGGTTTTGCACCAGGCGCAGGGTGCAGGGGCTGGTGTCGCAGTAGATCGGGTCAAGGCCGCCGCGGCTGGCGTGCAGCAGGGCGGCGATCAGTTCCTGGCGCTTGTGCTCGGCCTGTTCGGGGTAACCCTTGGAGGCGAAGGGCTGGCCGCAGCATAGGCTGTCGGCGTTGTCGGGGAACACCACCTGGTAGCCGGCCTTTTCCAGCAGGCTGCGGGTTTTGTCCAGCAGCGAACTTTGCTCGCGGTCGGCATAGGCCGGGCCCATGACACGTGAAACGCAGGCTGCCAGGTACACCACGCGGGGGCGTGCGTCGTTGCTGGCCGGGCCGAAGCTGATCGGGCGCAGGGGTTGTGGCATGGCCGGGGTCCACTGGGGTAGGCGGCCTTTGCTGGCTTTGCTCAGCGAGGCGCTCAGGCGGCCGAGGCGCGGGGCTCCGAGCAGCTTGCGTGCAGTGTTGGCGGCCGTGAGGGTAAGGCGGGCGCCACCCAGTGCGGTGTGGAAGTGCTCGGCCAGCCAGTCGGCGGTCTTGTTGTGTTCGGCGGCCTGGCTGCGCAGCTTTTTCACCAGCTCGCCGGTGTTGATGCCGACCGGGCAGCGCTGGGCGCACAGACCGGTGGCTGCGCAGGTGTCGATGCCTTGGTACTGGTAGGTCTGCATCAGTTCGCGGGTGTCGATGCCGGCACGTTGCTTGGCCTGGATGTCCCGCCACATGACGATGCGCTGGCGCGGGCTGAGGGTAAGCCCTTTGGACGGGCACACCGGTTCGCAGAAGCCGCATTCGATGCACTTGTCGACGATTTCGTCGGCGGCTGGCAGCGGCTTGAGGTTTTTCAGGTGGATGTCAGGGTCTTCGCTCAGCACCACGTCGGGGTTGAGGATGCCGTTGGGGTCGAGCAGGCGCTTGAGCTTCCACATCAACTGGTAGGCGTCATGGCCCCATTCCAGTTCCACGAATGGTGCCATGTTGCGCCCGGTGCCGTGCTCGGCTTTCAACGAGCCGCCGAACTCCACCGCCACCAGTTGCGCCACGTCGTCCATGAACGCCTTGTAACGGGCGACTTCCGCGGCGCTGTTGAAGCCTTGGGTGAAGACGAAGTGCAAGTTGCCTTCCAGCGCATGGCCAAAGATGATCGCTTCGTCGTAGCGGTGCTTGTCGAACAGCAGGATCAGGCGGTTGACGCCTTCGGCCAGTTGCTCGACGGGGAAGGTCACGTCTTCGATGATCACCGTGGTGCCGGTCTGGCGCACGGCGCCGACGGCGGGGAAGGTGTCCTTGCGGATTTTCCACAGCTGGTTGTACACGGCTGGGTCTTCGCTGAAGTCCACTTGCTGTTCCAGCGGGAAGTCGGCAATCGAGGCCATCACCTGGCGCAGTTGCTCGTGCAGCAGGCTCTGGCTGGCAGCGCGGGACTCGATCAGCAGGGCGCAGGCATTGTCCGACAGGCCTTTTACCCACAGCGGCATGCCGGGCATGTTCTCCACCGAGCGCAGGCTGCGGCGGTCGAGCAGTTCCACGGCCGAGACTGGCTGCTGCTTGAGCACGGGCACCGCGCGGCAGCAGCTTTCGACGCTGGGGAACACCAGCAAGGCGCTGGCCTTGTGCGGGTGATCAGGCACGGTGTCGTAGGTGACGGCGCTGATGAAGCCCAGCGTGCCTTCGGAACCGACCAGCAGGTGCTGCAGGATGTCCAGCGGTTGGTCGTAGTCCACCAGTGCGTTCAGTGACAGGCCGGTGGTGTTCTTCAGCCGGTATTTGTGCCGGATGCGCTCGGCCAGCGCGGTGTTGGCGCGGGTCTCGCGGGCCAGGCGGGCCAGCGATTCCAGCAGCTCGGCGTGGCTGCTTTCAAAGGCGGCGACGCTGGCCGGGTCTTCGCTGTCGAGGCGGGTGCCGTCGGCCAGCACCAGGCGCAGGCCGGCCAGGGTGTGGTAGGTGTTCTGCGCGGTGCCGCAGCACATGCCGCTGGCGTTGTTGGCAACGATGCCGCCAATCTTGCAGGCGTTGATCGACGCCGGGTCGGGGCCGATCTTGCGCCCGAAGGGGGCCAGCCAGGCGTTGGCCTGGGCGCCGATCACGCCCGGTTGCAGGCGGATCTGCTCGCCCTGGCCACGGATTTCGCGGCCGTTCCAGTTATCGCCGAGCACGATCAGTACCGAGTCGGTGATGGCCTGGCCAGACAGGCTGGTGCCGGCTGCGCGGAAGGTGACCGGCACCCGCTCGCGCTGGGCCAGTTTGATCAGGCCGACCACTTCGTCCTCGGACTCGACGCGCACCACCAGCTTGGGGATCAGCCGGTAGAAGCTGGCGTCGGTGCCGAAGGCCAGGGTGGACGTGGGGTCGTCGAAGCGGCGTTCGGCGGGTATCAGGCGCTCGGCATCACGCAGAAACGCGGCGGGCAAGCTCATGCAGTCTCCTCGCGGGGCCGTGGCGTCTGTGCGCCACATGCCCCGGGTCAATCAGGCGGTGTTTCTTGCAGGCGGTCAGGCGCCCAGTTCGCGTACCAGCGAGTCGCGGGTGATCTCGCTGATCGACTTGGCGCCGGTCAGCACCATCGCCACGCGCATTTCCTTCTCGAACAGCTCCAGCAGGTTCTTCACCCCGGCCTCGCCGTGCACGGCAAGGGCGTAGAGGAAGGCGCGGCCGATCAGTACGGTGTCGGCGCCCAGGGCGATCATGCGCACCACGTCGAGGCCACTGCGGATGCCGGAGTCGGCCAGAATTTTCAGATCGCCTTTGACGGCGTCGGCAATTGCCGGCAGGGCGCGGGCGCTGGACAGCACCCCATCGAGCTGGCGGCCGCCGTGGTTGGACACCACGATGCCGTCGGCGCCGAACTTGACCGCATCGCGGGCGTCATCGGCATCGAGAATGCCCTTGATGATCATCGGGCCGTCCCAGTACTCGCGGATCCACTCCAGGTCTTTCCAGGAGATGGACGGGTCGAAGTTGTTGCCCAGCCAGCCGATGTAGTCGGCCAGGCCGGTGGGGTTGCCGCGGTACTTGGAGATGTTGCCCAGGTCGTGCGGGCGGCCCATCACGCCGACATCCCACGCCCATTCGGGGTGGGTCATGGCTTGCAGCACACGGCGCAGCGGGCCGTTGCGGCCGCTCATGCCCGAGTGGGCATCGCGGTAGCGGGCGCCGGGTACGGGCATGTCGACGGTGAACACCAGGGTCTTGACCCCGGCGGCCTTGGCCCGCTCCAGGGCGTTGCGCATGAAGCCGCGGTCCTTGAGCACGTACAGCTGGAACCACATCGGCCGGTTGATCGCCGGGGCCACTTCTTCGATCGGGCACACCGACACGGTAGACATGGTGAACGGGATGCCATGGGCTGCGGCTGCACGCGCCGCTTGCACTTCGCCGCGGCGCGCGTACATGCCGGTGAGGCCGACCGGGGCCAAGGCCACCGGCATGCTCAGGGTTTCGTCGAACAGCTTGGTTTCCAGGCTGAGCTCGGACATGTTGTTCAGCACGCGCTGGCGCAGGGCAATGCCGGCCAGGTCCGACACGTTGTGGCGCAGGGTGTGCTCGGCGTAGGCGCCGCCGTCGGCGTAGTGGAACAGGAAGGGAGGCAGCTTGCGTTGGGCCGCGGCGCGATAGTCGGTAGAGGCAGAAATGATCATGGATTCTCGCAGCGTTGCTTGTGGGGAGTGCCGGGCGCGCAATGGCGCCCGGCCCCTTTCACTTTAGTGATGAACCAGCATGCCGGTCAGCCAGTAAGCCTGGACCAGGGTGATCAGGCCGACGATGGTGGCAAAGAACAGGCTGTGCTTGACGGTGAAGCGGAACAGGTCGGATTCCTTGCCCACCAGGCCGGTGGCGGCGCAGGCCACGGCAATGGACTGCGGCGAGATCATCTTGCCGGTCACGCCGCCGCTGGTGTTGGCCGCTACCAGCAGGGTGTCGTTGACGCCGATCTGGTGCGCAGTGGTGGCCTGCAGCGAGCTGAACAGGGCGTTGGACGAGGTGTCCGAGCCGGTCAGGAATACGCCAAGCCAGCCAAGGAACGGCGAGAAGAACGGGAACGCGGCGCCGGTGCCGGCCAGTACCAGGGCCATGGTCGAGGACATGCCCGAGTAGTTGGTGACGAAGGCGAAGGCCAGCACCATGCCGATCGACAGGATGGGCCAGCGCAGCTCCCAGAACGTTTCCTTGAAAGTGGTCAGACCAGTTTTGAAATTGATCTTCAGCACCGCCATGGAGATCAGCGCCGAGAGGAAGATCGCGGTGCCGGTGGCAGAGATCGGGTCGAGCTTGAACACTGCTGGCATGGCAGTGGGCGCGGCAACGATCGGTGCGGTCTTGATCACCAACTGGTCGAGGTGCGGGATGGCGAAGTTGAAGACGAAGTTGTACATGGCACCGCCCGGGGCGAACGCTGCCTTGAACGGCTTCAGGGTCCAGATGGTGACCAGTACGGTCAGGATCAGGAACGGCGACCAGGCCTTGAAGATTTCACCAAAGCTGTAAGGGCTTGGCTGGCTGCCGCTTGATTGCACAACGGCTGCGCCGACGCTGCCTTTGGCTTCGCTGAACGAACGCTTTGGCTGCCAGACTTTCAGGAACAGGGTGAGGCAGATCAGGCTGGCCAGTGCCGAGGTGATGTCGGGCAGCTCAGGGCCGATGAAGTTCGACGTGAAGTACTGGGTAACGGCGAAGCTCAGGCCGGCGACCAGGGCGGCAGGCCAGGTTTCCTTCACGCCGCGCAGGCCGTCCATCATGAACACCAGCCAGAACGGCACGAACAGCGACAGCAGCGGCAGCTGGCGGCCGGTCATGGCGCCGATGTGGAAGGCGTCGATGCCGGTGACCTGGCCGGCCACGATGATCGGGATGCCCAAGGCGCCGAATGCCACCGGTGCGGTGTTGGCGATCAGGCACAGGCCGGCGGCGTATAGCGGGTTGAAGCCCAGGCCCACCAGCAGCGCGGCAGTGATTGCCACGGGGGCGCCGAAGCCCGCCGCGCCTTCCAGGAAGGCACCGAAGCAGAAGCCGATCAGCAGCACTTGCAAGCGCTGGTCGTCGGTAATCGACAGCACCGAGCTGCGGATCACTTCGAACTGGCCACTCTTGACCGTGAGTTTGTACAGGAACACCGCGGCAACGATGATCCATGCGATTGGCCAGAGGCCGTAGAGGAAGCCATAACCCGCGGCAGCGAGGGCCATGTCGACAGGCATCTGGAAGGCAAAGATCGCCACCAGGATCGACAGCGCGAGCGTGATGCTGCCCGCTACGTGGCCTTTCAGGCGGAACACGGCGAGGGCAAGGAAGAAGAACACGATAGGGATGACTGCCGCCAGTGCGGACAGGCCAAGACTACCAAGCGGGCTATAGAGTTGTTGCCAGGTTTGCATATGGGGTGGCCCCTAATTGTTGTTGGTCAGCACTGGCATTGGATAATTGGTAAGACCAATTTACAATGGCTGGTCGCTAGGTTAAAAGCGCTGTCGTGGGTGTGTCAATTTGTCCTGTGCAAAACTTTGGTCGTGTGCCGATGAGCGGGCGCCTGATGCGCATGCAAAATCGTGGCTTGATGGGTGTTTGCGCGGCGTGGATCGGCGAGAATAGGCGCCCCCTGAAATCTGCCGGGGGTTTGTGGAGAGCATGTGATGGTTTTTGATCAGGTCCGCCAACGGCGCCTGTCCGACGACATCGTCGATCGGTTGGAAGGGATGATTCTGGAAGGCACGCTGACCTCGGGGCAGCGGCTGCCGGCCGAACGCGCCCTCGCCGAGCAGTTCGGCGTGTCCCGCCCGTCACTGCGTGAGGCGATCCAGAAGCTGGTGGCCAAAGGGCTGCTGGTCAGCCGCCAGGGCGGCGGCAATTTTGTTGCCGAGTCACTGGGCTCTACCTTCAGCGACCCATTGCTGCAGTTGCTCGAGCACAGTGCCGAGGCGCAGCGCGACCTACTTGAATTTCGCCATACCCTGGAGGCGTCGTGTGCCTATTACGCCGCCCAGCGTGCCACCGAGCCGGACCGGGCACGCTTGAAGGCGGCCTTCGATGCGTTGCAGGACTGCTACAGCAGGGTCGATGAAGTCACTCGGGCGGAGGAGGGTGTGGCCGATGCACGCTTTCACCTGGCGATTGCCGAGGCCAGCCATAACGCGGTGCTGCTGCACACCATTCGTGGTTTGTTCGACCTGCTCAAGCGCAACGTGGTGACCAACATTGGTGGCATGTACCAGCAACGCACCGAAACCCGGGACATGCTGATCAGTCAGCACCGGGAGCTGTACCTGGCGATTGTCGAGGGCAGGGCGGAGGATGCGCGGGAGGTGTCCAGCCGGCACATTCTGTATGTGCAGGAGGTGCTGCAAGAGGCACACGAAGAGGCGCAGCGGGTGGCGCGTGCAGAGCGGCGCAGCGGGCGCTGAGATCGGTGCTGGATTCTTCGCGGGCACGCCCGCTACCACAGGATGGGCGCCGGGTTTGAACCTGGCGCGGTCCCTGTGGGAGCGGGCGTGCCCGCGAAGAGGCCGGAACAGGCTAAAGACCGATTAGTCTTCCTTGCCCTTGTTCCGCACGACCCGCTGCAGCTCGCGGTTGGAATCGCGTTCGCGCACGGTGTCGCGCTTGTCGTATTCCTTCTTGCCCTTGCCCAGCGCAATTTCGCACTTGATCAGGTGCTTGCTCCAGTACAGCGACAACGCCACGCAGGTGTAGCCCTTTTGCGCTACAGCCGCTTCCAGCCGCTCGAGCTCGCGCTTGTTCAGCAGCAGCTTGCGGGTGCGGATGGGGTCGGCGATGACGTGGGTGCTGGCAGTGGTCAGCGGGGTGATGTGGCTGCCGAACAGCCAGGCTTCACCGTCCTTGAGCAGCACGTAACTGTCAACGAGGTGCGCCTTGCCAGCTCGCAGGCTTTTTACTTCCCAGCCGGACAGGACCAGCCCGGCCTCGAACTTGTGTTCGATGAAGTAATCGTGTCGCGCTTTTTTATTTTGCGCGATGGTCCCGGTCGGATGTTTTTTTTGCTTAGCCATAGGGGCGGCATTATAGGCAAGTCCGTGCGTCGTCCGCTATGGGATTTCGGTGTGCTTGAGCCACTGCAATGAATACCGGACAATACAGGCCTGTCTTGGTGACAGAACCTGTTTTCGGCACGCTGCGAAGCGCCGCCACCCAGCCTTGGAAGTGACGCCTGGATGACAACCCATATTCAACGCTCCGCCCTGCTGCCATACCCCGCCCAGGCGCTCTATGATCTGGTCAACGATGTGGCCAGCTACCCAGAGTTTTTGCCGTGGTGCTCGGCCTCGACGGTGATCGACGCCAGCGACACGCACATGCACGCCAAGCTCGAGGTGGCCAAGGGCGGCATGAGTCAGTACTTCGTCACGCGTAACGTGCTGGTGCCGGGGCAGTCTATCGAGATGAACCTTGAGGAGGGGCCGTTCACGCAGTTGCATGGCGTGTGGGTGTTCAAGCCGCTGGGTGAAAAGGCCTGCAAGATCAGCCTGGACCTGTCTTTCGATTATGCCGGGCCGATTGTGCGCGCCACCTTGGGCCCGCTGTTCAATCAGGCGGCCAACACGCTGGTCGATGCTTTCTGCCAGCGTGCCAAGCAACTGCATGCCTGACAGATACGGCGAAAACAAAAAGCCCGGACCAGGTCCGGGCTTTTTTGTGACTGCTGTTCCCGCTCAGCGGGTTTCCAACGGAGCCGGCGTCGGGACCGGGGTGGTCTCGATGGTGTCGATTTCGCGCTGGATGGACTCTTCCACCGAGCCTGGCTTGGCTGGTTTTTCTTCAGGCTGAGCTGCTGGCTGCGCTGTCTGGCCTGGCTCGGTGGCCGGGCTGACTGTGGTGTCGCTGCTGCCCCCCAGGATTTCCTGGTCGCGGCTGACGCCTGGCATGAAGTCGCCCGACAAGCTGACCAGTTGGTCGCTCTCGTTGAAGAAGATGCTCATGCGCTCTTGCTGGCGTTTACCACCGCCAGGCTGCAGGCTGTACAGGTAATCCCAACGGTTGGTGTGGAAGGTATCCTGAATCAGCGGGTTGCCCATGATAAACCTTACTTGCCGGCGGGTCATTCCCGGGCGTAATTGGTCTATCATGTCCTGCGTGACGACATTGCCCTGCTGGATGTCGATTTTGTAAACCCCGGGAAACGAGCAACCGGCGAGTGCGAGCAGTCCCACTAGGGTGAGGC
>Ga0213824_1000342_pt1 | contig 38223 bp, 33 predicted proteins | sample MC6MC0906MG_FD_179892 | JGI IMG/M metagenome (GOLD analysis project Ga0213824, IMG submission 179892) | Enriched soil aggregate microbial communities from Iowa State University, Ames, United States - MC6-MC0906-MG | ecosystem: Environmental > Terrestrial > Soil > Unclassified | place: USA: Iowa...
AAGGCGTGCTGAACGTTGCCGACCAGCTGATCGAGAAGGAGCGCGCCGCTAAGTAAGCGGCGAACCCCATGCGCCGCTTCAGAACCGCGCGTGGCATTGGCCTGCATGAGCCGCAGGTCAACGAGCACCTTCTGCAGGCCAACGGCCTGCCGGAAGATGGTCGCCTGCGGCTGCTGAGCTTCAATATTCAGGTCGGCATCAGTACCGAGCGGTATCGCCATTACCTGACCCGCAGCTGGCAGCATCTGCTGCCGCACACCGGGCGTGCCGGCAACCTGCAGAAGATCGGCGACCTGCTCAGCGACTTCGACCTGGTGGCCCTGCAGGAGGTCGACGGCGGCAGCCTGCGCTCGGGCTACGTCAATCAGGTGGAGCACCTGGCCCATCTGGGCGGCTTCCCCTACTGGTACCAGCAGCTCAACCGCAACCTCGGGCGCTTTGCCCAGCACAGCAATGGCGTGCTCAGCCGCCTCAAGCCGCAACTGCTTGAAGACCACCCGTTGCCGGGCCCTGCTGGACGCGGCGCGATCCTGGTGCGCTTCGGCGAGGGCGAGGATGCGCTGATCGTGGTCATGATGCACCTGGCGCTCGGTGCCAAGACCCGCGCTCGCCAACTGGCCTACATTCGTGAGCTGATTGGCGGCTATCGCCATCAGGTGTTGATGGGCGACATGAACACCCATGCCAACGACCTGCTCGACCACTCTCCCCTGCGCGATCTGGGCCTGATCGCACCCCAGGTCGAAGCCACGTTCCCCAGCTGGCGCCCGCAACGTTGCCTGGACCATATCCTGCTCAGCCCAAGCCTGACCCTGGAACGCGTTGAGGTGCTGGCGCAGCCGATTTCCGACCATCTTCCGGTTGCCGTAGAGATCCGATTGCCTGATGCACTGACTGTGGATACGCTGCCGGTCTTGAGTTAGATCAGCAGGCGTGTACCCGAGCCCTCAAGTGTTCGAGCAGCGCGCCGACAGCGTGTCATTACAGCCCAATAAATAGATGCATCACCCGTCGCGGATCCAGGCATGACCGAAGAAGCCGAGCGCTGGAAAGAAAAATACCTTAAAAGCATCGAACAGCAGGAAAAGCTCGAACGTCGCTGGAATGCGCGCCTCGACCTGCTGCGCCGAGGCCTGGTGCGCAGTACCTTGGCCGCTGAAGGCAGCGACAAGGTGGTGGACCAGTGCATGAAGGAAATGCGCGAGGTCATCCGCAGCGACAATATGGACGCCGGCCTGGCCGGGTTGATCCCGCGCCTGGAACAGGCCGTGCTGGATTCCGAGCAGCGCCGCGAAACCCGCATGACTCAGGTCAGCGATGCGCTGACCGCGCTGGTTACCCAACTGCAAAGCCTGCCGCTGCCGGGGGAAGTTTCGCGCCCGCTGAAAAAACTGGCGAAGAAGCTTGATGGTGGGGTCAGCCAATCGCGCGAATTACCACCACTGCTGGGTGAGCTCAGCGGGCTGCAGGGGCGCGCGCTTTCGTCGTTGGACAGGCCGGATGAAGACGCCAGGCCGGGCTTCTTGCAGCGTTTGTTTGGTAATCGTGACAGCGAGCAGCAGGCTGAAACTGCACCAGAACCGGCACCTGTGCCGGCAGTCGCACAGGCTGAACCGCAGCCACTGCCGGATGGGCCCGTGCTGGTGGACTTGCCGCCACGGGATGTCGACGAATTGCGCCCGCTGGCAGAGCCAGCCGTTGCTGAGCACGCCACTGAAGCGCCAGAAACCCCCGTTGTCGAGCTGCCGGTAATCGTAGACGCCGAGCCCGAGCCGCAGCCGTCGGCCCATGTCGAAGCCCTCGAGGCGGCACCTGCACATACCGATAAGCCGCTGCCTTCGGCAGCCGAGCCAGAGCCGCCTAGTCAGCCCGATGAGCGGCCAGCCCAACCTGACGCGCTGGTGCCCCTCGAGGAAACCTTCGGCGAAGACGGCCCCTACTCGCTTCCCGACGCGGTCGAACCGCCCTACAGCCAGGTTGCCGCGCACATCGAGCAAACCCTGATCGGCCTGCTTGATGACCTCAGCCTGCCGGAGCGCCACAAAGCCCAGGCGCTGGAGATGCGCGAGCGCGTCGCACGCGGGCTGAACTGGTACGAGCTGATCCCGGTCCTCGATGACCTGGCCGTGCTCATGCTGGCGATCACCGACAGTGGCCAGCATGAATTCGAGACCTATCTGCAGCAACTCAACGAGCGCCTTGAAGGCTTCCAGAGCCACCTGCTTGAAGCCAGCGCCGGGCATGCCGACAACAGTACCGCCGCCCGTGAGCTGGACAGCCAGTTGCGTGAACAGGTCGATGGCCTGCAGAGCAGCGTGCAGGGCGCGGCCGATGTGGACAGCCTCAAGCACATCCTGGAAAACCGCCTGGAAGGGCTGCTGGGGACGATGGACGAGCACCAGCATGCGCGTGACCGCCGCGAGCAGGAGCTTGCCGGGCGCCTGCAAGGGTTGGCCGAGCGGGTAGCGAGCATGGAGCAGGAGGCCCTCGGTTACCGCGAGCACCTTGAGGAACAGCGGCAGAAGGCCCTGATCGACCCGCTGACCGGCCTGCCCAACCGGGCGGCCTGGACCGAGCAGGTCGAGCGCGAAATGCTTGACTGGCAGGAGAACGGTGGCCACTTGGCAATGGCGATTCTCGACCTGGACCACTTCAAGCGCATCAATGACGGTTATGGCCATCTGGCTGGCGACAAGGTGTTGAAGATCGTTGCCGACCAACTGCGCAAGCGCCTGCGTGCGCGCGACTTCATCGCCCGGTTTGGTGGGGAAGAATTTGTTCTGTTACTGCCGCAGACATCACCGGCCGCCGCTGCTCAGGTCGCCGAAGTGCTGCGCGCTGCCATCGAGGCCTGCCCGTTCCACTTCAAGGGTGAGCGGGTGGTGATCACCGCGTCCATCGGCTTGGGCACATTCCGCTCAGGCGAGCGTGGTGACCAGGTGCTCAAGCGTGCCGATGCGGCGCTGTATCGGGCTAAGGACCTGGGCCGTAACCGCGTGGAACAAAGCTGAACGGGTGGGCTGGGTGCGCATACGTTATGCTAATGCGTTACTGGCAAACCACCCTGGCTCCTCCCATGAAAGCGTTGTTTTCTGCATTTTTGCTGATCGTCCTGGCCGGCTGCTCGACCGGCCTGCGGATCGATCGCAACCACCCCTCGGCCAACCAAGACAACCGCATCCAGTTCGTGGTCCTGCATTACACCAACGCCTCCCTGGAGCGCTCGCTGGCGCTGCTCACCCAGGGTGAGGTCAGTGCGCATTACCTGATCGGCGATGGCCCGGCCACGGTCTACCAACTGGTCGACGAGAGCCGTCGCGCCTGGCATGCCGGCGACAGCCAATGGGATGGGCGTACCTGGCTGAACTCAAGCTCCATCGGCATCGAGATCGTCAACCCAGGCTTCGACACCACCCCCAATGGCCGCGTCTGGTATCCCTACAGCGAAGCGCAGATCCAGTCGTTGATTGCGCTGCTGAAGGATATCGTCAAGCGTAACAACATCAACCCGCGCTACATCATCGGCCACAGCGACATCGCCCCTTTGCGCAAACTCGATCCGGGCCCCCTGTTCCCGTGGAAGCGCCTGGCCGATGCGGGGCTTGGCATCTGGCCCGATGCCAATGCCGTGGCGCGTCAGCAGGCGTACTTCAACGTCAATCCGCCGAGCATCGGCTGGTACCAGCAAGCGCTGGCTCGCTTCGGCTATGCGGTCGAGCAGACCGGGCAGTTGGATGTCGCCACCCGCCACGTGATCGCGGCCTTCCAGATGCGCTTCCGGCCCCAGCGCTTCGACGGCACACCGGATGCCCAGACAGCGGCCATGCTGCAGGTGCTTAACAGCATGCGATAAGGTCATTCGTCAAACGACCGTGGCGATTCTCATTCCAGTTGCTATACCTTGTTAATCAACTGGATGCTGCCCATGTCGTCCCTGATAACTGCTCTGCGCCAATTTTTTTACCGCCCCTGGATGCTGGCCTCCTTGGCAGCGTTGGCCAGCGCCGCGGTGTTGCTGACCGCCAGCATCGGTATCGCCCTGCAGCAGATGAAGCAGAGCGAGAGCGCGCAGATGAATGCCCAGGGCGAGCGCTTTCTTGACCGCCTCGAACAGGTTTTCGGCCAGTTGCGTGAGGGCGTCGATGATTTGCAGGCACAGCCGCTGCGTGGTTGCAGCCCGGCGATGCTGGCCGAACTGCAGCAGGTCGGGCTAGGCTCACGCTTCATCTATGAAGCAGCTTATGTCGATGCCAGTGTCGCCTGCTCCAACCGCGGCGGGGCCAGGGCGTTCGTGCCCACGCGGGCTCCGGATATCCAGGGGCCGACCTACAGCTACTGGCTCAACACCACGACCGAACCCAACGAGAACCTCGCGGCGTTGATGCTTGCCCGGGGCAACTTCCTCGTTTCGACCTCGCGCGGTCATCTCACCGATGTGGTCGACCTGCCGCCGGGAGGCAGCTTGCTGGTGGTGCTCGACAATGGTGCTCGGGCGATCCCTGTGCTGGGCCCGCCGCAACCTTGGCCTCCGGCTACCGACTGGCCGCCGCCCAGCCAGGGTTCACTCTTTGAACTGCGTGACCGCCTTGTGTACCGCATGCCGACCAAATCGCCGGACTACCAACTGGTGCTGATCGCCCCGCGTGCCAGCCTGCCGCTGCGGATGAATGGCATGCTCTGGCTGCTGTTCCCCGGAAGCGTGCTGGCGGCCTGCTGCATCGGCTGGCTGGTGCTGCAGCTGATCCTGCAACGCCGCTCCATGAGCTCGGAGCTGCAAAATGCACTGCGCCGCGGCGAATTGCAGGTGCTGTACCAGCCGATCATGGAGCTCGACAGCCGGCGCTGCGTGGGGGCAGAGGCCCTGGTGCGCTGGCGGCGCCCGGATGGCACGCTGACCAGCCCGGATTTGTTCATCCCGCTGGCGGAAAACACCGGGCAGATTCGCCAGATCACCGATTTTGTGCTGCAGCGTGTGCTGGAACAACTGGGCCAGCTACTGCGCTCGCACCGCAACCTGTATATCTCGGTGAACCTCGCCGCCTGTGATGTCATGGTGCCGCGCATTGGCCGGGTCGCGGCACGGCTGCTGGCGCTGCACCGGGTAGCGGCCAGCCAGATCGCCTTCGAAGTCACCGAGCGCGGGCTGATCGACGTGGTGGTAGCCCGTGACAACCTGCAGGCCCTGCGTTCGGTGGGGCACCAGGTGTTGATCGATGACTTCGGCACTGGCTACTGTAGCCTGGCCTACCTGCAAACCCTGCCGGTGGACTGCCTGAAAATCGACAAGGCTTTCATCGACGCACTGGGGCATGATGCCGCCAGCAGTGGCGTGGCCCCGCATATCATTCGCATGGCCCATGACCTGCATCTGCGGGTGATCGCCGAGGGCATCGAATGCGAAGCGCAGGCGGTACTGCTCAACAGCGAGGGCGTCAACTATGGCCAGGGCTGGCTGTTCGCCCATCCGCTCAATGCCCGGCAGTTCGTCGAGCTGGTGACGCGTGGGCGGCAGGTGCGCCGGCAGCGTATCGATGATGAGCCCTGATTGACCCTCAAGGGCAACGTATTTCCCTGTGGGAGCAACTGTCGTCTTGTGGAAGCTGGCCGTGCTCAGCGTCAGACCGGCAATGCCATGTAGAACTGCGTGCCCTGCCCTGGCCGGGAGAACACCCCCATGCGCCCGCCGTGCAGTTGCACGATCTCCTTGCACAACGCCAGGCCCAACCCGGCCCCACCTTTCTTGCGCCCGACCTGCACGAAGGGCTCGAAGATGCGCCCCTGCTGCCCGTATGCAATGCCCTCGCCGTTGTCCTCGACACTGATGATCACCCGCTCCGCATGACGCCTGGCATGCAGGCGGATGCGACCACCGTTGGGGGTATGGCGAATGGCGTTGTGCAGCAGGTTGTCGAGCACGCGGTCGAGTTGGGCGATATCGGCCTGAATGCGTGGCAGCGGTGGCTCCAGCGCCATGATCAGGTCGATCTGCTTGACTGAGGCCTGTTCGCTGAAGCGCGTCTGGGCACGTTCGAGCAGCTGGTCGATGGCGCACGGGGCGAGCTCTAGCTTTTGCAGCCCGCTTTGGTAGCGCGAGAAGTTGAGCAGGTCGTTGATCAACTGGGTCAGGCGCTGCATTTCTTCGCCGATGGTTTCGAGCAGGTCGTTCTCACGCGCCTCGGCGGGGAATTTCACGCGTTCGCGCAGCAAGCCGAAGGCCATGTGCATGCCGGTGACCGGCGTGCGCAGTTCATGCGAGGCCCGCAGCACGAACTCGCTGCGCACCCGCTCGAAGGCGCGCTGCTCGGTGACATCGTGCAGCACCATCACTGCGCCAAGAATCGGCCCTTGCGGATGGCTGACCGGGGTCAGGCTGTAGGTGAGCAAGCGTGACTCGTCCTCGACCTCGATGCTCAGGTCGTCAGGCGGGCGATCCAGGCTGCCGCCCCGCAACACCTGGCGCAGCTGCTGCTCCAGCTCTGGGCGTTGCAGGGCTTCGGCCAGGGTGCTGCCGACGCGACTGTTACTCCAGCCGAGCTGGCGCTGGGCAACCGGGTTGAGGTGCTCGAGCTGGCCTTGGCGGTCGATGATGAGCAAGCCGTCATCGATGCTGTCGAGCACGGCCTGCAGGCGTTGCTGGCCAGCCAGCAGTTCATCGACATTCGTTGCCTGGTGTTTGCGCAGGGCGTCGGCCATCAGTCCGAAGCGCCGGGTCAGCTGGTTGAGTTCGATGGCCTGGGTCACCGGCAAGGTGACGTCGAAGTCGCCCCGCCCCAGTTGGTCCGCGGCCTTGGCCAGGGCTTCGATGGGTTGGCCGAAGCGTCGGGCAATGTTGTGCGCCGTAATGAAACCCAGTACCAGCACCACCAGGCCCATCAGGCCCAGCACGCCGCTGACCAGCAAGGCGCGGTCACGGCTGTGTTCTTCGCTGCGGGTGATGTGGTCGAGGGCCTGCTTGTGGGAGTCGATCAGGTCGGTGCGGACTTGATTGAAGGCAGCCCCCAGCGGCTGATCGATGCCCATGCTGCGGGCCGGCGTCGGGCTGTCGCGGTAGGCCTGAAGGAACGTCTGGTAGTTGCTGCTGGCCTTGCTGAAGCCGGTGCGCTCGCCGCCGCTTTCCAGGCCCTGGTTGAGCAGGGTCTGGAAATTGTCCTGTAGCGCTAGCAGGCTTTGCGGGGCGGTGTCTTCGTCGAGGATCAACGTCAGTTGTTCGCCCAGGTTCTGCCGCAGTTTCAGGCCAACTTCCAGGGCGTGGGTGGTGTCGCGTACCGACTGTTGTTGTACCGTGGCCATCTGCAGCACGCTGAAAAGGCCCAGCATAAGGCCCAGCAGGGCGACGGTCACCAGCGCCGAAATGCTCAGGAAAAGCCGCGTGCGCAGCTTCATTTGCCATCTCATAAGTTGTACTGCTTACGCTTGCGGTACAGGGTCGAGGCATCGATGCCCAAGGTCTTGGCGGCTTGGTCGAGTGTGTCGCTGGCGGCCAGCACTGCGCCGATATGCGCGCGTTCCAGTTCATCCAGGCTCAGCGCCGCACCCACCCGCGGCGCTGAGCCCGCCGGTTGCTCGCCCATGCCCAGGTGGCTGATTTCCACGCGCTCCTGCGGGCAGATGATGCTGGCGCGTTCGACCACGTTGCGCAGCTCGCGGATATTGCCCGGCCATCGGTAGTTGAGCAGCGCGGCGCGGGCTTCTTCGCTGAAGCCCCGCGCCGGGCGTGCGTATTCCTTGACGAAACGGGCGAGAAAGCGGTCGGCCAAGGTCAGGATGTCCTCACTGCGCTCGCGCAGCGGCGGCAAGTGCAGGGTGATGACGTTGAGGCGGTACAGCAGGTCTTCGCGGAAACGGCTTTCGCGGACCATCTCTTCCAGGTTCAGGTTGGTTGCCGCAAGGATGCGCACATCGGCGCGGCGGGTCACCGGGTCGCCGACCCGTTCGTACTCTTTATCCTGGATGAAACGCAGCAACTTGGGCTGCAAGGTCAGGGGGAAATCACCGATTTCATCGAGGAACAGCGTGCCGCCGTCGGCCTGGCTGACGCGGCCCAGCGTACTCTCGCTGGCGCCGGTGAAGGCGCCGCGGGTATGGCCGAACAGCTCGCTTTCCATCAGTTCGGCATTCAGCGACGGGCAGTTGATGGTCACGCAGGACTTGCGGGCGCGCTTGCTCCAGCTGTGAATGGCGCGGGCCAGTTCGCCCTTGCCGGTACCCGACTCACCCAGGATGAGGATGTTGGCGTCGGTGGTGGCCACCTGGCGCGCAGTTTCCAGTACAGCCATCATCGCCGGGCTGTGCGAGTCGAGGCCGTCCTTGGGCTTGCGCACCTCGCCTTCCAAGGCTTCCAGGCGCGCCGACAGCTGGCGAACTTCCAGCTGCTTGGCGGTGGCCAGGCGCAGCTGGTCGGGGCTGCAGGGTTTGACCAGGTAATCGGCGGCACCGGCCTGGATGGCATCGACCGCGGTGTCGATCGCCGAATGCGCGGTAACGATCACCACCCGCATCCACGGCGCCTGGATGCGCATCTGGGCCAGCACATCCAGGCCGTTGTCCTCGCCCAGGCGCAGGTCGAGGAAGCACAGGTCGAATACCTGGCGCTGCAGCAAGGCATCAGCCTGGGCGGCGCTGTTGGCCGTGGCCACGTTGTAGCCTTCGTCTTCGAGGCAGTAGCGGAAGGTGCGCAGGATCGCGGACTCGTCATCGACCAGCAAAATGCGGCCTTGCTTGTCCTGGGCTGATTCCATTTCCTGCGCTCCTTTGGGATAGATCTTCATTTAGTGTGGGAAAAATCGGGCAAGTTGCATGGTCAATTCTGAAGGATTCTGTCCTTTGCATGCTAGCCAATGGCCAAATACTGCCGTGAAGCCGTGATATCTCGATGATTTTCTTAGAGCGGTGGGCTGGCACATTGGTTGCGACGATTTTCTGATTTTGCCTACAAAAGGAGTGCTGTCATGCCCTTTTCCATTCGAACGGCCGTGTTGACCGCCAGTTTGCTGTCCACTTGCGCACCCGTGTTCGCCGACCCGCTTCAGGACGCGCGCCTCGAAGGCTCTCTGCAAACAGCGCTGGCGCTCAACCGTATGCTCAACCCGTTTCGCATCGAGGTGCAGGTCGAGCAGCAACGCGCACGCCTGACGGGTGAGGTCGAGAACGAGGTCGAGCGCCAGTTGGCCGAGCATGTAGCCGAAGCCACGCGGGGTATCGAGCAGGTGGATAACCAGTTGCGGGTCAATGCCGGGCTGGTCGAGCGCCCGCTTGAATTGCGCGCGTACGCCCAGCGCCTGGAGGATGCCACCTTGGCAGCCGTGATCCGTGCACGGTTGCTATGGAGCCGCACGACGGAAAAGGCGGCCATCGAGGTGCAGAGCAGTGAGGGCGTGGTGACCCTGCGTGGCAAGGTCGACAGCGCCGAAGCCAAGGAGCTGGCGGGCGTGGTGGCACGCACCACCGATGGCGTGCACTTGGTCAACAACCTGGTCAGCCTGGATACCGCGGCAATGGCCAAGGCACGTGAAACGCCGGTCGGCGTGCCCACGGGGCCGCAGCCCAGTGACGGCTGGGTGGTCGACAAGATTCAAAACAGCTTCCGTTTCAGCCGCAACCTGGATGGCCTGAATATCAAGGTGGCCAGTACTGACGGCATGGTGCGGCTGTCGGGCGAGGTGGTCAGCAGTGAGCAGAAAAGCATTGCGGTCGAGGTCGCCCGGCAAATCATCGGTGTACGCGGTGTGGATGCCGACTTGCTCAAGGTGGCGACCAAGGTAGAAGGTTGAATCGTGCAATTCGCACGACGCCAGGGAGGGCATCGTGCAGGATACGTCCTTTCACGTTACTAGGCCGTTATCTAACATATTGATTTATAAGGGTTTTATTTAAATCGAAAGGCTGGCATGCAGGCTGCAATTACCTGTTCAGGTTTGAATAGAAAAATTACAGCAGGAGAAGCCGGCATGAACCGCCAATCCGTCAACCGCTCGCAGATCGCCGCACTGCCCATGCGCCAGTTCCTGTTGCTCGGGATGGCGCTGCTGATGACATTGGCCGCAGGCCTCTTCTATTACAGCTGGCAGACCGCGCGACTGGCCGAGCAAGTTGCAGCGCAGACTGCGCTGCTGACGCAGATTCAGGCGACTCGTGCCAACACATTGGTAAAGGCAGCCGAACCGCTGCCTTCGGCCAACGCCTCGCCGGCCACCGTTGAAAACGTCGTGCCTCAGCAACGCTGGGTGTTCTAGGACGCTGCCGTTCAACACCGACCGGATCGATTTCAAAAAAGAAAGGAGAAGCATCATGCTGAGTTGGGCTATCACTTTCCTCATCATCGCCATTGTCGCCGCCGTATTGGGCTTCGGTGGTATCGCTGGCGCCGCTACGGGTATCGCGAAGATCCTGTTCATTGTCTTCCTGGTCCTGTTCGTAGCCTCCTTCTTCTTTGGACGTGGTCGAGGTTGAAGATGAGCAGGAAGCTTTGCAAAGCCGTGGCTGCCGCCCTGCTGTTGGGTGGCAGCGCAGCGGCGATGGCGGCCAATGACGGCCAGGTTCGAGTCGACCAGTTGCTCGGCTCGGACCCGGAGTACCGGGAAACATGGCAGGACGCGATCAAAGGCGAGGAACGCCTGCCCGACTGGGTGATCAATCTGACTGGCAGTGCCCAGGAGCAGATGTCGGCAGTGACTGAGGATGGCGACAAGTATCTGGTAGGTCCGCTGTGCGAGGCCCAGGACAAGTGCACATACAAACGCCTTATCGTGGCGTTCAGTTGGGACAAGGATGATGCTTACGGGATGCTCGTTGAAGTACCCGAAGGCCTGCCGAGTGACAAGTCGCCAACCCGCCACGCGCAATACCGTTGGCTGGGTGAACCAGACGATGGCATGAAGGCCATGTTGCAGGAGCAACTCAAGCGCGACCCGAAGTGGTACTGACTTTCAAGGACGAACGGTCGCGCACTGTCACGTAATAGAAGCGGAACCTTTCTATATTTCTCGCTTCTATGATGCGCCGCCTCGAGGAGGGGTGGCACATGACCAAGGGGTCGGGCTGTTCTGATTGTTACAGGATCGGAGTGGCCTAGGGGTACAGGGAGTGCCTCCAGCATTGGGCCGGGTCAGGAAAGGCAAAATCGGAAGTTTCAGGTCAGGCGTAAGTTTTCTTACGTAACCGGGCCTGGCTTCCGAGGTGCCATCTCGCATTACCATCCCATCTTTCAGCTTTTTCCTCTTGAGACACATTTTGTCTCGACCGTACATCAATTTTTTTTCGTCCAATCCGGCTATCGCGCAAGCGGCATTTCAGCCATTCGGATTGTCGAACAAGCCATCCCGAGACCCTTTCGAGCACCGCCAAATCTGCCTGAAAATGGCGCTTTGGTCTTGTTCGGGATTCCGAACGTTATAAATCAATGACTTGCAGCTGCCTCATTTTGACGCAGATCAGTATGCGCAATCGGTATGGGGTATACGCTTCCGGCATTAGATTTCATCCTTTGCCATCGCAATAGTTGCCGCCTTTTCGCTGGCCCGAGCGCCCTGTCGCTCGCTCGCGGTGTCCTTACATGAGGTCTCCGGACGGAAGCTCCTAGCTGCCCGCGGCGTTGCCAACGGCTCTGTTATGCGTTTTTCCGGTCGGTGCCCGTGACCACTAGAACAAAGGGTAAAGACATGAAGAAGGCAAAACTGAGCCTCGCCTGGCAGATCGTTATCGGTCTGGTCCTGGGCGTTGCAATCGGCGCGCTGCTGAACCACTTCAGTGCGGAAAAGGCCTGGTGGATCAGTAACGTCCTCCAACCCGCCGGTGACATCTTCATTCGCCTGATCAAGATGATCGTCGTCCCGATCGTGATTTCGTCGCTGATCGTGGGCATCGCCGGGGTTGGCGACGCGAAGAAACTGGGCAGTATCGGCCTGAAGACCATCCTCTACTTCGAGGTGGTGACCACCATCGCCATCGTCGTCGGCCTGGTGTTGGCCAACCTGTTCCACCCAGGCGCCGGCATCGACATGAGCACCCTGGGCACCGTCGACATCTCCAAGTACCAGGCGACTGCCGCCGAAGTGCAGCATGAGCATGCGTTCATCGAGACCCTGCTCAACCTGATCCCGTCGAACATCTTCGCGGCGTTGATGCGTGGCGAAATGCTGCCGATCATCTTCTTCTCGGTACTGTTCGGCCTGGGCCTGTCGAGCCTGCAGGCAGACCTGCGCGAGCCGCTGGTGCGTACCTTCCAGGGCGTGTCGGAGACCATGTTCAAGGTCACCCACATGATCATGAACTACGCCCCGATCGGCGTGTTCGCCCTGATTGCGGTAACCGTTGCCAACTTCGGCTTCAGCTCGCTGCTGCCGTTGGCCAAGCTGGTGCTGCTGGTGTACTTCGCCATCGCCTTCTTCGCCTTCATGGTGCTGGGCCTGGTGGCGCGCCTGTTCGGCTTCTCGGTGATCAAGATCATGCGCATCATGAAAGATGAGCTGATCCTCGCCTACTCCACCTCCAGCTCCGAGACCGTGCTGCCGCGCGTGATCGAGAAGATGGAGAAGTACGGTGCGCCGAAGTCGATCTGCTCGTTCGTGGTACCGACCGGCTACTCGTTCAACCTCGACGGCTCGACCCTGTACCAGAGCATCGCGGCAATCTTCATTGCCCAGCTGTACGGCATCGACCTGTCCTGGAGCCAGCAGCTGCTGCTGGTGCTGACCCTGATGGTAACCTCCAAGGGTATCGCTGGTGTGCCGGGCGTTTCGTTCGTGGTCCTGCTGGCCACCCTGGGCAGCGTGGGCATCCCGCTGGAAGGCCTGGCCTTCATCGCCGGTGTCGACCGCATCATGGACATGGCGCGCACCGCCCTGAACGTGGTCGGCAACGCCCTGGCTGCCTTGGTGATCGCACGCTGGGAAGGCATGTATGACGCTGCCAAAGGCGAGAAGTACTATGCCTCGCTGGTAGCGGACAAGAAGGAAGCGGCTGTAGTGGGCGAAACCGCCAAGCGCTGAGCCTGACTGGCTGAACCCAAAAGCCCCGACTTGTCGGGGCTTTTTGTTGTCTGTATGGGCCTCATCGCTGGCAAGCCGGCTCCCACAGGTACCCCGTGAGCCCGAGGGCAGTGCGATACCTGTGGACCCGGCTTGCCGGCGATGAGGCCGGTACAGGCTAAACCAGTTATCATTCAGCCACTTTGCAGGGGGAACAATCGGATGCTCAACGGCCTTTGGCTCGGCTTTTTCTTGGTGGCGGCCATCTCCGCCCTGGCCCAATGGCTGGTCGGTGGCAACGCCGGCATCTTCGCCGCGATGGTCGAGAGCATCTTCGCCATGGCCAAGTTGTCCGTGGAGGTCATGGTCCTGCTGTTCGGCACCCTGACGCTGTGGCTGGGGTTCTTAAAAATCGCAGAAAAGGCTGGCATCGTCGAATGGCTGGCCAAGGTTCTGGGACCGCTATTCGCCCGGCTGATGCCGGAGGTCCCGCCCGGCCACCCGGCGCTGGGCCTGATCACCATGAACTTCGCCGCCAACGGCCTGGGCCTGGACAACGCCGCCACGCCGATTGGCCTGAAGGCCATGCGTGCGCTGCAGGAACTCAACCCCAGCAGCACCACGGCGAGCAATGCGCAGATTCTGTTCCTGGTGCTCAACGCCTCGTCGCTGACCCTGCTGCCGGTGACCATCTTCATGTACCGCGCCCAGCAAGGCGCGACCGACCCGACCCTGGTGTTCCTGCCGATCCTGCTGGCCACCAGCGTCTCGACCCTTGTCGGCCTGCTGTCAGTGGCGGTGATGCAGCGCCTGCGCCTGTGGGACCCGGTGGTGCTCGCCTACATGATCCCCGGCGCGCTGTTGCTGGGCGGCTTCATGGCCTTCCTGGGCACCCTGTCGGCCGCTGCACTGGCCAGCCTGTCGTCGATCCTCGGCAACCTCACGCTGTTCGGGGTGATCATGCTGTTTCTGGTGATCGGCGCGCTGAAGCGGGTGAAGGTGTACGAAGCCTTTGTCGAGGGCGCCAAGGAAGGGTTTGACGTGGCCAAGAGCCTGTTGCCCTACCTGGTGGCCATGCTGGTGGCGGTTGGTGTACTGCGGGCTTCCGGCGCGCTGGAGCTGGCGCTTGATGGCATTCGCCACGCGGTGAACTGGATGGGCATGGACACCCGCTTCGTCGAAGGCCTGCCGACCGCGCTGGTCAAACCGTTTTCCGGCAGCGCGGCACGGGCCATGCTGATCGAAACCATGCAGACCCATGGCGTGGACAGCTTCCCGGCGCTGGTGGCTGCGACTATCCAGGGCAGCACCGAAACCACGTTCTACGTACTGGCGGTGTACTTCGGTGCGGTTGGCATCCAGCGCGTGCGCCACGCAGTCGGCTGTGCGTTGCTGGCCGAGCTGTCCGGGGTGATTGCGGCGATTTTCGTCTGCTACTGGTTCTTCGCCTGAGCCTGAGCGCCTTGCCCGATGGTCCAGTTCACCACCTGCCCTGCCAGTTGATCGCTGGCCGCGCCGAACCCGGCCACCACGGCTGATACCTGCGTATCGGCCAACGGCTGGCGCACCTCGAAGCGCTTGCTGGCGAGGATGCGCTGGTTGCGGCCTTGGACCAGCCGCGCGTCGTAGCGGATCACTACTTCCACCGCGCCGCCAGCGCGATACTCACTCTGGAACGCCTGCAGTTCGCCGGCCAGCTCGTAGTCGGCCTGCAGGTTGCTGTCGTCGGCGCTCAGGCGCTGCACGCGGCCGTCACGCTGGAAACCGTCGAGCAGGCGGTTGCGCACCAGCAGCGGTACGGGGTCGCTCCAGCGTGCGCCTTTGTAGCTGCTGAGCACATCGCCCTGGGGGATCACGGCGATGCGCGGGCCTGCCAGCGTCTCGCTGGCCAGTGGTTTGTTCAGGCGCAGCGACCAGTCCACCGGGGTGGCACTGTGGCTGGCCTGGTTGACCGGCAGGCGGTAGATATCCACAGGCTCGCTCTGCGGCAGGATCGAACAGGCGCCGGTCAGGCTCAGCGCGGCCGCCAGGGCCAGCAGGCGCAGCGACAGGTTCATGGCTGGAACTCCTTGTTGTTGTCGCGGCCGAGCAGGTAGCCGCTCGGGTCGGCCTCCAGGCGCCGGGAAATACCTTTGAGTGAATTGAGCGTTTCGCGCAGCTCGCGAATGGCCGGGGTCAGCTGATTGAGGCCTTGCGCACCGTCGTCGATGGATTGGCGGTTGTCGTTGAGCAGGCTGTTGATGGTTGCGGTGCTGGCCGCCAGCGATTGCATGGCCTGCTCGGCACTGCCGATGGCCTGCTTGCCCTGGGTGCCGAGCAGGCTGTTGGCGTTGCGCATCAGCGCCTGGGTTTCAGCCAATGTGGCATTGGCCTGTTTACCCACCAGCGCCAACTGCTCGATGGCATCGGAGATGCCGCCCTTCTGGTTGGCGAAGGCACCGGTGGTCTGCTCAAGGTTGGCCAGGGTGTTGCTCAGGCGGTCAATGTTGCTTTCCGAGAACATCTGGTTGGCGTTGTGCAGCAGCAGGTTGATGTTGGTCACCAGGTCGCTGCTGTCATTGAGCAGGCGCGAGATGGGCGACGGCGAGGCGACGATGACCGGTAACTTACCGTCCTTGCCCTTGAGTTCGGGGCTTTGCGGGGTACCGCCGCTGAGCTGGATGAACGAGTTGCCAGTGACGCCGGCAAGGGTCAGCTTGGCCTGGGTGTCTTCCTTGACCGGGGTGTCGCCGCTCAGGCGCACCCGCGCCAATACCCGGCGCGGGTCCTTGGGGTCAAGGCGCAGGGTGGAGACGTCACCGACCTTGATGCCGTTGTATTGCACCGGGCTGCCGCGTGACAGGCCCGAGACCGCTTCGTTGAACACCACTTCGTAATCCTTGAAGGCATCGTCGACGCTGGACTTGGCCAGCCACAGGCCGAACAGCATGGCGCCAACCACCACCAGCACGGTGACCAGGCCAATGAGGACGTGATGAGCTCGGGTTTCCATTGTTCAGCGCTCCTGCCCGGCACTGGCGGCAGCGTGTTCGGCTGCTCGCCCGCGTGGGCCGTGAAAGTATTCGTGAATCCACGGGTCGTTGGTCTGCTCGACCTCGGCCAGGGGGCCGGCCACCAGCACCTTCTTCTGCGACAGCACAGCGATGCGGTCGGTGATGGTGTACAGGGTGTCCAGGTCGTGGGTGATGAGGAACACGCTCAGGCCCAAGGCGTCGCGCAGGGTGAGGATCAGCTGGTCGAAGGCTGCGGCACCGATCGGATCGAGGCCGGCCGTGGGCTCGTCGAGAAACAGGATGTCCGGGTCCAGGGCCAGGGCGCGGGCCAGCGCAGCGCGCTTGATCATGCCGCCGGACAGCGACGAGGGGTATTTGTCGGCGGCCGAAATCGGCAGCCCGGCCAGGGCCAGCTTGACCCCGGCCAGGTGTTCGGCGTCGGCGCGTGACAGCCCGGCATGCTCGATCAGCGGCAGCGCGACGTTTTCGGTGACGGTCAGCGAGGAGAACAACGCGCCCTTCTGGAACAGCACGCCGAAACGCCGTTCGACCAGCGAGCGCTGCTCTTCGCGCAGGCCGGCGATGTCCTCGCCGAATACCTTGATCTGCCCCTCGTTGGGCCGACGCAGGCCGATGATGCTGCGCAGCAGTACGGACTTGCCGCTACCCGAACCACCGACCACGGCCAGGATTTCGCCACGGTACAGGTCCAGGTCGAGGTTCTCGTGCACGCTCTGGCTGCCGAAGCGGTTGCAGATGCCCCGCGCTTCGATCACGGCTTCCCGGTCATTCACCAGCCCATCTCCATGCAAAACAGCGCCGCCACCGCATCCAGCACGATGACCACAAAGATCGACTGGACCACGCTGGAGGTGGTGTGCGCGCCGACCGACTCGGCGCTGCCGCTGACCTTGAAGCCCTCCAGGCAGCCAATCGATGCGATCAGGAAGGCGAAGAACGGTGCCTTGGCCAGGCCGACGATGAAATGCTGCACGCCGATGTCGCTCTGCAGCAGCGACAGGAACATCGCCGGCGAAATATCCAGTGTCAGTGCGCACACCACGGCGCCACCGACGATGCCGCAGATCATCGCGACAAAGGTCAGCAGCGGCAGCGAGATCAGCAATGCCAGTACCCGTGGTACCACCAGCAATTCGATCGGGTTCAGCCCGAGAGTGCGGATGGCGTCGATTTCCTCGTTGGCCTTCATCGAGCCGATCTGCGCGGTGAAGGCACTGGCGGTGCGGCCGGCCATGAGGATGGCGGTCAGCAACACGGCGAACTCACGCAGGAAAGAGAACGCCACCAGGTCGACGGTGAACACCGTCGCGCCGAAGTCGGCCAGCACCGTGGCACCGAGGAAGGCCACCACCGCGCCTACCAGAAACGTCAGCAACGCCACGATCGGGGCGGCATCCAGGCCAGTCTGCTCGATATGCGAGACCACCGGCGTGAGCCGCCAGCGGTGCGGTTGCAGGGCCCGGCGCAACAGGGTTTCGAGGATCAGGCCGACGAAGCCGAGCAGCTGCAGGGTGTCTTGCCACAGCGTGTTGACCGCGCGGCCGATGCGCTCGAGCAGCAGGAGCAGCACAGGGCGCTCGGGCTCCTTGACCGGGATGCAGTAGTCCTGCACCGAGCAGTACACGTTCTTGAGCAAGGCGCGGCTGGCGTCGGGCAGGTCGTTGGTGCAATGCGACAGGCGTTCGGAGCCGAGCAGCTCGGCCAGCAGCGAGGCGCCGGCGGTGTCGAGGCGGCCCAGTTGGCTGAGGTCGGCCACGGCGTCGGCGCCGTACAGCGTGCGCAGGCGTTCGGCGTCGCGCTTGAGGCTGGCGTAGTGGGCCAGCGTCCAGTCACCGGCAATGCGCAGGCAGGCCGGTTGGCTGCTGGTATCCAGGGTGGCGCTGGGGGTGGTCATAGGCTCCATGCATCTGACTGCGCGCGGGGGCGTAGAGGCTGATCATAGCGCAGCAGGCATGGCGGGGTTTGTTGAAAATGTGCTGAATGCGGGGGCCGCGTTGCGGCCCCTTTTACATCACTTCGCCGCGGCGTCGTCGATTACCTTGAAGCGCAGCACGCCGATTACCTGGCCATCTTCAGTCAGCACGCGCACCTGCCATTTGCCTACAGGGTTGGGCGGGAAGTTCTGCTTGTGGGTCCAGGCCCGGTAGCCTTCCTTGCGCCCGCCATGGATATCCAGGGCGATACGGTCGACCTCCTGGCCATCCTTCTGCCACACATGGTAGATGCGTTCGTTGAGGCCGCGCGGTGCGTTGATGGCAGTGTAAGCGTAGAGGCCGCTGCTGCGGATGCGGCTGGCGGCGATCTCGTCCAGCGACTCGCCGGGCTGGCGGTTGAGCACTTCGGTACTGACGGCCACCTCGGTCATCCACAAGGTGGCCGGTGGTACCCATGAGCGCATCAACCAACCGCCACCGCCGACGGCCAGGGTGACCAGTACCAGCGCCACGCCACGGCGCCAGGTATTGATCGGGAAGCTGCTGGCCAGGCTCGGGAACGACAGCGCCATGGCGGCGATCAATGCCAGCTTGAAGCTTTGTGCGGTGGTTAGGTGGAGGATGATCGGCAGCGCGGTGAGCAGCGCGGCGAACAGCGTCAGGGTATGCAGCGCGAGGAACAGCCAGCGCCGTGGGGCCAGCCACTTGTAGTACAGCGGGTCGACGATCGAGACCAGGCCGGCGGCTGCGAGCAGGCCAGTGAACACCAGTTGGCCGCTGTTCCAGGTGGTGGTGATGAAAAAGAACGGCAGGACGAAGAACAGGCTTTCCTGGTGGATCATCTGTGTCGCATAGCGCAGCAGTGGCTGCGGGATCTCGCGCTTGAAGGTGCGGGCGAACAGGCCGGTGAGGGTGTTCTCCAGCATCAGCCAGATCCAGCTGATCAGCATCAGGATGGCGACCCAACTGGCCAGGCTGGCTTGGCGGTCGACCAGGATGAAGCTGCCGATGCCGGAGAGGAAACCACCGAGCGCGATGACGCCGGGGTAGCGTTTGAGCATCTCGATGACGCGCTGGACGAAATGGGGGATTGGGGGCATGGGCCTACAACAGAGTGATGGGGTGACTGTGCCGGCCTCTTCGCGGGTAACTCCGCTCCCACAGGTATTGCATAGCCCTTCAGGCCCTTGCATCACACTGTGGGAGCGCGTTTACCCGCGAAAGGGCCGGTACTGACGAAAGGATACCGCCGAATCACCGCTCCCGTGTAGCACCGCTCGGTGGTTGGGGGGTATGCCGGCGCCGGCGCAGCAGCCCGGCCGCCAGGATCACGCCCACTACCAACGCAATCAGCCCATACAGCTCGTCATAGCCCAACAGCGGCTTCTCGATGCGCAGGTACCCCTCCTCCTTGAGCAGTTCCTTCAACGCATCGTTGGCCTGCTCCAGGCTCACTTGGCGCAACTTGCGCACAGGGTTGGTAAAGCGGCCATTGCTGTAGTCGTTGAGCGCCCCCCAGTAGTAGTCCGCCAGGGCACTGTTGCCCTGGGTGCTCCAGCTTTCCTTGGCGACGGCGGCATCCTTGATGCGCGCAAAGGTGTCCGGGTCCAGGCCTTCCTTGCGCAAGTGGTCGAACAGCTGCTGCATGACCTTGACTGCCGCGTCGATGTCATCGCGCTCAAGGTCGGCATTCAGGCTGAGCATGCCGCTGTCGCCAAAGCTCTCGCGTTGTACCGACGGGCCATAGGACAGGCCGTTGCGCAGCCGCAGTTGGTCGTACAGCGCCCAGTCGAGGTAGCGCGAGAGCAGGTCGAGGGTGGGCTGGTGGTCGTTGTCCAGTACCGGCTCGATGAACAGCCAGTGCAGTTTGACGCTGTCGCCCAGCACGCCGCGGGTCAGGTCGCGACGCTGCTCGGCCTGTTGGCTGATGCTTTCGAGGTTGCGCCGCTCCTCTGGCTCCGTGGCGGGCAGCTCGCCGAAGGTGCGGTCCAGGTAGGCCGGCAGCAGGCGATCGAGGCCTCCGACCATGATCAGGGTCATGTTGTTGGCGGCATACCAGCGATCACGCAGGGCCTGCACCTGTTCCAGGGTCATGTCGTCGAGGTTGGAGCGCTCCGGGCATTTCAGGCCCAGCTCGGTGGCCAGCTGGTCGCTGGCCGGGTGGCCGATATCCTGGCGGTCGAGCCAGCGTTGCAGGTGGCCATAGTGGCCACCGTCTTCGCGTTCGATGATGCGCTTGGCGGTGGCCAGCGCCTTGGCGTCGATGCGGGTATCGCGGATCACCGCGAGCAACAGGTCGAGCACCTTGCGCTGGTTGCGTGCCGGGGCCTCGATGACGAAGGTGGTGTCGGCGCTGCTGGTGTAGGCGTTCCACTCGCCGCCCAGGGCTTGCAGGCGCTCTTCCAGGCCCCCTTCGCCGGTCTCGTCGATACCGCTGAACAGCAGGTGTTCGAGCAGGTGCGGCAGCTCTTTCTGCTCGCAGTCGAAATCATCCAGGCCCACGCCCACGACCAGGCGGATCGCCACATGGTCCCGTTCGTAGCCGGATTTGAGGATGACCTGCAGGCCGTTCGGCAACAGGTAGCCTTCGACCCGCGAGCGATCGAGGGCGTGGGAGGGCAGGCTGCAGATCAGCAGGCAAACGAATATCAGGCAACGCATGGGCGAGCGCGGGTCTCCAGGTGTGCGAGATCAGGGTTGGCGAGCTTCATCCGGTACCGTATCGAGCATCAGCCCGCCGGTGTCCGAACCGCCTAGTACCACATAGGCACTGCTGCAGAACAAAGAGTTCAACCGCTTCATGTCGGCGATCAGCTCCAAGTGTAGCGAACTCGTCTCGATACTTTGCACCACCTTGCGCTGCAAACGGCTGACGTGGGCGTGGGCAAGGCGCCTTTCCTGGGCGCGGAAGCGGCGTTTTTCCCGCAACAGCAGCTGCGCGCTTTCAGGGTCGGCACTGAGGAATACCGACAGGCCCAGGCGCAGGTTGGACAGCAGTTGCTCCTGCAGGCCGGTGAGCTCCTCCAGGCCGACCTGGGAAAATTCCCGGCGCTGGCTGGTCTTTTGCTGCTGGACCTTGCGCAGCATACGTTCGACCAGGCCGCAGGCCAGCTTGAGGTTGATCGCCAGTTCGATGATTTCGGCCCAGCGCCGGTTGTCCTGAGCGCTGAGGTCTTCACGTGGCATCTGCGCCAGGTACAGCTTGATTGCGCTGTACAGCGCTTCGGCGTCTTCGGCCAAGGCGCGCACCTGCTGCGGCAGTGCCGTCTGCGTGCCGCGCAGGGCATTGAGCATGGCTTCGAGCAGGCTGTCGACGATGTCGCCCAGGCGCAGGGTTTCGCGGGCGGCATTGGCCAAGGCTAGGCTGGGCGTGGTCAATGCCGAAACATCGAGGTGGCGCGGCCGCACCTGGCCATTGCCGGTATCGCGTTCGGGCAGCAGGGTGTTGCACAGTCGGCCCATGGCTTTGACGGTGGGCAGCATGAGCAGGCAGCGCAGTGTGTTGTAGAGCAGGTGGAAGCCGATCACCAGTTCCTGGGGGCTGAAGCTCAGCGAGTCCATCCATTCCACCAGCGGGTGCAGCACCGGGATGATCAGCACCAGGCCTATCAGCTTGTACAGTAGGCTGCCCAGTGCCACGCGGCGGCCTGCGGCGTTCTGCATGCTGGTGCTGATGAAGGCCAGCAGGCCGCTGCCGATGTTGGCGCCGACCACCAGGCCGATGGCCACCGGCAGGCTGATCACTTCGGCGCCGGCCAGGGTGGCGGTCAGCAGCACCGCCGCCAGGCTGGAATACGAAACCATGGCGAACAGTGCGCCGACCAGCGCATCGAGCAGGATGTCGCCGGTCAGCGAGGCGAACAGCACTTTCACGCCCTGGGCGTGGGTGATGGGCGTGGCGGCCTGAACGATCAGTTCCAGCGCCAGGATGATCAGGCCCAGCCCGATACCCACCCGGCCCAGCTGGCCCGCGCGCGTCTGCTTGCGCGACAGGAAGAAAATCACCCCAAGGAACACCAGCAGCGGCGACAGCCAGGACAGGTCCAGGGTCAGTACCCTGGCCATCAGCGCGGTGCCCACATCGGCGCCAAGCATGATTGCCAGGGCCGGGGTCATGGCCATCAGGCCCTGGCCAACGAAGGAGGTGACCAGCATGGCGGTGGCGTTGCTGCTTTGCACCACGGCGGTGACCACGATGCCGGCGATGAACGCCAGGGGCCGGCGGTTCATGTTCTGGCTGAGGACGCGGCGCAGGTTGGAGCCGAACACCCGCAGGATGCCGGTACGGACGATATGCGTGCCCCACACCAGCAAAGCCACGGCGGAGAGCAGGTTGAGCAGGGTCAGCATGGTTTAGCCCCCCTTTCTTATCGGGGCTCCAGAAGCGGAGCCAATGGGTGATGCGGTAAGCCTGGCCCGGGGGTGGGTGTTTTAATCCAGTGCTTACTCAAGCTTTAGTTGTTTTGCGGACCTCACGCCAGCTTGGCATGCTCGGCACGCATTTGAAACCTGTCTGTCATGGACGCGCGTGCATGAAAAAGGGCCCCGAAGGGCCCTTTTTCACTGTGCTCCAGGTGCTTATTGACCCGGAATATCCTTGCGCAGTTTCACTGCATCCTGTTCCTTGCCGCGTTTACGCGCCATGGCGGTGCGCATACGGATGTTGATAGCTTCCACCCCCAGCGAGAACGCCATGGCGAAATAGACATAGCCCTTCGGCACGTGCACGTCGAACGATTCGGCGATCAGCACGGTACCGACGACGATCAGGAACGAAAGCGCAAGCATCTTCAGCGAAGGGTGCTTGTCGATGAAGTTGCTGATGGCACCGGCGCACAGCATCATCACCAGCACTGCAACGACAATCGCGGCAATCATCACCGGTACGTGCGAGACCATGCCCACAGCGGTGATCACCGAGTCCAGCGAGAATACAATGTCGATGATGGCGATCTGGATGATGGTGTACAGGAACTTGCCGCCCGCGCCTTTCGGCTCGTCTGCGCTTTCGTCTTCGCCTTCCAGGCCGTGGTAGATCTCCTGGGAGCTTTTCCACAGCAGGAACAGGCCACCGAAGAACAGGATCAGGTCGCGACCCGAAATGCCTTGGCCGAACACCACGAACAGGTCGGCGGTCAGGCGCATGACCCAGGTGATGGACAGCAGCAGCAGGATACGGGTGACCATGGCCAGGGCCAGGCCGAAGATCCGGGTGCGCGGCTGCATGTGCTTGGGCATGCGGCTGACCAGAATCGAGATCATGATGATGTTGTCGATACCGAGCACGATCTCAAGCGCAGTGAGGGTGAAAAAGGCAACCCAGATTTCCGGGCTGGTCAGCCATTCCATGTGTATTCCTTCAAACGATAATGGCGAAGCGCCCGTATGAGGGCGCATCGCGTTGGGTGATGCGGGTTTATTAAAGACTACTGAACAGCGGGAAAATGCCCATCAGCAATGCGGCGAGCATTATGCACATGCACACCAGTACTGCCCACTTAAGGGTGAAGCGCTGGTGGTCACCGAACTCGATGCCGGCCAACGCCACCAGCAGGTAGGTGGAGGGTACCAGTGGGCTCAGCAGGTGTACGGGTTGCCCGACGATCGACGCGCGGGCCATTTCCACCGGGCTGATGCCGTAGTGGCTGGCCGCTTCCGCCAGCACCGGCAGCACACCGTAGTAGAAGGCATCGTTGGACATGAAGAAGGTGAACGGCATGCTCACGACCGCAGTGATCACCGCCAGGTATGGGCCCAGCGCTTCGGGGATGACCGCGAGCAGGCTCTTGGACATGGCCTCGACCATGCCGGTGCCCGACAGGATGCCGGTGAAGATACCTGCGGCGAAGATCAGCCCGGTCACCGCCAGCACGCTGCCGGCGTGGGCAGCGATACGGTCTTTCTGCTGCTGCAGGCACGGGTAGTTGACGATCATGGCGATACTGAAGGCGATCATGAACAGCACCGGCAGTGGTAGCACGCCAGCGATCAGCGCAACCATCAGGACGGCGGTCAGCGCACCGTTGAACCACAGCAACTTCGGCCGGCGGGCGTCAGGGAACTGCGACACGGTGATTTCGCTGTGGTCGATGTCGTCGGTGGGCAGGTGCAGCTCGCCCAGGCGGGCACGTTCGCGCTTGCCATACATGTAGGCGATGGCCAGGATCGCCAACACGCCGAAGACCATGGCCGGGATCATCGGTACGAAGATGTCCGATGGGTCCACGTGCAGGGCACTGGCGGCGCGAGCGGTCGGGCCGCCCCAAGGGGTCATGTTCATCACACCGCCGGCAAGGATGATCAGGCCGGCCATGATCCGCGGGCTCATGCCTAGGCGGCTGTACAGCGGCAGCATGGCGGCGCAGCAGATCATGTAGGTGGTGGCGCCGTCACCGTCGAGCGAGACCACCAGGGCCAGCACCGCGGTGCCGACCGAGACTTTCAGCGGGTCGCCCTTGACCAGCTTGAGGATCTTGCGCACGGCCGGGTCGAACAGGCCGGAATCGATCATCAGGGCAAAGTAGAGGATGGCGAACATCAGCATCACGCCGGTGGGCGCAAGCTTGCTGATGCCTTCGAGCATCATCGGGCCGATCTTGGCGGAAAAACCACCGAACAGGGCAAACAGGATCGGTACCAGGATCAGCGCGATCAAGGCCGACAGGCGCTTGGTCATGATCAGGTACATGAAGGTGATGACCATGGCAAAGCCGAGGAAGGTCAGCATGGCAATACTCCAGGCGTGGCGCGGCGAAAGGAAAGTCGATTCGGGCGGATCAGCGCGTCAGGCGCTGCGCAGGGAGCAAGCGGAGGGGGACTGCGAAAAGGCGGGCACAGGAATACATCAGAATCACCATTGTTGTTGTTGATTGGGCCGGGCGCGGAAGATTCCGGGTGCCCTGGCTGACCGGTCTTGTGCCGGTAGTGGGGGCTATCCTAGGGGGGTAAGCTTTCAGCCAGCTTTCGCCGGAGAAACGGCGACGGGAGGTAGGTGATGCCAGATGTAACTGAAGGGGGCTGCCATTGCGGCGCCTTGCGCTATCGGTTGAAGGGTGAATTGACGGATGTCGCCCATTGCCACTGCTCGATCTGCCGGCGGGTCAGTGGAGGGTTGGTGGTGACCTGGCTTACCGTGCCCCGCGCAGATTTCAAGTGGCTGGCGGGCCGGCCGCAGTGCTATGTGGCGCCGGCCAGTTGCAAGCGGTACTTCTGTGGGGAATGTGGGGCGCATGTAGCGTTGGTGACCGAACATAGCCCGGGCAGCATGGATGTGACGGTGGCGACGCTGGATAACCCGGAGCGGGTGCGGGCAAAACGGCATATATGGACCGGGAGCCGGTTGCCGTGGCTGCATCTGGATGAGGATTTGCCTGGCGAAGTAGAGGAAAGCCTTTGAGCCGATAGGTGGCTTTACCGGCCTCTTTGCGGGCTCACGCGCGAAGAGGCCGGGAGGATTTTCAGGGCAACTGCAGGCCCCCTGCCGCCTTGTGCAGTGCCCGCAGGTGCTCGCCGATCTGCTTCACATTGGCCTCCACTGCCGCAATTTCCTTCGCCCGCGAAGGCTCCAGCAGCGCCCTCACCTCTTTGTCCAGGTCGGTGCTCAAGCGCAGCAACTGGGCCTGGCGCTCACTGCTGACCTTCTCTAGGTGCTTGCGCTCATCTGGCTGCGGCAGCCCATAGCCTTTGGCATCCAGCAGCTCCGCCGGGCGGCTGAGGAAGCCACTGTTGGCGAGCATCTGCTTCAGGGTCTGGTCGGCCTTGCTGACGCTGCCATCTTTCAGCGCAGCAGCATTCAGGTAGCGCTGCTTCACTTCGTCCTGGGCCAGCAACAACTGGCGGCGCAGGCTGGCCTGTTCGAGCAGCAGCAGGGCGGCGCTGGTGCGCAGGTCGGCCCGCGCGAACCAGCCGCGGCGCTGCTCGGCATCCAGGGCCAGCCAGTCCTCGACCTTGTCCTGCTTGACCGGCAACTGCTTCCTCAGCACATCGAACATGGCCTGGTAGCGGTCGCGATAGGAATCGAAACGGTAGCCCAGGCGCAGGGCTTCGCGCGGGTCGTCGAGCACGCTGGTATCGGCCAGGCCCCTGCCCTTCAGCACGGCCAGCAAGCCGTTGGGCATGATGCTGTCCAGGTCGTTCAGGCGCGGGTTGGCGGTGCCGGTGCGCAGCAGTTTCAACGACTCCACCGCACAGTTGTTGGACAGGAACCAGTAGTTGCCGTCATAGGTCCAGTGCATCTCGGCGGCCTGACGCACCAGATTCTCGATTTCTTCTCGGCTGAGCGTTAGCGGTACCGACGCCAGGCTGCGCAATTCGGTCTTGGTGTACTCGTCGATCACCTGGGCCAGCGGCAGCACGAACAGCCGCGACGGGTAGGCGCCGACCAGGCCGTCCCAGCTGGACAGCTGCACGTCGTTGACGAAGGCGCGGTACGACAGCACCAGGTGCTGGTCGAGGTCCAGGCGGCAGTCAGGCCCGCGTGGGCGGCCGGGTTTGCAGATCACCAGGCGCAGCATGCTGTGGCCCCAACGGCTCACCAGGTTCTGGTTGGCTTCGGCCAGCAGGTAGTCGACTTCGTATACCCGTTCCGGGTCGATCTCGCCCAGCGGTTGGCGGGCGAAGTCGCTGCCGGCGTTGAGGAATGGCAGGCCTTTGGCGCAGCTTTGTTGCTGTGGCGCCCAGCCGAAGTGCTCGGTCAGGTACTGGTTGAGCGCCGGTCGGCGGCACCCGTAGCTCGGGTCGAGGAGGAAATACTCCATGTTGACCGCGATGTACTCCTTGGGGCTGCTCAGTTCGTAGCTGTCGGGGCTGCGGACGAACTGCCCATTGTGCTGTTCTCGCTCACCGCGGCGGCCGACGTACTGCTGCCAGCCGGCCAGGTCGAGCAGGCGTGGGTCGTCGCTCAAGGTGAAGCGGCGCTCAGCCTGGCCACGGCAATCTTGCGTCTGGCCAATTTTGCCGAGCGTGCCCTGCTGGCGCTTGCAACGGGCGATCAGCGAGCGTTCGGCGCCAGGCCAGAGCCGGGCGCGGTCGTAGATGTGGGTAAGTTCGTGCAGGACGGTGGCCAGCAACTCTTCACGCACCGTGCCATGCGGCCGGTTGGTGCGCTCCTGCGCCGCACGGCCGTCAGTGAGGCCGGGCAGTAGGCGAGCGTTGAGTTCCAGGGTCGAGACCAGGGATGCCTGGCCGTAGGCATCGGCTGGCATCTTGTCACTCCAGCTGACCAGCACGCGGCGGTCCAGCTGTTGTTTGAAGCGTGGGGGTAGCTTGCCCAGTGCCTCGTCCAGCAGGGATTGCGAGGCTTGAGCCTGTTGCGCAGTAAGGCCGGATGCCTGCAGCTGAAGCTGCAGGTCGGCCAGGGCGGGCGTGCCCAGCAGCGTCAGGACGCAGCCGAACAGCCAGGCACGCACGCGATTCACAGCGCCAGGATGGCTTCGGCCAGCACCTGGTCACTGGCGCCGCGCGCTTCAGGCACGCGCTCGCGCAGGGTGTTGAAGGCGGCCTCGAGCTGGGCGCCACGGATGTCACCGTTGCTGGCAACGAAGCTGGCGGCATCGTCGTGGGCTTCGCGTACGACCTTGGAGTCGCGGATGGAAGTGGTGGTGTCAGAGGTGAAATCGATCGAGCGGCCAAAGGCGCGCACGATGATGTTGCTGGTGGCCACCAGAGTTTGTGCCTGGGCCAGGTCGGCCAGCAGCAACATGCCGAGGGTAGCGGCGATCAGCGGTTTACGCATGGAGCATCTCCGGAACATACAGGGAGTCAAAGGTAGTTATTGGACGAGAATTGCTTCTGCCAGTTCAAGGTCGCCGACAGCGTGATGGGCACAGTTGTGGCGCAGCGTATCCAGCGCCGCCTCCAGGCGTGCGCCACGGATGACTCCGTCGCTGGCGACAAAGGCTGCGGCATCGTCGCGGGCCTGCCTGACCAGCTTGCGGTCGAACGGTGCGGTGGTGACCTGGCTGGTGACATAGCCAGTGATGACCAGGCCTTGCGTGGTGGTGTCCATGGCATGGGCACTGCCCATGACAAATACGGAAAACAGCAACGGCAACAGATAACGCATGGGCATTCTTAAGACAGGGACAGGGACGGCAGAGGCTAGCCCGCACGTGCCGGCAGGCGCCAGCACGTGCGTTCTGAGGCCTGTGGATCAGAGCGCCAGGATGGCCTGGGCCAACTGGGCGTCGCTGGCCTGCAAGGCCGGCATGTTCGAGCGGATGTGCAGGAACGCGCTTTCCAGCTTGGCGCCACGAATAGCACCTTGACTGCCAACGTAGCTGGCGGCGTCGTCACGGGCGGCTTGTACGACCTTGTCGTCGCGGAACGACGAGGACACGTCGGAAGTGGCGTCGGTGGAAGCGGCAACCGCGCCTACGACCGCGTCGGTAGTGACAATGAAGCTGGTGGCGTTTGCGGTGCCGGCCAGGCCGAGCAGCAGTGCTGCGCCAATCAGGTGTTTACGGGACATGGTCGTGGACTCCTGGGGAAGGGTCGGGTGGATCTGCTTATCGGACGCTCACGCGGTTCGTCACGGTACCTTCGCACAACTGGTTTCTACCAGCCTGTTGAGACAAGCGTATCACGCGGCGGTATTTCAGGATGTTAATGAACGCTGCGCACGTGAACTGTTAAGGTGATTATTCATTTTTGTAAAACTGTACCTGTCTGTCCCTGCGAAGGCTCTAGCATAGGTCACAGGCAATAAAAAACCCGCTGCAGTCACCTGCAACGGGTTTGGGAATTCGCGGTGCCGGCCGAAGCCGGCGAACCGGTGCTTAGCGCCAGAACGGCTTGCTCAGCTCTTCATAACGCTGCGATTCGCTGATACCGGCGTCAGCCAGCAGGCGGGCATCCAGGCGAGCCAATTGACGGCGGCTGGCCATGCGACGCTGCCACAGCAGCAAGGTGGAGAGTGCGCGCAGTGGCAGAGAAGCATTGGACTGCTGGGCGTTGTTTTCGAAGACCAGACCGGAACTGAGGGTACGTTCCATGATGTTTCATCCTTCCGCTTATGGCGGGATTAGGTAGTGATTTAACTGATGCCAATGATCCTCCTCTCTTGTCCATAACAGTAGATACAGTTCGGTAGTAATGCGATGGCCCAGTTAACTGTTTAACACGACTGTTGCACCCAGAAATGACGTAACTGTACTGGTCAGCACCGTAATGGTGCGTTTCTGGCGGAGGTGGTGGTCTTCGAAGGCGATGGCCGGCACAATAAGCAGTACAGTAGTACAGTTTATTCTGTGCTGTTAGCGGATGTGTTGTTGCGGGCGGGTTGGAACTGTTATGGCCTGTATGAAATGGGGCCGCAAACTGGCCTGAGCAGCCTTTAGGGCAGGCTGCTCAGGGCGATAGTGCATCAGCTGGCGAGCATGCGCCCGCTTTCTTCCAGGTTCTCGTGCCAGCTCAATGCCTCACGCAGGATATGCGGGGTATGGCCGCCACGTTGGCAGGCGCGATCGAAGTAATCGTTCAGCGCTGCGCGGTAGTCCGGGTGCACACAATTGTCGATGATCGCCCGTGCGCGCTCACGCGGGGCCAAGCCACGCAGGTCGGCCAGGCCTTGCTCGGTCACCAGGATGTCCACGTCATGCTCGGTGTGGTCGACGTGGCTGACCATCGGCACCACGCTGGAAATCGCGCCGCCCTTGGCGATCGACTTGGTGACGAACACGGCCAGGTGAGCGTTGCGGGCGAAGTCGCCGGAACCACCGATGCCGTTCATCATCCGTGTACCGCACACGTGCGTGGAGTTGACGTTACCGTAGATGTCGAACTCCAGCGCCGTGTTGATGCCGATGATGCCCAGACGGCGTACGACTTCAGGGTGGTTGGAGATCTCCTGCGGGCGCAGTACCAGCTTGTCCTTGTAGCGCTCCAGGTTGCCGAACACGTCAGCGTTGCGGCGGCTCGACAGGGTGATCGAGCTGCCGGAAGCAAAGCTCAGCTTGCCGGCGTCGATCAGGTCGAAAGTCGAGTCCTGCAGCACTTCGGAGTACATGGTCAGGTCTTCGAACGGCGACTCGATCAGCCCGCACATCACCGCGTTGGCGATGCTGCCGATGCCGGCCTGCAGCGGGCCGAGCTTGTTGGTCATGCGGCCAGCGGCCACTTCGTTCTTGAGGAAGTTGATCAGGTGGTCGGCGATGCCCTGGGTCTCGTCATCCGGCGGCAGCACAGTGGACGGCGAGTCGGGCTGGTCGCTGATGACGATGCCGACGATCTTGGCCGGGTCGATCGCGATCGCGGTGCTGCCGATGCGGTCATCGACCTTGACCAGCGGGATCGGTGTACGGGTTGGGCGATAGGTCGGGATATAGATGTCGTGCAGGCCTTCGAGGTTGGCATTGTGCGACAGGTTGATCTCGACGATCACTTGCTTGGCGAAGATCGCGAAGCTGGCCGAGTTGCCCACCGAGGTGGTCGGCACGATGTGGCCTTGCTCCGTGATGGCCACGGCTTCGATCACGGCGATGTCCGGCAGCTTGAGCTGCTGGTTGCGTAGTTGCTCGACGGTTTCCGACAGGTGCTGGTCGATGAACATCACCTGGCCGTCGTTGATGGCCTTGCGCAGGGTGCTGTCGACCTGGAACGGCATGCGCCGGGCCAGCACGCCGGCCTCGGTCAGCTGCTTGTCGAGGTCGTTGCCCAGGCTGGCGCCGGTCATCAGGCTGATTTTCAGTGGCGACTGCTTGGCGCGTTCGGCCAGGGCATGCGGCACAGCCTTGGCTTCGCCGGCGCGGGTGAAACCGCTCATGCCGACGGTCATGCCGTCCTCGATCAGGCCAGCGGCGTCAGCCGCACTCATTACCTTGCTGTGCAGGGAGGACAAGCGGATACGATCACGGTACATGGATTGTTATCTCAGGCTACTGAAGCTACTGCAGCGCAGTCTAGAGATTTACCCCGGCCCCGTCCCGCGACCATGGTCGTATGAGAAGCCCGGAAATAGAGCCGTTGATCTGGATCAGCAAAACGCAAAAGCCCCGGGAGGAATCTCACCGGGGCCTTCTTTATATGCACAATTTGTTGCGGATAAGTTTACTCCACGGCTTTGACCATGTCCTCGATGACCTTCTTCGCATCACCGAACACCATCATGGTCTTGTCCAGGTAGAACAGTTCGTTGTCCAGGCCGGCATAGCCGCTGGCCATGGAGCGTTTGTTGACGATGATGGTCTTGGCCTTGTATGCCTCGAGGATCGGCATGCCGGCGATCGGCGACTTCGGATCATTCTTCGCCGCCGGGTTGACCACGTCGTTGGCGCCCAGCACCAATACCACGTCAGCCTGGCCGAACTCGGCGTTGATGTCCTCCATCTCGAACACCTGGTCGTACGGCACTTCGGCTTCGGCCAGCAGCACGTTCATGTGCCCGGGCATCCGACCCGCAACGGGGTGGATCGCGTACTTCACGGTCACTCCGTTATGGGTCAGCTTCTCGGTCAGTTCCTTGAGCGCGTGCTGGGCACGGGCCACCGCCAGGCCGTAGCCCGGGACGATGATCACGCTGTCGGCGTTGCTCAGCAGGAAGGTTGCGTCGTCGGCCGAGCCGGATTTCACCGGGCGCTGCTCTTTGGAGCCTTGCGCCGCGCCCGCGTCGGTGTCACCACCGAAGCCACCGAGGATGACGTTGAAGAACGAGCGGTTCATCGCCTTGCACATGATGTACGAGAGGATTGCACCACTGGACCCCACCAGCGAGCCGGCGATGATCAGCATCGAGTTGTTCAGCGAGAAGCCGATACCGGCCGCAGCCCAGCCCGAGTAGCTGTTGAGCATCGACACCACTACCGGCATGTCGGCACCACCGATCGGGATAATGATCAGCACGCCCATGATGAAGGCCAGTACCAGCATCAGGGTGAAGGCGCTGTAGTGACCGGTAAAGGTGAACAGCAGCCCCAGAGCGATGGTGGTCAGGCCCAGGATCAGGTTCAGCTTGTGCTGGCCGGCGAACTGTACCGGTGCGCCTTGGAACAGGCGGAACTTGTACTTGCCGGAAAGCTTGCCGAAGGCGATCACCGAGCCGGAGAAGGTGACTGCCCCGATGGCCGCGCCGAGGAACAGTTCCAGGCGGTTACCGGTGGGGATCGGGTCGCTGATGCTGGCGACGATGCCCATCGATTGCGGCTCGAGCACCGCCGCGATGGCGATGAACACTGCGGCCAGGCCGATCATGCTGTGCATGAAGGCGACCAGTTCCGGCATCTTGGTCATCTCGACGCGTTTGGCCATGACCGAACCGGCGGTGCCGCCGACCAGCAGGCCGACGATCACGTAGCCGATACCGGCAGTCGCGATCTCGGCGCCCAGCTTGTAAATAAGGCCAACCGTCGTGAGGATCGCGATCCCCATGCCGATCATGCCGTACAGGTTGCCGCGCCGCGACGTGGTCGGGTGCGACAAGCCCTTGAGCGCCTGGATGAAGCAGACCGAGGCGACGAGGTAGAGGAGCGTTACCAGATTCATGCTCATGCTTACTTCTGCGCCTCGTTCTTGGTTTTCTTCTTGAACATTTCAAGCATGCGACGGGTGACCAGGAAGCCACCGAACACGTTGACGGCTGCCAGGGCGACCGCCAGGGTGCCCATCACCTTGCCGGCTGGGGTCACGGTCAGCGCAGCTGCCAGCATGGCGCCGACGATGACAATGGCCGAGATGGCGTTGGTGACCGCCATCAGCGGCGTGTGCAGTGCCGGGGTGACGTTCCAGACCACGTGGTAACCCACATAGATGGCCAGCACGAAGATGATCAGGTTGTAGATGCCATGGGAAATCAGCATGTCTTCCATTGTCGTGCTCCTTAGCCGTTCTTGCGCACGACCTGGCCGTCGCGGCACATCAGGCACGCGGCGACGATGTCGTCTTCGAGGTTGATGACCAGCGCGCCGTCTTTGTCGAACAGCAGCTTCATGAAGTCCAGCAGGTTGCGTGCGTACAGCGCCGAGGCATCGGCACCCACTTGGGCTGGCAGGTTGGTCGGGCCGACGATGGTCACGCCGTTCTCCTTCACCACCTGATCGGCAACGGTCAGCGGGCAGTTGCCGCCTTGGGCCGCAGCCAGGTCGATGACCACCGAGCCGGGTTTCATCTGCGCCACGGTTTCGGCGCTGAGCAGCGTCGGTGCCTTACGGCCTGGGATCAGTGCCGTGGTGATGACGATGTCTGCCTGCCTGGCGCGTTCGTGCACGGCTTGTGCCTGGCGCTGCATCCAGCTGGCGGGCATTGGGCGCGCATAGCCGCCGACACCTTCGGCGCACTCTCGCTCCTCATCGGTCTCGTAGGGCACGTCGATGAACTTGGCGCCGAGCGACTCGATCTGCTCCTTCACCGCCGGGCGTACGTCGGACGCCTCGATCACCGCACCCAGGCGCTTGGCCGTGGCGATAGCCTGCAGGCCGGCAACGCCAGCGCCCAGCACCAGCACGCGCGCGGCTTTGACGGTGCCGGCGGCGGTCATCAGCATGGGCATGAAGCGTGGGTAATGATGGGCTGCCAGCAGCACGGCCTTGTAGCCGGCAATGTTGGCCTGGGACGACAGCACGTCCAGGCTCTGGGCCCGTGAGGTGCGTGGTGCGGCTTCAAGGGCGAAGGCGGTGATGCCGCGTTCGGCCATCTTGCCGATCAACTCACTGTTGAAGGGGTTGAGCATACCCACCAGAAGGCTGCCACTGTTGAGCTGGGCAAGCTCCTGATCGTTGGGACCGACCACCTTGAGGACCAATTGGGCGCCGTAGGCATCGGCTGCACTTCCCAGGGAAGCGCCCACGGCCTCATAGGCACTGTCCGGAATGCTGGCATTGAGCCCTGCCCCCCGTTGGACGGTGACCTGATGGCCCTGGCCAATCAGTTTCTTGATGGTTTCCGGGGTCGCAGCGACCCTTGTCTCACCGGTCTGCGTCTCGAGAGGAACACCAATGTGCACGACTATTTCTCCTGCGGTGACCTTTTTGTCTTTATGGAAGCCAGCGCACTTCGGATGGTGCGCAGGGTTGGCTGTTGAGCGCCAAGCCCGCCAGATCCTGAGCGGGCCGAGCATTTTGCAGACGAACCCAGGGGCCTTCAACCGGTTCTGGAGCGAAACGAAGTTAAAACTACAAGTCACCCTGTGACCGTATGTCGCAACAGCTCGCCTGCAGCCCGTCAAACATGGGCTATTCGCAGATTAGGGGAAAATTTGAAATTTTTTGCGATGATTTCGCGGATGGGCTCATGAAGGTCGTAAATACCCCTGGAATCCGCGTGGTTGATGGCTTTGGACGAGTTTTACGGCTCACCCTTACAGTTTTCTAATAAGCGACAAATAGATATATCTGTAGGTGTTTAAAATAATTGACTACAGAGTCAGGAAGAGGCTTTGCCTGCGTGCGAATCGGTATAGCGCCGTGCCTGTTCCAGGAGCCAGTCACGGAAGGCCCTGAGCGATGCAGACTCGACTTTGCGCTCCGGGATCATCAGATAGTAGGCCTTGTCACTGGACAGCGCGTATCTGTTAGCGACCACCAGCCTGCCCTGCTCCAGCTCGCGTTGAATCAGGAACGGCGGGATCAGCGCGACGCCCATTTCATGCATGGCGGCCTGGGCGAGCATGGAGAATAGTTCATAGCGCGGGCCTGTCATGTCGCCGGCGATGTTCATGCCCAGGCCGTTGAACCACTGGCGCCAGGCATAGGGCCGGGTGGTCTGCTGCAGCAGCGGCAGGCTGGCGATGCGCGGGGCGTCGAGCATACCCTCCCCTTCAAGCAAGGCCGGGCTGCACACCGGTAGTGGGTTTTCACCCATCAGGCGATAGGAATGGGTGCCGGACCAGTCGGCATCGCCGAAATAGATCGCGGCGTCAAAGGGCGTGTCGGCGAACAGGAATGGCCGGGTGCGATTGGTCAGGTTCACAGTGACCTCCGGGTGCTGCTGCTGGAAGTCCTTGAGCCGCGGTAGCAGCCACTGGGTGCCGAAGGTCGGCACCACGGCCAGTTCGATCACGTTGGCGCCCTGCTGGCGCATCACCGACAAGGTGTCCCGTTCAACCGCATCGAGCTGAGCGGCGACCTGGCGGCTATACGACAGCCCCGCTTCAGTGAGTTTCACCCCGCGCCGCGAGCGCCGGAACAGCTCTACGTTGAGGAACGCTTCGAGGCCACCTATCTGGCGACAGACGGCGCCCTGGGTCAGCGCAAGTTCCTGGGCGGCCTTGGTGAAGCTCTCGTGGCGCGCTGCCGCTTCGAAGCAGACCAGGGCCGTGGTACTGGGGATCTTGCGGCGCATGTACAGCAACCTCACTGGTATGGTGGTAAATATGGGGTTTTGCCGTTTTACGGAGTGATAAATTATCACTAATGCGTGCGCAATCCTCGTTTGTCCCCGCTGCAGATCAGGCCTAGGATCAATGGCACAAGAATCTGCTCCCCTATTTCGAGGATTTCGCTCATGGCCGGTAAAGCAAGCTTCAACTGGATCGACCCGCTGCTGCTGGATCAGCAGCTCACTGAAGAAGAGCGCATGGTGCGTGACAGCGCTTATCAGTTCGCCCAGGACAAGCTGGCACCCCGTGTGCTGGAAGCCTTTCGCCACGAGCAAACCGACCCGGCGATCTTCCGCGAGATGGGTGAAGTCGGCCTGCTGGGCGCGACCATTCCCGAGGAGTACGGTGGCAGCGGGCTGAACTACGTCTGCTATGGCCTGATTGCCCGGGAAGTGGAGCGTATCGATTCCGGCTACCGCTCGATGATGAGTGTGCAGTCCTCGCTGGTGATGGTGCCGATCAACGAATTCGGTACCCAAGCGCAGAAGGAGAAATACCTGCCCAAGCTTGCCAGTGGCGAGTGGATCGGCTGTTTCGGCTTGACCGAGCCTAACCATGGCTCCGATCCGGGCTCGATGATCACCCGCGCCAGGAAGGTCGAGGGTGGCTATCGCCTGAGCGGCAGCAAGATGTGGATTACCAACAGCCCGATCGCCGACGTGTTCGTGGTCTGGGCCAAGGACGATGCCGGTGATATCCGTGGTTTTGTCCTTGAAAAAGGCTGGCAGGGCCTCAGCGCCCCGGCAATCCACGGCAAGGTCGGCCTGCGTGCGTCGATAACGGGTGAAATCGTCATGGATAACGTGTTCGTGCCGGAAGAGAACATCTTCCCGGATGTGCGCGGCCTTAAAGGCCCGTTCACCTGCCTGAACTCTGCCCGCTATGGCATCTCCTGGGGTGCCCTGGGAGCGGCCGAAGCCTGCTGGCACACCGCGCGTCAGTACACCTTGGACCGCCAGCAGTTCGGCCGCCCGCTGGCTGCCAATCAGCTGATCCAGAAGAAGCTGGCCGACATGCAGACCGAAATCACCCTGGCCTTGCAAGGCTGCCTGCGTTTGGGGCGTATGAAGGACGAAGGCACCGCCGCGGTGGAAATTACCTCGATCATGAAGCGTAACTCCTGCGGCAAAGCGCTGGATATCGCGCGCATGGCCCGTGACATGCTGGGCGGCAATGGTATTTCCGACGAATTCGGCGTGGCGCGCCACCTGGTCAACCTTGAGGTGGTCAACACCTATGAGGGCACCCATGACGTGCATGCGCTGATCCTGGGGCGTGCGCAAACCGGCATCCAGGCCTTCTATTAATAAGGAGCCCACTCATGGGGGCGTTATCTCATCTGCGAGTGCTGGACCTTTCCCGTGTGCTGGCGGGGCCTTGGTCGGGGCAGATCCTGGCTGACCTCGGTGCTGACGTGATCAAGGTCGAGCGCCCGGGCAGTGGCGACGATACGCGCTCCTGGGGGCCGCCCTTCCTCAAGGATGCCCAGGGCGAGAACACCACCGAGGCGGCCTATTATTTGTCGGCCAACCGCAACAAGCGTTCGGTGACCATCGACTTCACACAGCCGGAGGGCCAGCAGCTAGTGCGCGAGCTGGCGGCCAAGTCGGACATCGTCATCGAAAACTTCAAGGTTGGCGGGCTGGCCGCCTATGGCCTGGACTACCCCAGCCTGAAAGCGATCAACCCCAGGCTTATCTATTGCTCGATCACCGGCTTCGGGCAAACCGGGCCCTACGCCAAGCGTGCGGGGTATGACTTCATGATTCAGGGGTTGGGCGGGCTGATGAGCCTGACAGGGCGCCCTGATGGTGAAGAGGGCGCGGGCCCGGTTAAGGTGGGTGTTGCGTTGACTGATATTCTGACCGGGCTGTACTCGACCGTGGCGATCCTGGCCGCCCTCGCCCATCGCGACCAGGCCGGTATTGGCCAGCATGTCGATATGGCTTTGCTCGATGTGCAGGTAGCTTGCCTGGCCAATCAGGCGATGAACTACCTGACCACTGGCAATGCGCCACGGCGGCTGGGTAATGCGCATCCCAATATCGTGCCTTACCAGGACTTCCCGACGGCGGATGGCGATTTCATCCTTACCGTGGGCAATGATGGCCAGTTCCGGAAGTTCGCTGAAGTGGCCGGGCAGCCGCAATGGGCGGATGACCCGCGCTTTGTGACCAACAAGCTGCGGGTGGCCAATCGGGTCGAGCTGATTCCGTTGATCCGCCAGGCTACGGTGTTCAAGACCACGGCTGAGTGGGTAAGCCAGCTGGAGGCGGCTGGCGTACCGTGCGGGCCGATCAATGACCTGGCGCAGATGTTCCAGGACCCGCAGGTGCTGGCGCGGGGCCTCGCGGTAGAGATTCCACATTCTTTGGCGGGGTCTGTGCCGCAGGTGGCCAGCCCTATTCGGCTGTCTGAGACCCCTGTGCAGTATCGGTGTGCGCCGCCACTGCTGGGTGAGCATACTGCGGCGGTATTGGGTGATGTGCTGGGCCTGGATGCCGATGCGTTACAGCGTTTGCGCAATGCCGGCGTGCTCTGAAGCTAGAAAGAAGTGCTGTAAAGCGGGGAGGCCGTAGGCCTCCCCGCTTTGCTTTTCAGCGATATTAGGGTTTATTGGAATTAAAGGTTGACGCGCTTCCGAATCCCCTTATAATGCGCCCCACTTCCAGCGTGATCGGAACGAGAAACTCCTTGAGATTCAACGAGTTACTTAATCCAGGCAGTGCTGGTAGTGCTTCGATCGACTGATCGATAGCGGTTGAAAAGGTGGTTGACAGCGCTTCTAAACGCTGTAGAATTCGCCTCCCGCTACGAGAGATCGCAGCGAGCCAAGTGTTTGAAGCTAAACGAGTTTATCGCAAAAAACTTCAAAATGAACGCTTGACAGGCTCTGGGGAAAGCGTAGAATGCGCGCCTCGGTTGAGACGAAAAGCTCTTAACCAAACGCTCTTTAACAAATTGAATCAAGCAATTCGTGTGGGTGCTTGTGAGTATGGACTGAT
>Ga0213824_1000346_pt1 | contig 37785 bp, 23 predicted proteins | sample MC6MC0906MG_FD_179892 | JGI IMG/M metagenome (GOLD analysis project Ga0213824, IMG submission 179892) | Enriched soil aggregate microbial communities from Iowa State University, Ames, United States - MC6-MC0906-MG | ecosystem: Environmental > Terrestrial > Soil > Unclassified | place: USA: Iowa...
CACCTTTCGGAAACCGTTGCTGCCATCCAGGTAGGCTGTAATCGCTGTGAGCTTGAATTGCTCGGTGTACTTACCCATAGATCCCCCAAGGGTTGGATTGGTGTCCAACTTCTTGGGGGCAGTCCAAGTCCGCCGCCGCTCTGAGAGCAGTGTTGTACCTGTAGAAGCCGGCTTGCCGGCGATTGGGCACACCACAGCTCTGAAGGCTGCGAGGGACCTGTGGGAGCCGGCTTGCCGGCGATTGGGCACACCACAGCTCTGCGGCCTGCGAGGTACCTGTGGGAGCCGGCTTGCCGGCGATTGGGCTGCGCAGCAGCCCCTTCACCCTGCCTCGAAAAACGCCCGCGCCATTGCCACAAACGCTCCCAACACCGGGTTCGGATTATCCCGGCAATACGCCAAAAAAATCTCCGCCTGCTGGTCCGTCCCCACCAGCGGCCTGAACACCACCTGCTCCAACCGCAACGCCTGCGCCGAAGCAGGCACCACCGCACACCCCAGCCCGACATTCACCAACCCCAGAATCGAATGCGTCTGTCCAAGTTGATGCAGGTAACGCGGCTGCACCTCGTGCCGGGCAAACAGATTAGCGAGGCGGTCATGGAAGTAACGCCCTTCGCTGGCGCTATACATCACGAATGGCTGCCCATCGAAGTCGCTCGGCCTGAGGCGCTCGCGCGTCGCCAGCGGATGCTGGGCGGGCAGGGCGGCGACGAAGGGCTCGCGATAGATCGGCAGGTATTCCACACGCGCGCTGGGCAGCACCTGGCGCACCAGGCCGACATCGATCAGGCCTGCCTCCAGGTCATGCACCTGGGTCGCGGAGATCCGCTCGCTGAGCACCAATTCGATGTCGGGCACAGTCTGGCCCGCGTGCACCAGTAAGCGCGGGATCATGCTATAGGCACCGACCGCGGTGAAGCCCAGCGTCAGCCGGCCGGCCTCGCCATGGGCAATGCGCCGCGCCGACTGGCTGGCCGACTCGGCGATTTGCAGAATACGCCGCGCGTCTTCCAGAAAGTTCTGCCCGGCCAGGGTGAGCCGCGCCTGGCGGTTGTTGCGTTCAAGCAGCAGCACCCCGAGCGAATGCTCCAGCAGCTGGATCTGCCGGCTCAGCGGTGGCTGAGTCATGTGCAGGCGGGTAGCGGCGCGGCCGAAGTGCAGCTCCTCGGCGACGGCCACGAAACAGCGCAACTGGTGCAGCTCCATGATTCAATTCCTGAATTATTCGATCCAGTATCTATATTAGACCTGTATCGAATGCCGGCCTAGGATCGACTCATGACCTTGAACTGCCGGATGCGAACGATGAACGAGCACACCGTCGAACTGTTGCTGACTCAACCCGTCCCCGATGCCATCGATGCGCAGTTGGTCAGCGCCTATCAAGTGCATCGCCTGTACCAGCATGACAACCCGCAACAGCTGCTCGAGCAGTGCGGCCCGCGCATTCGTGGGGTGGTTACCGGCGGCGCCAAGGGCCTGGCCAATGCCTTGATGGATCAACTGCCCGCGCTGGAAATCATTGCCATCAGTGGCATCGGCACCGACGCTGTCGACCTGCAGCACGCGGCGAAACGCGGCATTCACGTGACCACCACCCCCGGTGTGCTCACCGCCGACGTAGCCGATATGGCGATGGGGTTGATCCTCAGCACCTTGCGCCGCCTGGGCGAGGGCGAACGGCTGGTGCGCGATGGCTTGTGGGGCACGGTCAACCTGCCGCTGGCGCGCAAGGCCAGCGGCATCGAACTGGGTATCGTCGGCCTGGGGCAGGTGGGGCAGGCCATTGCACGCCGCGCGGCCGCCTTCGACATGCGCATTGCCTACAACGGGCGCCGTGAACAGCCAGGCTGCGGCTACCGCTTTGTCGCCGACCTGGTCGAGCTGGCGCGCTCGGTGGATGTGCTGGTGGTGGCAGCGTCTGCCGATGGCGGCAAGGTGCTGGTGACCGCTGAAGTGCTCGATGCGCTGGGCCCGGAGGGTTACCTGATCAACGTGGCGCGCGGCAAGTTGGTGGATGAGCACGCGCTGGTGGAGGCGTTGCGCGAACAGCGGATTGCCGGTGCCGGGCTGGATGTGTTTGTCGATGAGCCGCATGTGCCGCCCGCTCTGCGTGACCTCAACAACGTGAGCCTGCAGCCGCACCGTGGCAGCGCCACCCTGCAGACCCGGCTGGAAATGGGGCGCATGGTGCTGGCCAACCTGGCTGCCTGCTTCCGCGGCGAGGTGCCACCTAACTGCGCGTAACGCCTGGCACAGCCACCGCGCTATACCCCAGGGCGCTGCAAACACTGTGGGAGCCGGCTTGCCGGCGACAGGGCCAGTAGCGACACCCCAAGGCCACACCTTCTTTCCACAAGAACAATCGCTTCCACCGAGAAGCAAGAGGGTTCACATGAACAGCAAATCCGCCGTAGCCGCACCGCAGGCGGTGGCCGCGATCGGCCGCCATCGCTTCCTGGTGCTGGCGCTGATCTTCGTCATCACCGTAATCAACTACGCCGACCGCGCCACCCTGTCGATCACCGGCACCGAGGTACTCAACGACCTCGGCCTCGACCCGGTCATGCTCGGCATGATCTTCTCCGCCTTCGCCTGGGCCTACGCCCTCGGCCAGGTGCCGGGTGGCTGGCTGCTGGACCGCTTCGGTGCGCGGCGCGTGTATGGCATCAGCCTGATCCTCTGGTCGTTGTTCACGTTGCTGCAGGGCACGGTCGGCTGGATGGGCCTGGCAGGCGTGTCGGCGGCGGTTGCGCTGTTCTCCATGCGCTTCATGCTCGGCCTGGTGGAGTCGCCTGCATTCCCGGCCAACTCGCGCATCGTCAGCTGCTGGTTCCCCACCCGCGAGCGCGGCACCGCGTCGGCGATGTTCAACTCGGCGCAGTACATGGCGGTGGTCGTGTTCGCGCCGCTGATGGCGTGGATGACCCACACCCTGAGCTGGGAGCAGGTGTTCATCTGGATGGGCGTGCTTGGGTTAGTGTTGAGCGTGGTGTGGTTCCGCCTTTACCACGAACCGCACAGTGCACCCGGGCTGAGCCGTGAAGAACTCGACTACATGCGCGAGGGTGGCGCACTGGTGGACCTGGAAAAAGAACGCAAGACGGCCAAGAGCAAGCCGACCCGCGCCGAACTCGCGCTGCTGTTCACCAGCCGCAACCTGTGGGCGGTGTACCTGGGCCAGTACTGCATCACCGCGCTCACCTACTTCTTCATCACCTGGTTCCCGATCTACCTGATCAAGGGCCGTGGCATGACCATCATGGAAGCCGGCTGGGTCGCGGCGCTGCCGGCCATCTGCGGCTTTACCGGTGGCATCCTCGGCGGCTTCGTCTCCGACTGGTTGATCCGCCGTGGCGTACACCCGTCCAGGGCGCGCAAGACCCCCTTCGTGATCGGCATGGCGTTGTCCACCACCCTGGTGCTGGCCAACTACGTCGACAGCAACGCCGCCGTGATCGCCATGATGACCCTGGCCTTCTTCGGCAAAGGCCTGGCGGCGGTGGGCTGGGCGGTGCTCTCGGACGTGGCGCCGAAGAAAATGGTCGGCCTGTGCGGGGGCGTGTTCAACGGCATCGGCAACATCGCCGGCATCATCACCCCGCTGGTGATCGGCTACGTGGTAGCCAGCACCGGCTCGTTCCACAACGCACTCTGGTTCGTGGCCGCCCATGGCGTGCTGGGGATCCTCGCTTACCTGTTGCTGGCCAGGCGCTTCGAGCGTACCGGGCAGGCGTAGGCAGACGCCTTGGCAACAGAGGCCCCGGGAGACCGGGGCTTTTTTGTGGGGGCTGGAAATCGCTTTTGACAGTGCCGGCCCTTTCGCGGGGCAAGCCCGCTCCCACAGATACACCACTGCCCCTGAGAGCAGTGCAGTACCTGTGGGATCACAGATACACCACTGCCCCTGAGAGCAGTGCAGTACCTGTGGGATCACAGGTACACCACTGCCCCTGAGAGCAGTGCAGTACCTGTGGGATTACAGGTACACCACTGCCCCTGAGAGCAGTGCAGTACCTGTGGGATCACAGGTACACCACTGCCCTTGGCAGCAGTGCAGTACCTATGTGGGAGCGGGCTTGCCCCGCGAAGAGGCCAGCCGGCACAACGCATATCCAGATGAAAAACGGAACCTTCAATTGGCCAGCAGGCGCATTTGGATACGCCATTCACGACATCTGGCGTTTATGGAAATGCGCTGTCGTGATCGAACAGTTCCGAGGCGTTCTCGTGTAATTTCCCACAGCCTCACGGGGCTTAAATGAAACCCGAACTGCACGGACACCCTGTGCTGTGACGCGTGCCAAAGATCAACAACAGTGCGCATACAAGGTGTCGACTTATTGATTTCAAAGGAGATATTTTCGCCTACGCCTGCCCGTCCTTCCTTGTGTCAGCAAAAAGAGAACAACATCAATGAACACCGTGGGATCTGATGGCAACCTTGCACAAGGTTTCAAGCCACGTCATGTAACGATGCTGTCCATCGCGGGCATCATCGGTGCCGGACTATTCGTCGGCTCCGGGCACGCCATTGCGGCGGCCGGGCCAGCCACCATTGTTTCTTACTTCGTGGCCGGCACCTTGGTAGTGCTGGTGATGCGCATGCTCGGCGAAATGGCCGTGGCGCATCCCGACACCGGCTCGTTCTCCACCTACGCCGACCAGGCCATCGGCCGCTGGGCCGGCTACACCATCGGCTGGCTGTACTGGTGGTTCTGGGTGCTGGTGATCCCGATCGAAGCGCTGGCCGCAGGGCATGTGCTGAACGCCTGGTTCCCGCAGGTGGACAGCTGGATCTTCGCCCTGGCGTCGGTATTGCTGCTGGCCGGCACCAACCTGTTCAGCGTGGCCAAGTACGGTGAGTTCGAGTTCTGGTTCGCCATCCTCAAGGTCACGGCCATTCTCTGCTTCATCGGCGCCGGCTTCGCCGCCCTGATGGGCTGGCTGCCCGACCGCGAAGTCAGCGGCCTGAGCGGGTTGATGAAGGAGTACGGCGGCTTTGCGCCGAACGGCTGGTCTGCCGTAATCGGTGCGTTCATCACCGTGATGTTCAGCTTCATCGGCACTGAGGCCGTGACCATTGCCGCATCGGAATCCAGCGACCCCTCGCGCAACATCGCCAAGGCGACTCGCTCGGTGATCTGGCGCATCAGCACCTTCTACATCCTGTCGATCTTCGTGATCATCTCGATCGTGCCGTGGAACGACCCGCAGCTGGCGGTGGTGGGTTCGTACCAGCGTGCTCTGGAAATCATGAACATCCCCAACGCCGGCTTCCTGGTCGACCTGGTGGTGCTGGTGGCGGTGACCAGCTGCATGAACTCATCGATCTACATCGCCTCGCGCATGATGTATTCGCTGGCCAAGCGCGGCGACGCCCCGGCCTTCCTGAAGCACACCTCCAAGGTCGGCGTGCCACGCGCTGCGGTGTTCGGCAGCACGCTGATCGGCGCTGCCATCGCGGTGCTCAACTACTTCGCACCCAAGGGCGTGTTCGAGTTCCTGCTGGCAAGCTCCGGCGCCATCGCCTTGCTGGTGTACATGGTCATCGCCATCTCCCAGCTGCGCATGCGCCGCCGCCTGGAGCGCGAGAACGCCCAGCTGAAATTCCGCATGTGGCTGTTCCCATGGCTGACCTGGGCGGTGATCATCTTCATCGCCGGCGCGCTGGCGGTGATGATGTACACGCCAGAGCACCGGGCGGAGGTGAGTTCGACGCTGGGGCTGGCGATCGTGATCTCGTTCCTCGGCATCGTGACCTCGCGGGGGCATGCGCAGGCCGTGGCGGCGCGGTCGGTGGGGTGATTGGATTCACCCAGCGCTAGCCACCCATCATCTCGATGTACCTGTTCACCGCTGGCGCTTTCTCGAAGCGCCGGTGGAGCAGGCTCAACCACGAAGTGGCTTCACAGTCGACGATCCGCCGGTAGTTCACCTGTGGCAGGCTGATGCGCTGCACCACCGACTCTGGCACCACCGCAATCCCTTGCCCCAGCGACACCAAGGTAATCACCGCCACCAGGCTGCCAGGTTGCGGCCCCAGCCTTGGGACGAAGCCACCCTGCGCTGCGGCCTCCAGCGTGCCGGAAATCTGCTCTGGCAGAATGAAGGTTTCGTTGGCCAGGCGCGCCGCCGGAATCTGCGGCAGTTCGTTGATCCGCGAACTGGCAGGCAGGGCGAGCACGAAACCTTCCTGATGCAAGGCGATGGCTTCGAGTTCTTCTGGCAACTCCATCGGTGAGCGCACATAGGCCAGGTCGAGCAGGCCATCACGCACCATGCCCGGTAGCTCGGCCATGGGCAGTTCCCGAATGTTCAGGCGCACGCCGGGGTGGGCAGCGCTGAAGCCGGTCACCTGACGCTGCAGCATGCCGGAGTAGGCCGCCGACGCAACGTAACCCAATTCGATGCTGCCACTTTCACCACGCCCCGCACGTTGCGCCCCCAGTTGCGCGGCATCGAACTGGCGCACCGCCTGGTCGGCCTCAATCAACAGCGCCTGCCCGGCCGCCGTCAGGTTGACCTCGCGCTGATTGCGCTCGAACAGCCGCACACCCAGCTCGCGCTCCATGTCCTGGATCTGCCGGCTGAGGGTTGGCGGGGCGATGCCCAGCTGCTCGGCGGCACGGGTGAAATGGCCGTGCCGGGCGACGCAGAGGAAGTAGCGGAAATGACGGATTTCCATGGGCGGGTGACCTGTGGGTTTCGCTTCTTGAAACACTTGTACAGGGCTGTGCACCACAAGGGAACTGGCTGGCGGCGTTAGCGGTTTCACTCGTGCTGTTACCTGCAAGCTAATGATGCCGGCCGCTGGAGCTAACAATCTTTTGGGGTGGCGGCGTTAAGGTGAAGCCAACATCAAAAGGCGGGTGTCTTGGCGGTACAGCTTGCCTTTGAGATCGCCGGGGCCGCTACGCGCCCCATCGCCGGCAAGCCAGCTCCTACCTTCAGCAGCGTGTGGAAGATCGGCGCATTACTGTGGGAGCTGGCTTGCCGGCGATGGGGCGCGCAGCGGCCCCAGCGATCTCAAAGGCAACAAGCGTTCCCCAAGGCAACCCGCCCTGCCTTTTGGAGCCCCACCATGCCCTCTGCGCGTTTCACGCTACTGACCGCCTCCCTGGTCTGCGCCCTGATCATCCTCGACACCAACATCGTCGCCGTCAGCCTGCCCAGCATCGCCCGCGACCTATCCGGCTCGTTCGCCGATATCGAATGGGTCGTCAGTGCCTACCTACTGGCCTTCGCCGCCTGCCTGCTGCCCGCGGGCAGCCTGGCCGACCGCTTCGGCCGCCAGCGCATGCTGCTGCTCGGCCTGGCCGTGTTCGGCGCCGCCTCCCTTGCCTGCGGCGCCGCCCCAAGCCTGCTGTTCCTCGACCTCGCCCGGGCCGCCAAAGGCATCGGCGCCGCCATGCTGCTGACCGCAGCACTGGCCGCCATCGGCCACCGCTTCCACGAACCCCAGGCACGCATGCGCGCCTGGGCCTTCTGGGGCGCCTGCATGGGCGCGACCATCACCTTCGCGCCACTGCTCGGCGGCGTAATCGCCAGCACCCTCGGCTGGCGCTGGATCTTCTACATCAACCTGCCGCTGGTGGCCGTGCTCGCCCTGATGGTGCTGCGCAGCGTTGAAGAATCCCGCGACAGCGACGCCGCCCGGCTCGACCCCATGGGCAGCCTGACCTTCGCGGGCAGCCTCGGCTGCCTGATCTGGGCGATGATCGATGCCAACCAAGTCGGTTGGACCAGCGTAGACACCCTCGGCCGCCTGCTGATCAGCGCCTTCCTGTTCAGCCTGTTCATCATGGTCGAACGCAGCCAGCCACGGCCCATGATCGACCTGCAACTGATGCGCAGCGCCCGCTTCATCGGCGCCCTGCTCGGCATGTTCGCCTACGCCGCCTGCGCGCAGGTGATGATGACGCTGTTGCCGCTGTACCTGCAGAACGGGCTGCAGATGTCCGCGTTGGCGGCAGGGGCGGGCATGTTGCCGTTTGCAGTCGCCATGCTGCTGATGCCCCGAGTCGGCATGCGCCTGGCAGGCCGCTGGAGCCCCGCGCAGGTGTTTGCCCTGGGGCTGGTGTTGGTAGGGGCGGGGAATCTGCTGTGTGCCTGGGCGGTCGGGCAGGGTGGTTACTTGGCCTTCGCGTTGGCCAGCATCGTGCTGGGGGCGGGGGCTGGGCTGCTGAATGGCGATACGCAGAAGAACATCATGGCGTGTGTGCCGCGTGAGCGGACCGGGATGGCTTCGGGGTTGAGCACGACTACCCGGTTTGGGGCGATCGTGATTGCTATAGGCGTGTTGGGCGGAGTGCTAGCGGCGCGCAGTGGGCAGTTGTTGCGGGACGCCGTGGCAGGGGTGGCGCCGGAGCAGTTGGGGAAGGTCAGTGGGATGGCTACTCGGGTTGCGGCGGGGGATTTGCAGGCTGCGTTGTCGTTGCTTGAGCCGGGGTTGCGCGAGGTGGTGGCGCCGTTGGCGCGGGAAGCGTTTGCAGGGGGATTTGAGGCGGTGTTGGTGACGGCGGGGGTGGTAGCGCTGGTATTTGCGGTGGTGGTGGGCGTACTGCTGGGGCGGCCGATCCCGGAGCACGGGGCGGCGGCATTGCAGAGCGCGCGGGCATAAAAATAGGCACCTGGGTTACCAGGGCCTTTTACGTGTTTGGTGGGCCGGGGTAATCTGAAAAAGTTGGTATCTATTTGTTTGTTCTAGCTAATATTTTCTGGGTCAGCTTGCTTGGAATACCACTTGGAACGCAGTGTGGTCTGGATTCCGATGGAGGTGATTTTTCAGCACTTCTAGTGCGGCAGCTAACAGGTTGGCAGTTCCGGTATTCAATCAATACCGGAACGTGGGTAGGCATGGGGCAGGATCAATTCGGCTTAGCTACCGCGGCATCCTTGCTTAATACAGGAGCGGCTACATGCACCTTGGCCTCGGACAACGCAATACAGCGATATGCGTAGCTGCCGATCTCTTTTAACGCGACATTTCGGTAGCTAGCGGGACAGATCAACAACGTATCGCCGAAGCGGAACTGACGAAACGCCCTGACGCTGTACAAACCATTCGGGCCCTCGTAGCTCTCCAGTTGCCAGGGTGCGCTACTGAATACCTCCTTCGGATAATCTTTTTCGTTCAACACATAGCTCAGCTCGGTATTGTCCCTGATTTTGATCAAATTGGCGGCGGAATAGACCCACAGGTCCAAGAGGGCCGGCAACAGTATGGCATTGACGAAGATGCACCCGAGCAGCACCCCTGCGGCTCGGCTGATGCGCTTCATCGCATTGCCGTTTGTCAAATAAAAGACGAGGACTGGCGCTAGGTAGAGGCACATTATCAATAAGCAGAGAGCGATAGCCCCGACTGCCTCTTCGCCGCTCTCTCCCCCTCGCCACGTCATGATGGCTAGCTGGGCGGGCATGACTCCACTCACCGAAGTAAACGCTAGCAGCGTACCTAGCCAGCCAACGAGGGCTGTGTAATAGAGCTTGCGGTGCCAGGGTTTGCGGGGAGGATGCTGTAGCTCCAGTACTTTGTTGCGCAGGGGCGCGTCGCGGCGAAGCAGAAGTATCACGGCACAAGCGGCAGCGATTACGACGATAGGGAAGAAGTAGGCTGGGGCCATGGTGTAATCAAAAAGGGCCCCCAGCAGGTTGAGCGATAGCAGCAGGTAGCCACCGCCTACGATGAGGCCAAAGCGTAAGGCGAGCCTCTTTTCCAGCTCTCTGTCAACGGCGCATACAGACATGCTCAACGTGAATACCACGGACGGCACCGATACGATGAGCAGCAGCGACGCGAGTATCAGCAGGCTGAAGAATAACCAGGCGACGAGGTTTGAAGGGTTACCTAACGAACTTAGGATCAACTCGGGGTGATGGATTACCCAGAGGTATTTGGTAAGGAGTGAGATTGAGATAAGCGTTGAAACTACCGGCAGCCACCATTTGATATCGGTGAGGAGTTTGAATAGCGCTTGCCGGGGGCTGCTGGAGGCGGAGGGGTCGGGCGCTGTAGCGGGGGATTGGCTTTGCGGGATAGCTGTCGGGGGAGATACCGCTGTCATGAGCGTGTTTTCGTCCTTGAGTGCAGTGTTCTTGGTTATGGGATGCAATGAGCGTGTTGAATCAGTCGTAGAGCCAAGGCTTCAGCGCGTTCAAGTTGGCGATCACGACCTGCTGCGCTTCCGGCTTAGGGTCCAGGTTCTTGGGGTCGATTTGATAGCGTTGCAGCACATACTTGACCAACGCTTGCCGGCTCGGGACCTCCAGCCGGCCATTCAGCATGCCGTAATCACCCTCTATGATCGCCTTCTGCGCGGCGTCGAGCCGTGGGTCAGGCTCCAGGATCACCGATACCTCAGTGTTCCAGACTGTATCGCCTTCAATGCCGTTGCCATTGCCCTCCAGCAGGTCTGGCTGGCCGCGCATGCGGCTGAGCACGAAATCACGGTATGCACTGTTCTTCTCGCAGTAAGCCCGCACATGCCAGCGCATACCCGTGTGCACCAGCGTATGGGGTTCGATCAGACGTATTTCTGGCTCGGGATTGGCCAGCGAAACGTATTCCACCTCAAGCCGCAAACCTTCACGACATGCCCGCAGCAGTGGCCTGAGAATCTCCGGCTGAATACTGCGATCCGGCACCTGAAGCATCAGCGTATGCGCATACGCCAGCTTCAACCCCTCAATGTGCGGCGCACGTTCACTGTTCTGCGCCAGCAGGTCAAGGTAGGCGCTGGCACTGAGGTCGATGAAGCGCGGCTTGAAGGTGCGCGACGGCACATAGCCTTTGATCCGCTTGTCATATGTCAAGTTTTTTGACACATGTTCGCTGATGTAGGTGTTGATGTCTTTCGACGCCTGCTGGCGGCTGATGCCGAAGCTCTGCATCAGGTGGCCCGTGGTCAGCCGGCCTTCCCACCAGGCCACGGTTTCAATCAGGCGATAGCGAAGTGCCAGGTCCCAGCGGACTTGGGCGATGGATTGCTTGCGTTTCATAGTCCCCCCATGTGTGCCGATACTTTACCTGTATGGGTCTACACCGTAGACCTGTCGTTAAACTCTACATATCTTCTCTCTGGCATGAAGGCACATTGCCGCACTTGGAGAGAGTCACTATGAGCACCTATGACTGGGTTGCGCTGAGCGCAATGGGAATGATCGGCGTCATCTTGCTGGTGATGCTGTTGCAGTACATCAAGCTGCGCGATCTTTGGGAGGGCTTCAGCCGCTGCCGCGAGGCATCGCGCTGGGCGCGCATCTTCGAGAGTGAAAACCGCGAGCTCAGACGTACCCTGCACGCCGAGCGCAAGCGTGTTCAAGAGTTGCAGCGCTCGCTGAGCTTGCATGTGGAGAAGGCGAATGCGCGTTGATTTCTTGGTTCCCCGTTATTCGAACTTAGAAACGCGTTAGTATTAAGGCAATTTGCCATTATGCGCACTGATGATAGACCCGCCGCGCACAGGAATTTTCGGGCCACCAGCAACCCTCAGGGAGGAAAAATGCGAACGCAGGTAATTGTCGAGGATCATGTTCTACCGCAGCTGCTCACCTCGGCTATCGAGGCTTATGAGGTGTCGCATCGGGCGCATGCGCGCGGCCGAAGCAACAAGAATCTTGAAACGTTCGGCTTGCTGTGGGGGTACGCGTTACCGGTTCGTAATGGCCTGCCAGCTCGCCTGGTCGCGGTCGTGGCGACCGTTGAAACATCGGCCCTAAGGCACACCGATTGGGTACGGCCAGATTTCGAGTCCATTGCGATGAAGCGGGATTTCTTCGGCGAATATTGGCCGCAACTGGAGCTGATTGGGACGTTCCATTCGCACCCCTATGAGGACCTTAGCCAGGTCAACGATAACAAAGGCTGGCGAGCCTCTGACGGTGACAGGGAGTTTTGGCCCGCATTCCATGAGTTCGTCTGCCCAGACATGGATGAATTGGCGCACCTGGTCATTGCAATTACTGCGTTGAGCCGCAAAGGCACGGCAGAGCCTGTGCGCTTGGCGGGTAGTGAATACACCTCGGGCTACGTCATCAGTGCCGAAAAACGCAAGCTGTGGATTAAAGGGTACACATCGTCGTTGTATGAGGAGATCGATGAAGATGCTCCGTTCGATGAGGAGTTCCTGGCGGGCAACATCGACACAGTCCGTTCTTACGATGTTTGGGAAGACGAGGATGTGCTGCTGGAAATACCGTCCCTGGAGGCGCGTTTCAGGCATGAACTGCTGCGCAAGTAGGTTTGGGGTTGCGCGCCGCGGACGGTAAAGTTGGCGCGGTGGGGCTCGTGAGCGAGCCCCTGTTATGCCCGAAGACAAAATTTCTGCTACCCCCGCCCGGCCCGTTGCCTGCGTTGCCAGAGCAATCCGCGGCTAATGGCGCCCCCCTTTGATCAAATAGCCTGCTCTAGGAGCTGCGCCTCGGCGATCTGGCCATCTTGATAACGCAGCAACACTTGTTGTTCACCTTGGTTGAACAGCGATTGGTGCAGCTGACGTGTGTCGAGTGGGCCTTTTGCGAGCACCCCAACGATGCTGTCCAGTTGCGCCGTGAAGCTTTGGCTCAACGTGCTGTCGAGGCTGAACACTCGTGAGCTGGTCAGTTCCATCTGCGAGCTGTACACACTGCGACTCTGGGTAGCGATAGCGTCGAGCTGGCCAAGGCTTTCGAGTACCTTGGCTGCAGCGCTGCGGTGACGCTGCTGCGGGTCAGCCATGTAGCGCAAAGCGCTGCTAACTACCTGCAACTGGGCAGCTTGCAGATAGCCGCTGACCCAACCGTCCAGCTTCGCCAGGCTACCTTTGAGCGCTTGGCGGGCACTGTCTGCGCCAAACAATTTGTCAGCCTCGATAGCTTGGGCGATGTCCAGTTCTTCTTTCATTTTGCGGTCGAAGAATTGCCTCAGCGCCGTGATCTGGCTGTGCTGGCTCTCGAGGGTCTGCACGGCGTAGTGGCTAATGCCGTCTTGCGCGTAATGGTCGAGCAGGTCCTGGGTATAGTCGACCATTCCGGCGAGCGACTCCCAACGAACCTCGTCCAGTTCGCGCAGCACGCTGTCGAGCTGGCGCTTGATGGCGTTCAGCTTCTCGTTGATATCGTGCAAATGCTTTTGGCCTACAGCTGAGGACACCGCGTTCCACACCGCGCCGCTCAGCAAAACGTTCTGCAGCTCTTCAGGCAATGACAGGCTGGCCTGCTCGCTGATTTTGCCACCCGTACGGACGAAAGCCCTGACGCTGCCATCGTTGTTGGCGTTTTTAGTCAAAGTTTCGAAGGGCAGGCTGCAAACTACATAGTTGCCCCTGGACATTTCCCCTAAAGCGGCAAGCCCCGGTACGTTGGCCAGTAACGGGCTCAGCGCGCTGATCTGGTCGGTGGGTAGCGGACGATGTTCGCCTGCAGGCGGTCGTTGCAGCGTGTTGAGTTTTAGTAGTGTTTCACCCTGACCGTTTTGCACGACCAGCTCTGAATTGCCCGGCGTGGAGGCGGGAGCTGCATTGGTCGGCGCCGGTGACGGTGCCGCGGGCGCTTCGCGGCGCAGGCGAATCCAGCCCATTTGGGCCACAAAGGGTACGGTCACCCGGTAGGCTTCGGCGACGCTGCTGTGCAGCCCGAAACCAGCCGTGGCTATGGCGCCGATGGGGTTCAGGCGAAGCCCCGTGGTTGCCACTGTGAACAACGCCGCGCTGCTTGCTGCCGAAAGACCGACCGCGGAGCCAGAACTTACTGAGAGTGCGTCCTTGAGGTTGAACAGCCCAGCCAGCACCTTGGCGCTGGTGGCTCGCTCGTAGCGAACGTCAGGCGCCAGTTCGCGCCAACTGTTACCGAACAGCGCCAAGGCGATCTGACGTTCCTTCTCAGCGACGGACTGGTTCGCTGCATCGCTACCGTTGAGCTTCTGATAAACATCGTTGACGATTTCGGCATAGGACACAGCGGACTTTTTCAGGAAACGGCGCGCCAGATTCATCGCCGAATGGCCGCCGAATTGCTGCAGTTCGTGCCCCAGCAGCTCAAGCTGCTGTTGATCGTAGCCGGTAGGTCGGGAGCTATGCTTGGCTTGTACCAGGCGTTTCTTAACGTCCGCGTCCAGACCAGCGCGGCCTCGGGAGAAGTCGGTGATGATGTCCACCAGCATGTCCACTTCATCGGGCTTGGCGCTTAGCAGGCTGGCGAAGAGTTCATCGTCGCAGTCAATTCCTGTGGTTGCCATCGTGTCCTTACCTCTCGGTGTCTAAATCAAGTTCAGGGGAGCAGCCCGCCAGTTTAGACCGTGGGCTGGATCGCGCTAATTTGCCGTCGGCAGCTGCGTGGCCACCACCAGCTGCACCTCCACGCGACGGTTGAGTGCACTGGCAGGATCCACGCCCGGTTTGGTGCGTGAGTCACCGTAGCCTGCCACCACTACGCGCCGGGCTTGCTGTGGCTCAAGTGCCTGGATCAGCAGCTTGCGAGCCTCGCGTGCCCGCGCGGCTGACAAGGTGTAGTTGTCGTCATATACCGTGCAGAAACGCTCAAAGTCAGTGACCGGGCGAGAAACCGGCAGATTGTCTGTGTGGCCCTCTACCAGCACTTGCCCCTGGCCGTAATCGTGAATGAACGTGGCCACCCTTGCGCTGAGCAAGGTCAGTGCGCCTTTGGCTGCTGGGGTGATGCAGGCGCTACCTCGGGCGAAGGCATTGTCGGGGAGAGTCAGGCGGCGGTTCTGAATGTCGATGTCCACCAGATCCGTTTCGCCGCTGCGCTGTAGGTCTGACTGCATGGCGGCCAGTAGCTTGCTCAGGCTGGCCCGCTGGGCGGCCTCGCCTTTACTGCGCTCTTCTTGACGAGCGGCCGCCATCTGCTGCTTTTCAACAGCCATCGCCGCCTCGGCTGCTTTGTTCTGCAGCACCGACACCACAAGCATCAGCATCACTACGGCCATCACGCCAGCCATAAGGTCGGAGATCGAGACCCATTCATTGGGCTTATCTTTCATGGACGTCTCACACTGTCAGTGGCGCATCGGACGACTTACGCTCCAGCGGCTGCTGGGTTTGGTCGGCCATCCGCTGAAGCAGGGCAACTGTGGAGCCTGCCGCTTGCTGCAAAGGCTGAAGGTGATGGGAGAACTGCTCCCCAACCCTTTCCGCCAGCGCCTGGGGCAGGTTGGCGACCTGCTGCCTGCCTTGCTGCGTACTGGTAGCCAGCGCCTGGAGCTGGGAGCAGAGCTCCGCCAGGTTCTTCACCGCTTCGCTGAGCAGTTGGCCGCGCTGATGGGGATCACTGCGTAGCTCCCCCGCCAGCTTGTCGAGCACCTGTACGGTTTGTGTGCCTTGGGCGAGCAGCTCGTGGAAATGCCCATGCAGCTTGGCGAAACTGTCGGGCAGTTCTTTCAACTGTTCCAGTTTCTTACCCGTGGCACGCATGTTCCTGTTGCTCTCGGAGATGTCCGTCAGCCCTTGAGTGATCTGTACGCCCAGCGCCTTCATGTTCTTTTCCATCTGACTGATGGCGCCGTTGAGCTCGTCGTTGGTCGTCGTGAACATCGCGCTGGCGTTGGTCTGGGCCCTGTTCGCCCCTTCGATGTTGCGGCTCACGCTGGCCATAACCTCATTGACCTCGGCAGACAGACGGACAACTGCCTCGGAAATATTGTCGGTAGCCGATCGCAGGTTTTCCGACATCGCGGTCGTGTTTTGCGTGAAGTCCTGGCTCATTCGGTTGACGTTATCCATCATCCCGGTCTGCAGTTCGTTCATAACGTCGCTCAGGCGCGAGATGTTGCCATCTAGACTGCCCTGCATCGTCTGCAAGTGGGCATGGAAGTCATCGTTGAGCTTGTCGATGGCCGCACCGACGCTCTTTTCCATCGTCAGTACGCTGCCTTCCAAGGCGCTGGCGGACTGGGCCAGCTGGTTCGCGGCCGCACCCATGGTAGTGCCGGCTTGTTCGAGCGCGTTGAGGTTTTGGGTGCTGGCCGTGACGAACTGTTCCAGGCTCTGCTGGCTGGCCTGGGTATGTGTGCCAACTGCCTGTGTTGCTTCGATACCTTTAGTCGCAAGTGCGGCCAACTCATCAAACCGCGCCTCTAGGCGAGTAGCCTGTATGTGGGCTGCGTCCGTTTGCGCGCCATGCTGCTCAGCTAGGGCCTCCAGCAATGTCTGACTCTGGCGCTCGCGAAGCTCACTTTCCTCGCGCGCGTGCTCCCACTGATGGGTGGCGGTCTGCTGCAGGCGTTCGGTCAGCTGGTGGCCGTGTTCGAGCTTCTGCCCTAAACCGCTGAGCTGCTGGTTCGATTGCTCCAGTTGCGCCTGCAGGCGGCCGAGGCCAGCGTCGAGGCCCTGCAGTGTTTCGCCTTGGCGCTCCAGTAGATCCAGGCGCGGCAGGTGCGCGGCGTACCCCGCCAGCGCTGCGAGATAGCCTTGCGGGCTGCTGAGTTGCTGCAGCTGCTGCAGTTGTCCGTTCAGATTGGCAGCGGTCTGCGCGAACTGCTCATCGTGGGTTTGTCCGCGCTTCAACTCGATCAGCTTCAGTTGCTTGAGTTCATTGCCCAGCAATTGGCTCTGGCTGGCAATGGCCTGCACCAATTGCTCACCGACGGTGGCCAGCGCCTGGCGGGTGAGGCTGTCGCGCAGCTCGGTTGCGCTCTTGTGCTGATCGCGGCTGTTGTCGATCTCGCGCTTCATGCGATCTACACACCAGCCGGTGCGTCGGCTTTCAGCAGACCAGCGCGCAGAGTCCCACAGTTTCAGCGCGATGAAAGCGATGATGCCCCAGGTCGAGGTTTTGAACTTGGTACCCAGGTCTTTCATCATGCCAGTGAGTTGGCCCAGCGAGTCGCTCATTGCGTTGAGCGAGTCGGCATTGCCCTGGAGAATGCCAGACGCCTTGTCCAAGGCCATGCCCAGGCCCAGAAAGGTTCCCAACAGTCCGACGATCAATAGCAGCCCTGGCATGTTGGCCACGATGCGTTCGGGCAAGGTGGCAACTGCCAGGTTCAACTCACCGAGTGACCCGTGCTCAATATCCAATGCGCCCTTGTGCGTGCCGCCTTGCCAGTTGCGCTCCCATGCCGACGGGCGGCCGAACACCTCGGCGGTGATCAGCGAAACCAGCATGCCGCCTAGGATCACCGTGCAGAACACCACCTCCAGCGGGTTCCCCAGCGAAGGCGACAGAAACTCCAGAACACCGCCACTCACGCCGCCACCTCAACCTGGGTGAACTGTTCGGCACGCTTGCGGCAGTCGGCTTCGAATATGTTGGCGAAGCTGATGATCAACGATTGCTCCTCGCGCTCGAGGTTCTCCCATTTCTCACCGTTCTGGGCGCAGCGAATCAGCAGTTCGCCTACCTCGAAACCGTCGTCGATGAGGTACTCGCGATCCTGGTCGATCAGGCGCTGCTCGTCATTTTCCAGCAGTTGCAGGAAGCCCTCGGCGGCATAGACATAGTTGCGCTTGGCGAGGACTTCGCTGGAAAGCTTGTCCAGACGGGCCTCGTCGGCTGGCAACAGTTTTTCGAGGTCGGCGAGCACTTTGGCCTCTTCGATCGGCAGCGGCTCCAGCTTCGCCAGATTGTTTAGGCGCTTGACGATCACATGGTCGCGGGACACGCGCTTGCTCAGGTCCTCCCAGGCATCTTGGTGCTGCTTGAGGTCCAAGGCCCACACGTTGATCATCTCTTCGAACACGAACGGGATCACGGGCTTGCCGAAACGAGCGGTGGTCAAACCATCGAGACGCTCCATGGCATGGTCATCGAGTTCGGCGTGGCCCTCTATCAGTTGGCTGGCGACCTGAATGATGAACAGTGGCTCATCCAGCACGCTGTCAATGTCTTTGACGTGCTCCATCTGCTCTTCGTACAGCGGCAGCAGTTTTTGCACCGCGCGGATGCGCAGGTAGTGCTCGAAGTTGACGAATGCTTCGTCTTCGACCAGGCGGCTGATCCGGGCGCGAACCAGCTCGTAACGGTTGCTCATGGCCAGGCCTTCGAGCGCTTGACGGCCCGCCTCATCAACCTGCGCCATCGCCGCTTCGAGGTCGGCAGCACGCTGCTCGGCTTCTTTGACTTCCTGATCATTGAGCAAGTGGCGCTTGATGTCGCGGGCGCGGGCAATGACCCATTTGATCGCTGCGTCCACCTTGGCAACGAGCGGGTGGCTATCCAGATGTTCCAGGGCCGCCAGTGCCTTGTCGAGCGCCATGCTGATGCCTTGAACCCAAGGTACCGGCACATTCGCGGCGATGGTCCTCAGCACCATGCGGGCCTTGGAGATATAGGGTTTGGCGGCCTTGTACAGACGCTTGACTTCACCCACGAAGGTTTCGGCCTTGTCAGCGAGCCAATTCACGGCCTCTACGACCTTCTCCTTGACCACCTGAACCGCTTTGCTGAAAAACCCTTTGACCTTGCTCAACCAGCCCATTACCCGTCGCTCCTTGAGTTCACGCCTAATAGTTTGCGTGCAATATCGGTACGCCCAGCCTGTTCGCCGGGTGTGGAAACTTTTATGTCGTTGCGTGCCACGAGCAGTTGCTCGATGGCGCCGAGCACATGCTCAGGCGTCAGCCGCCCACCACCGCCTTCAAGCAGGGGCTTGGGCAAGGCAAGGCGCAGACAGGTGCGAATTTCACGGCCAGACAGACCGGCAGAGGGCTGCACCAGTGCCTCGATCAGGTCTTCGCGCGCCACGCTCAACGGGATACCTGGGACCAGCAGCTTGGCCCAGATCGCGCGACGCTCGGCATCACCAGGAAGCTCGAAGTGAATGTGCTGAGAGATGCGGCTGACGAATGCCGAGTCGTAGTTGCGAGCGAAGTTACTGGCGAAAATCACGATCCCGGGGTGTTTCTCAAGTTCGATGAGCAGGGTCGAACGCATCGCGTTGACTTCATTGTCGATGCCTTGAGTGACGGAAGAGAGGCGACGACCGAGCAACGTATCGGCCTCATCGAGAAACAGCACCGCGTCTTCGCTGCGCGCTGCGGTGAACAGGCTGACGATGTTCTTCGAGGTGTCACCCATGAACTTGCTTTCGAGGTCCGCGATGCTGGCATTGATCAGCCGCTTGCCGATACTGCCGGCAAATGCTTCAGCGGTGAGAGTCTTGCCGGTCCCTGGGGCACCATGAAAATTGAGCAGTGTGCCTCGGCCGCTTGGGTCGACCTCTGCGAAACCCCAGGTTTCATAGATAACGTCGTGATAACGAATCTTGACTAACGCCTCATCCAGTTGCTGACGATTGCTGGCCGAGAGCACCACGTCCCTCTCAAGGGTGAAACGCGGTTCGCTGCTGCGCAGCGATGCACTGCAGTCACCTTGCGCGGGCGCTTCGGGGGCGACAAGTTCAGGACGAAGGTGTTTGTACAGGTATTCTCTGGAAGACATGTTCAGCGCTGCCTCAAGTTGTTGGGCAGGCGCATGTCCCGAGCAAAAAGCGAATTGATGAACGGAGCCATTGTGCGGGGCAGGTGAGTGTTCACACGAGAAGTCCATTTGTCGAGGGTATGGGTGCCAAATGAGTAGTGGCCACTGGCTTGTATCGACCGATCGCGACGGTACTTGAGGTGGATGCAAAAGAAAAGCGCGTCGAGTTTGCCCAATCGAAGGGGGCGTTGCCGGGGTTGTCGATCCCGGTGTGAACTGGCATTTTGCGCATGGATGTCAATGCGGCATCATGCCTACTGAGTTTGAGCAAGCCCACGACGACCGAAGAGGAAAAACATGGCGATCCCGGATTTTCAAAGTCTCATGCGCCCCGTGCTGGAGGCTGTTCGGGACGGAGTCGCGATACCCCTTGGTGCGCTTCGTGAGTGCATTGCAGATGTATTCCAGCTGACTGAAGAAGAGCGTAAGGAGCAGCTGCCATCAGGGCATCAAACGGTGATCAACAACCGCGTGGGCTGGTCCAGGACCTACCTCAACAAAGCCGGATTGTTGACCATCCCAAGCAAGGGCATGGTGCAAATCACCGACCGCGGTCGACAAGCACTGGCCAATGGCCCTGCGCGCATCACCGTGACCTGGCTGAAGCAGTTCCCCGAGTTTGCTGACTTTCACGCCGCCAAGCCCCAGGCGAGCGATGTGCTGGGCGTGATGCCGACCGAGCCGTCGGCAAGCCCCGATACGACTCCTGATGAGCAACTGGCTGATGCTCACCAGGCACTTATGCAGTCACTGGCCGAAGAGCTTCTGGCGCAGGTGAGAGCTGCCAGTCCGATTTTCTTTGAGCAACTGGTGGTCGATCTGATGTTGGCCATGGGCTATGGCGGCTCGCGTAAAGAGGCTGGTAAGGCTACCCAAGCTACCAACGATGATGGCATTGACGGGATTATCAACGAGGACAAGCTAGGGCTGGACGTGATTTACCTGCAAGCCAAGCGTTGGAGCAACACGGTGCATCGGCCGGAGATTGATAAGTTTATCGGCGCGCTGACACGGCGACGGGCACGCAAAGGGGTGTTTATCACGACTTCCGATTTTTCTGTGGGGGCCAGGGAGGCAGCGCTTGGGTTGGATATCAAGGTTGTGCTGATTGATGGGGTGGAGCTGGCGCGGTTGATGGTTGAGAACAATTTGGGGGTTAGTGTTAAGCAGGTTTATGAGGTGAAGCAGGTGGATAGTGATTATTTTGCTGGAGAATGAGGGCCGGGGTAATTTGAAACAAGTCTGTAGCTTTCTGTTTATATTGACTAATGATTGGCCAGATAAATTGCTTGGAATACCAGATGGAGTGCCGCACGGTCTGGCTTTCGATGGACACTACATTTGCGCTCAGCCAAACGACTCATCAAAGTAGTCGCTGTCGAGCCTCGGCACCCTGTAAATCTGCTAGCTGACACCGACCTCGTGGTCCCCAGTAAATTGACCAAGCGTTTACCGTCGACCAGTACTAGCCCTTCGACCGATAGCGCGAATTCGACTGCTTGGGCAATGAAGCCGTGGGTGGCGATGAATACACCGCGTTGGCATTCTGCCCGGCCAGGGTGCCATAAAGCGCCTGCAGATCGGGGCGGCGACGGTGGTCTGCCAGCGCTTTGCCTGCAAGTAGACCTTTTCCAGCCCCAGTGCGTCCAGCGAGATGACGCCGTCCACCGTCGCCACTTCCGCCGACTTGCTGCAGCGCCTGTCAGTTACCCGACCATGGCGGGTCGGCGACCGCGTTTGGCCTTGGGGGCAGCGGCGCGTTGGGCCTTGATGCGTTCCAGCAGCACGCCAGCCGGCTCATCGTTCGCGTCTTGCTGCACCAGTTCGCCTCGGAACGCTTTGGTGAGGATGCTTTGCGTCAGGCCGTTAACGCGCGCCTGTGTTGCTTTTACACGGGTTTCGAGCTGGTCAGCGAAGGCGAACAGTTGTTCGACGCGGCGGACGATTTCGGTTTGTTCAGCTATGGAAGGCAAAGGTATTGGCAGTTCTCGTAGGATACCCAAGTTCAGGATTTCCATGGTTCCACCATGGCTGAATCGCTTGAAAAAGCCGTGAGCAACCTCACTATCTAGATATAACTTCAGATAACTCTTGCTCACATCAGGGTGTACACTTATCTTTACAAGTCGAGGATTAATGATCCCAATTTCCGCCTTTTTAGAAAGAACAAGAACCTTACCAATTGTCCCCACCAAGCTGATCAAAATATCCTCTGCGCCTACACGGCAGGCCTCAAGCTCCTTGAATTTATTTTCGTCGATGAAGTAAGTGACGAGGTTCTCGTCCCCAGAAATCACCTGCTCCTGACCGTAAACTTTATACCCGGCCTGAACGCAATCAGACTTCTTGAGCGCGGATCCGAACGGTCCGGCCTTTAGGGCATTGTTGTCGTTTTTGCTTATTTGGTCGAAGCAGACCCACTCCCATGAGGCACAGGGAAGAGGGTAGAGCTCATCCACTGCGTCAAAGCGCCCTACGTTGGCCTTAAGAATTTTGCGAGCTTTCAGGTCGCTCCGCTCCATAGCAATTTCATTGAGCAGGGCTCGTATGGAAGTCAGCTGAGCAGAGCCTCGCCACTCCTCCGTTAACCGACCGGAAACGGCGGCAGCGAGGACGGACTGGCGGAAGCGCTTGAGCAGCTTGGGGATGTCGTCGATACAGGCTTTAAGAGTATTGACCTGGGCCATTAATTCGTCGAGCTTGGTGGCAATGCGGATTTGTTCGGCGACCGGCGGGATAGATAGCAGAATTTCGCCCAGCTTTCCTCTGGAAATTCTTTTTCGTGTAGTTCCCGAAGAATTCAGCTCCATCTCTCGCCTGAGAGTCGATGAGTTTAAGAAGTGCATCAGCCATTTGTTTGAAACTCCGGTGCCCCCGACGCGAAAAACAGCGACATCAACTACTGTCAAGCAACGCTGCGGCATGGCTGGCAGTAGGCATGCCCTCCCTAGGGGGGCAGGCATTCGGGCGATTAGCACATCGCCTTCCTTTAGCTCCGTACAGTTTAAGCTGGAGAATTTTTCGTCGTTCACATAGCGGGAGGACTTATCGACAAAGAAACCGTCGCCAATATCTGCTAGCTGCAGCAGCCTATTCGTGCCATCGGGATCCTGGTCCTTACTCTCGACCCAGTCTCCATCCGAAAAAAGTCCATCTGCGCCAAGCAGGTCATTTAATGTTGCGGTTGCCCAACCCTGCGGCAAGTCACTCATCCCCATTCTCCTTAGCGACCACCAACCCCATCACGTCCGCCATTAACTGCTTCTGCACCACAACCTCATCCCCTGCACCCAGCGCCTTCATTAGTTCTTCTAGCTCATGTAACGCTTCGATAAGTTCGGCCATGGCTTCGCCGGCCAGCACTTCTGGAGCGGGCAGATCGGCGGCATCCAGGCTGCTTTCATCCTCTAGCCAGCTTATATCCAGCGAGTCACCACGTTCGTTGCGAATGTAATCGCGGGTAAAGCAGCGGAAGCGGCTTGTCTCACCGATGCCTTCGACGTTCTCGGCGCGTGGGCTGCTGCCGTTAGGGTCTTCGCCATAGGCGCCTTCGAACGGCTTGAGGTGCGTGGGGCCGAAGGGAGTGCGCTTGCCGAAGCTGGGCATGTTGCTACGCAGGTCATAGATCCACACCCGCTTGGTACAGCCCTCCTCCTGACGCGGCTTATCGGCGGTACCCTTCTGGAAAAAGAGTACGTTGGTCTTCACGCCCTGCGCATAGAAGATACCGGTTGGCAGCCGCAGGATGGTGTGCAGGTTGCATTTATCCATCAGATCGCGACGCACTTCGGTGCCTACGCCAGCCTCGAACAGCACGTTGTCCGGCAACACCACAGCGGCACGGCCACCGGGCTTGAGGCCACGGTAAATGTGCTGGAGAAATGCCAACTGTTTGTTGCTGGTGCGATAGGTAAGGTCGTCGCGGGTCGGCCCGCCACCGCCTTTGGCAGTGCCGAACGGTGGGTTGGAGAGAATCACGTCGACTTTCGGCAGATTGGCACCGGTCTGACCAAGGGCGTTGCCCAGATGCACAACACCCTCCTCGTCGCCCTCCATGCCATGCAGCAGAGTGTTCATTAGCGCCAAGCGGCGTGTGCCAGGTACCAGTTCCACGCCGACAAAGGCGCGATTGCGCTGAAAAGCTTGAGCTATGGCGTCGAGGTCGTAATGGTCGTCGGTATTGCTTTTGATGTAGGCGTCAGCAGCGATCAAAAAGCCCGCAGTACCGGCTGCCGGGTCCTGGATGGTCTCGCCTGGTTGCGGCTTGATGCAGCGAATAATGCTGTCGATCAGCGGGCGCGGAGTGAAGTATTGGCCGGCGCCGGATTTGGTCTCGCTGGCGTTCTTCTCCAGTAGGCCTTCATAAAGATCGCCGAGCCCATCCTCGCGGGCGCTGAACCAGTCGATGCCTTCGAGACTTTTGATCAATTGCTCGAGATGGCGCGGCTCTTTGAGGCGAGTCTGGGCGTCGGCGTAGATGGCGGCGATCAGCGGGTCGCTGTTCTTGCCAAGGTCCAGCAGCATTTGCCGGTAGTAATCGAGCAGGTTGAGTCCGGATTTACCGGCCAGGTCTGGCCAGCGTGCACCCCTTGGCAGCTTGTGGCTGAAGGCGTCGTTGTTCTGTACCTGCTCGTATTCCATCTTGATGAACAGCAGCAATACCAGCTCTGTAACGTAGTCGCTGTAGTTGATCCCGTCGTCGCGCAGTACGTCGCACAGGCTCCAGAGTTTCTGGACGATGTCGGAGTTGGTCATGGTAACTCTCAAAGTAAATTTGGATGCGAGTCCGCGTTGCTAGAGCAGCGCCAACTGCGAAGGAGTGTCGATGCCGCCTTGTTGAAACCGTTGGGCTACCGGGCAAAAAAATGCCCAATTTAGGCGTAGCTGCCGGAGCAAACATAGGCATGACAGGTGTGTTGCAGGGGAGGTTATGTACGGCAGGGCTCATTTGCAAGCTGATTTGGCCCTTGGCCCAGTGAGCGGATTGTTCGGATTTTCCGCTCGACCGGGACTCGGTATGGGCACCTGTTGAAAGACCGATAAATGATCAGGTCTCACCCTGCCGCCGACCACAAATTTTCGTTCAATGCCTCCAGTACTCGATCAAGATTGCCGCCAAGATTCCGATCCAGGCTTTTGATACCGCCGTCGACCCGGAATGCGTCATTCACTTGCTGCGTATCCATCACCACTTCATGCACCAACTGCCTGGCAAGGCGATCCAGCCAGCGACGCTGCACTGGCGTCCAAGCCTGCATGGCATAAATACGTTTCATGGCTTCTGCCACGCGGTGATCGAACGGCAACAGTGCCTCGCCAATTGCAGCCTGGCGAATATAGCCGAGGATGCTGGCAGCGATTTCCTGGTTGGTCTCGTTGCGCCAGGCGCTTTTCAGGCTGGCTTCGCTGAAACCGTTCTGATCGAGCAGCAACCGCACTTCGCGCAAGTGTTCGCGTGTCAGATCCTTGGGGCGATTGACTACAACGCCCAGTGCGGCGGACTGGTTTAGCTGGTGGTGAATGAACTGGTGGAAGCTCTCCAGGAAGTCAGCTGGCTTCTGATACTTGCCGTAGTTTTGTTCACGTATTACCAGTTCGTCTTTGTGCGTGGAGATGATCGGATAACGCTCCGATCCGAGAAGGACACTGACAGCAGCCAGCTGGTTGATCAATTGGCTATGTTGGCGAACGAAGTGGGCGGCTTGCTGTGGTCCGAGCTCATGCAAATGGGTGTGCAGTTTGCCAGGGGCGACGCCCCAGGCATCCTGCAACTCGTCGAGCTTCTGTTTGATGGCCGGGTTGCTTTCGGCTTTGTGCTCGGCCTTGCGCAGAATGCGCATGACCCTTTGGTTCAATTGGTCGAGCACGTCATGGGCGTGACTGCTGTCTTCCTGGCTGCCGGGCGCGTCGTGGCTGGCGTCGTCAGTAAGCTCACCCACCAATTGCTCCAGGGAGATATTCGGGTTCTTGACTAACGGCTTCATAGTGTCGACTTCCTCCAGGCTGGCATAGAGGTCGACGGGGTCATAGATACGAAATACCGTCTTACCTATTTCGTCACAGCGGCGGGTAGCTCTGCCTTTCATCTGCTCATATAGGATGCGCGAGCGCACACGGCGCATGAACACCAAATTGCAGATGGTCGGCACGTCGATGCCGGTGGTCAGCAGGTCAACGGTGATGGCGATACTCGGGTGCGGTTCGTTTTTGTAGCGGCGAATGAGTTGCTCGACCTTGTCGCTCTGGCCAGTAATGATTCGTACTGTCGCTTCATTGTACTGTTCTCCGTAAGCGGCCTTGAAAGCATCATCCAGCAGGTTTTTCACGCGCTCCGCGTGGGCCTGATTGACGCAGAAGATCATGGTCTTCTCTTCGCCGAAGGGGTCCAGTTCCTTGGCCAGTTCATCGCAGACGACCTTGTCAAAGGCAGGTGTAATGACGCGACGGTTGAACGACTCAATATTGAAGTTGAGCTCGTCGTCCAGTTCCGCTGTATCGACTTCACCTGTCTGGGTATTGATGACGCTGACAGACTCGCCCTTTTCAAAACGGATGCCGCGCTGAGTAAGTTGGGTTTCGTAGCGGATAGGTGGCTCGTGGTCGATCAGCCAGTCGTCGGCCACGGCCTCCCGGTAGCTGTAAGTGAACACCGGCTTGCCAAAAATTTCGCTGGTCTGTTTCGCTGGTGTAGCCGTGAGGCCGATACGGCAAGCATCGAAATAATCGAGCACGCGACGGTACTGCGAGAGGTATTGGCTGGCATCGCGCACAACCAGTTCGCCTTCGGTCATCTCCTGGTCGAGAGTGTACCCTCGGTGGGCCTCGTCGACGATGATGCAGTCGAACTCACCTACGGCCGGTGGGTTGTCAGAGCGGAAAATACGGCTGACCATGGCTTGCACAGTGGCCACCTGAACACGGGTTTCCGCTTCGGCAGCCATGTCGCCCAGCTCTTTGATGTCGTAGATCTGGGCCAGTGTGTGGTTCTGCTCAAGCGTGGTGTCGTTGAAGGAATCAATAGCCTGCTGGCCAAGGGCACTACGGTCGACCAGGAACAGAATGCGCTTGAAGCGCTCGGCTTTGAGAAAACGGTACATCAGGCCAATAATGGTGCGGGTCTTGCCCGTGCCTGTCGCCATTGCCAGCAGGCAGTTGCGCTGATTGGCTGCCAGTGCCTGTTCTACGGCCTTGATGGCTTTTTCCTGGTAGTCGCGCAACTTAAGATAGCTAAACCCTTCCTTTGCCAGCTTTTCCTCTGCCTCTGCCTTGCTGCGTTTGAGCAGGTCAAGGAGGTCACCTGGCGTGTGGAAGTCTTGCAGTGGTCGGCGGGTGTTGGCAGGGCTCCGCAAATCGCGGAACCAGGTGCCGGATTGTTCTGCAAGTTGCTTGATATAGGGGCGACCATTGCAGGCAAAGGCAAAGGGCACCTGGAAGTGACCGCTGCTGCCATCATTCCAGGGTTGGGATTGACCCGCCAATGGCCAAGGCTGCAGATGTTCAGCGCAAAGCCTGAATTCGCGGGCGTACCGCTCGGCTTGCGTAATCCGGTCGGCAACATTGATGCTTTGACGTTTTGCTTCGACAATGGCAACGGGTACCAGGCCGGCGAACAGTACGTAGTCGGCGCAGGCTTTCGGGCTACTGGTGGGCCATTCGGCGATAGCCTTGTTTTTGCCTTTCTCCGGGCGCGCACCTTTGCTGTAGGTGAGCTCCAAAGAGTCCGCTTCCCAGCCGGCGTCGTTCAACTGTTGGTCGATGAGGATACGGGTAAGATCCTCCGACAGTTGGAACTTGCTGCTAGCCTTCTTGGTTTTCTCTGCAACTTGCTTGCTGGCCTGCGGCTGCGCGGCGAGTTGCTGCTGTAGTGTCTTAAGGCTTCGCTCATGTTCAGCGCGCAACTTGGTCAAAGCCGCTTCGTGCTCTGCTGCCAACAGCTTGTGGTTTTGCGACTCGGCATCCATCTGCTCAGCGAGAACTGCGTATTCCTCTGCTTCACGCTTGAGCAGGGTGGCGAGTTGCTGGTTGCTCTCCAACTGCTGGCTGGACTCGCTGAGCTGCGCCTTGAGCTGTTCGATTTGGCTTTGCAGGTCGCGTAGCGAGGTGCTGGGGTCACTCGGCGTGACGAAGGGGCCGGGTTTAAATGAAGCGGTGTTCTTGCCAAATGACTGGTGGTACCAGATGGCCAAAGCGCGCCCCACCTTGAGCCCATCCATAGCCTCGCGGTGCTGCGTGCGAAACTCGTGAGTGGCTTTGTTTCCTTCCACGCGCAAGGTGTGAAACAGGTTACGAATATTTTGATCCAGCTGGATCTCACGGCTGAGTTTGTATAGCAGATCAGACTGGGTGGTGTGGGCATCGAACTCGATACCGGCACGGCTGGCCAGGTCCTGGGCCAAGGCTTCGCCAAGCTGGCGCAGTTTGATCAGAGTGGTGTTTGGATCGCTGGCGAATGCCTGCTCGGCCGTACGCGCAAGCTGAAGGAACACGGGATCATGTTCCTGGAGAAATGCGAAATTGCTGCTGGCTGCCATGGTCGTTCCTTCGGTTGCTTGGCCACTTTGTGCACACATATGCAGACGCGTGAGTGGCGGTAGCTTAACCAAGGTAAGATGCGTTTGACCATGGCAGAGGGCCATCTTGCAGGCGTGTGTACACTGTAGCGGGCATGGATGTTGCCGATACAGGCATTAGTGGCTATTTGCAGTAGTATTCGAAATATAAGGAAAAGCTCAATGACGCTGTACGAGTCGATTGTTCTGGAAGTGGAACAGGGGGCTTTGCCTCGTCAAATTCGGGCCACGGACCTGCTGGGAGAGGATCGTCGAGTCATTCGCCAGTCACTGGAGGGGGAGGTTGAGTGTTATCGGATTGGCTTTGGCTTCTTCAAGAAGAGCCATATCCGCACGCAAATGGCCAACGCGGCACAAGGCACGGGCTATTGGGTCAAGTCAGGCCAGGCGCCGCAGTACAAACGTATCGCTGAAGGGCTCTACGAGGTATTGGGCCTTACCGAGCAGGAGGAAACTGCCGTGCAGGTGGAAGCTCCCCAGCCGGTGGCCACACAAGCGGCCCTGCAGGCTGCGCCAAGTATCGAAGCGCGCTTGCTAAATCATCTGATCCAGACACCTTTCCAAATTTTTGACCGCAAGCGCCGCACGCTTCACCCCGTGCAACCGGTGACTGGCTTCAAGGCTCGTCTGGATACTTACTTCTGGCCATCCCCGGCAACTGGCTACATTGCTACTGAAAAGGTTCTGGACAGTTTCATTGCGCGGGCACATTTGCTGGCTGCGGACTTGGATCTCAATGCCGGCGCAGTGCTGCAGCTGTTCGCTGAAATCTGTGAGTGGGGCGGAGTACGCCTGCCCACTGAAGATGCCCAGGTGGTGGTCGACAACCTGCGCCTTGCCCAGCGTAGTAGCCGCAAGCAGGCGGCCGCGATGAATAGCGCCTGGACCAAGTTGTATGCAATGTTTTATCCCGATGATTTCCTCATTTATGACTCGCGAGTGGCCACGGCATTACTTGGCTTGGCCGAGCAGGCACTAACGGATATTGATGTCGCGCTGTTGCGCCAGCGCTACCCGGCACTGGGTCGTGTGGCTGGCCGCGGCGGCTCGCGCCCTCGGTCGACCCGCATGGTCTGGCGCAACGCCTACACTTGCTGGGCGGCCCAGCTCGACGCGAATGCGCTGGGCCAGGCAATGTTGGCTGCTCTGAATCAGGCAGCTCCCGGACAGTACAGGTTACGTCATCTTGAGGCGACGTTGTTCATGGAAGGTTACTGAGGCGTTGGCCAGGTCGATTATCCCGAGCTGATCCGCCGCTGCGGGGAAAGTGTCTTTGGGAAACGGACTACAAGATAGGGGTGAAATTTGATTTCTTCGCTGCATTTAGAACTATTTTGTAGCATCAAGCGAGCGATGGTTTGATTATTCCAGGCACAAAAAAAGACGCCCTATGGCGTCTTTTTTCTAGGATTTGGTGGAGCCGGGGGGATTTGAACCCCCGTCCGCCAGTACTCCGCTGTCGGTACTACATGCTTAGCCGTGTCTACTGATTTAATCCGCAGCCGCCCGACGGGCAGGGTGCTTTGGATGAGTTGGGTAAGTTTTAGTCGCTTTGCCCCCAACGTGCTACACGACGATCCTGTTCTGTATGACAATCATTTCGGGTTTACAGGCATCCCCTGATGATTGCTGGAGCCGAAGCTACCAGGAGAGCGGGCTCAGCTGCTTACGCAGCGAGAGCGTAACCCTCGTAGTTTTCGTCATTGGCAACTATAGAAAGTTGCAACAGTGGATTTACGAGTTCTGTTACCAACTCGGCATGCACCTAGAGTTTCGCTACCGGCGTCGAATCCTAATCGGCCCCACACTCAGCTCTAGCTGACCGTACCTTTCGGCACGTGGGCTGAGTATACGCGCTAATGCGGGCGGCGTCGACAGCAGGTCGCCGCCCGCTTCAGTTCAGGCACCGCTGCCGCCGGCAGAGCCGCTACCTTTCTCGGTTTTTTCGAGGCGTTCGAGCACTTTGCTGGTGATGGCAATGCATTCTTTGGTGTCGCCGGAGGCTTGGGCGGCCTTGGCTTTGTCGACTTGTTCGGTCAGGGCCTTGTCCAGGCCTTCTGATGTGGCGCCGGCGGTGGCCATGCTGTCGTCGATCTTCTGCAGGTTGCTGGTGCAGAGGTCGTCGGCAGCGAACACCGGGGAAGCCAGGAGGGTAGCGGCCGCGAAGAGGGCCGAAAGCGCGGTACCTTTCATGGGTGTCTCCTTGAAGGCCTCTGGAAGGTGGGCCTGTAAGGGTGGACTGCTGGGGTTTGGCGTGGGTTCAATCGGCGTGCTGGCTAGGGGACATGACTGTGTGTGGCGGGATGTTGCGGGCGAAGGGTTTGCCCTCGATTCGCGGGGCATGCCTGCCCCCACAGGATGGATTGCGCTGGGCCTGTGGGGGCGGGGTGGCGTTTAGTGAGGTTTGGTCAGACCGCGTTCCATGTCGTCGATGAGTGCCTTGGCCATCTCGCTGAGGATGCGCGCCGCGCTGCCGGCCTGGCGGTCGTTTTCCATTTCGGCTTCGGTGGTGAGGTGGCGGATGCAACCGAGCAGGACTGAGAGCTGGCTGAAGGCGTGGTCGAAGGGGACGCCGGGTTGCAGGCGGAACAGGTCGAATGACTCCTTGCCTGCGGTGGTGATCTTTTTCAGTTCGTCATACATGGGATCACCTCTGCCTCTGCGCGTTGTAGAGGTCGGTCAAGGCGTGCTCGATCAGCGCTCGGGAGGTTTCGGAGGCGTGGGCGGCGTTGCTGAGCATGTTCAGGCCGGGTTCGCCGGCGTGGGTGCGGCAGTGTTCGTCGATGGTTTCGGCAACGCCGCGCAGCAGTTCGCTGGCGTGAGCGAGTGCATCGGGTGTGGGCATGTCGCTGTGGATGGAGAAGTAGGGGTTGGCGATGACGCGCAGGCGGGGTGGGTCGGGTACGATTTTCTTCATAATGAGATGCTCGTGTAGTGAATGACATCACCACCTGCATCCTTTCTCACGAGATAAAGGTGGCAACCGTACGAGGGTGAGAAATCCGAGACACGAGCACTCGGCCAGACCGAAGTCTGCCTGCGTACGGCTGCCATAACGCACTGCCGCAAGTCGTGAAGTCGGGTTTCTCACGCCCGGTCGCCTTATAGGGCGACGGGGAAACCTTATCTCTGGGTTATTCCACCGACAATGCAGCGACTTCCGACAAGCTCGTAGGATAGTTCGACACGCGGCCTGAACTGAAGCATTTGGTTGCAGGTTAGGAAATGTCTTACGGCTCGTGGGCGAGGGCTTTGCCCTCGATTCGCGGGGCAAGCCCGCTCCCACAGGATGGATTTGCGCTGGGCCTGTGGGGCGGGGTGGCGTTTAGTGAGGTTTGGTCAGGCCGCGTTCCATGTCGTCGATGAGTGCCTTGGCCATTTCGCTGAGGATGCGCGCCGCGCTGCCGGCCTGGCGGTCGTTTTCCATTTCGGCTTCGGTGGTGAGGTGGCGGATGCAGCCGAGCAGGACGGACAGTTGGCTGAAGGCGTGGTCGAAGGGGACGCCGGGTTGCAGGTGGAACAGGTCGAATGATTCCTTGCCTGCGGTGGTGATCTTTTTCAGTTCGTCATACATGGGATCACCTTTGCCTTTGCGCGTTGTAGAGGTCGGTCAAGGCGTGCTCGATCAGTGCGCGGGAGGTTTCGGAGGCGTGGGCGGCGTTGCTGAGCATGTTCAGGCCGGGTTCGCCGGCGTGGGTGCGGCAGTGTTCGTCGATGGTTTCGGCGACGCCGCGTAGCAGTTCGCTGGCGTGAGCGAGTGCATCGGGTGTGGGCATGTCGCTGTGGATGGAGAAGTAGGGGTTGGCGATGACGCGCAGGCGGGGTGGGTCGGGTACGATTTTCTTCATGGTCAGTTCCCAGTTTGTTGCTCAACGGGGGCCGCCAGCTTGAACCTTCTCACAGGGTTAGGGTGGCAGCCATGCGCGGGGTGAGAAACCGGTAAACATGGGAAATCCGGCCAGACCGAGGTCTGCCCGCGCAGGGCCGCCATTACGAGGCTGCTGTCATGTTTACGGGGTTCTCACACCCCATCGTTCGAAAACGACTCAGGGAAATTAGCCCTGATGGTTGTGAGCAACAACAGTGAAACGGCAGCGGCGGTCGTAGGATAATTCCCAAAGCATTCCATTCAGAAGCATTTGGTTGCAGGTTAGGAAATGTCTTACGGCTGGAGGGCGTGCGCGAGGGCTTTGCCCTCGATTCGCGTGGCAAGCCTGCCCCCACAGGCTGGATTGCGGTGGCCTGTGGGGGCGGGGTGGCGTTTAGTGAGGTTTGCTCAGGCCGCGTTCCATGTCGTCGATGAGTGCCTTGGCCATCTCGCTGAGGATGCGCGCCGCGCTGCCGGCCTGGCGGTCGTTTTCCATTTCGGCTTCGGTGGTGAGGTGGCGGATGCAGCCGAGCAGGACGGACAGCTGGCTGAAGGCGTGGTCGAAGGGGACGCCGGGTTGCAGGCGGAAGAGGTCGAATGATTCCTGTCCGGCGGTGGTGATCTTTTTCATTTTGTCATTCATGGGATCACCTTTGCCTTTGCGCGTTGTAAAGGTCGGTCAAGGCGTGCTCGATCAGCGCTCGGGAGGTTTCGGAGGCGTGGGCGGCGTTGCTGAGCATGTTCAGGCCGGGTTCGCCGGCGTGGGTGCGGCAGTGTTCGTCGATGGTTTCGGCAACGCCGCGCAGCAGTTCGCTGGCGTGAGCGAGTGCATCGGGTGTGGGCATGTCGCTGTGGATGGAGAAGTAGGGGTTGGCGATGACGCGCAGGCGGGGTGGGTCGGGTACGATCTTTTTCATGGTACAGATCCGATCATGGCTAGATTAGAGCTGCCCTTCGTCTTCCTCTCACAGAATAGGGTGGCAGCCGAACGCGGGGTGAGAGACCGGCAAAGATCGGCACAAACCGGCCAGGCCGAAGCCTGCCCGCGTTGCGGCTGCCATAGCAGTACTGCCGAAATTTGCGGGCTCTCACACCCAAATCGTCAAAGATGACGACCTAGGGAAATTAGCCCTGATGGTTGTGAGCAACAACAGTGAAACGGCAGCGGCGGTCGTAGGATAATTCCCAAAGCATTCCATTCAGAAGCATTTGGTTGCAGGTTAGGAAATGTCTTACGGCTGGAGGGCGTAGGCGAGGGCTTTGCCCTCGATCGCAGGCAAGCCAGCTCCCACAATGGACCATGCCAGACGTTGGATAATGCGCGGGCGGGTGACCGGGTTAGGGGATGTTTTACGGCTTGAGGGCGTAGGCGAGGGCTTTGCCCTCGATCGCAGGCAAGCCAGCTCCCACAATGGACCATGCCAGACGTTGGATAATGGGCCGGCGGGTGACCAGGCTAGGGGATGTTTTACGGCTTGAGGGCGTAGGCGAGGGCTTTGCCCTCGATCGCAGGCAAGCCAGCTCCTACAATGGACCATGCCAGACTTTGGATAGTGCGCGGGCGGGTGACCGGGTTAGGGGATGTCTTACGGCTGGAGGGCGTGGGCGAGGGCTTTGCCCTCGATCGCAGGCAAGCCAGCTCCCACAATGGACCTTGCCAGACGTTGGATAGTGCGCGGGCGGGTGACTAGGTTTGGGGATGTCTTACGGCTGGAGGGCGTAGGCGAGGGCTTTGCCCTCGATCGCAGGCAAGCCAGCTCCCACAATGGACCATGCCAGGCGTTGGATGGTGTGCGGGCGGGTGGCCGGGTTAGGGGATGTCTTACGGCTGGAGGGCGTGGGCGAGGGCTTTGCCCTCGATTCGCGGGGCGAGCCCGCTCCCACAATGGACCTCGGCAGACGTTAGATAGTGCGTGGGCGGGTGACGCGGTCTACCAGGTAGACGAGGCCGTGATAGTCGATGCCGCTGTGGGTGGATAGCCCGATCTCGCAGGTGCGGCTGGTGGAGATGCCTTCGCTGCAATATTGCACGGCATCCTTCAGGCTGCGCAGCGAGTGGGCGTTGAGCTCCGGTGTGGTGAAGCCTTTGTCACCGGCAAACCCGCAGCAATGAATACCTTCCGGTATCACCACTTGCTTGCTGCAGCGGCGGGCCAGGTCAATCAGTGCCTGGCTTTCGCCCAGGTGCTGGGTGCTGCAGGTTACGTGCACGGCTACCGGCTCTTCCTGGGGGGTGAACTCCAGTTTGTCCAGCAGGTGGGTGCGGATGAAGCGTACCGGGTCGTACAGGTCGAGGCGGGTGTCGCCCAGGTCCTGTACCAGGCGCAGGGTGCAGGGGCTGGTGTCGCAGTAGATCGGGTCGAGGCCGCCGCGGCTGGCGTGCAGCAGCGCATTGATCAGCTCCTGGCGCTTGTGCTCGGCTTGCTCGGGGTAACCTTTGGAGGCGAACGGCTGGCCGCAACAGAGGCTGTCGGCGTTGTCGGGGAACACCACCTGGTAACCGGCTTTTTCCAGCAGGGCGCGGGTCTTGTCGAGCAGTGAGCTTTGTTCGCGGTCGGCGAAGGCCGGGCCCATTACCCGCGATACGCAGGCGGCCAGGTACACCACGCGGGGGCGGGCGTCGTTGCTCGCGGGGCCGAAGTCAATACTGCGCAGCGGTTGCGGCATGGCCGGGGTCCACTGCGGCAGGTGGCCTTTACTCGCCTTGCTCAAGGCCGCGCTCAGGCGGCCCAGGCGCGGGGCGCCCAGCAGCTTGCGGGCGGTGTTGGCGGCCGTCAGGGTCAGGCGGGCACCACCCAGCGCGGTGGCGAAGTGGTCGGCCAGCCAGTCGGCCGTTTTTGCGTGATCGGCCGCCTGGGCGCGCAACTTCTTAACCAGCTCGCCGGTGTTGATGCCGACCGGGCAGCGCTGGGCGCACAGGCCGGTGGCGGCGCAGGTGTCGATGCCGTGGTACTGGTAGGTTTGCAGCAGTTCGCGGGTGTCGATGCCGGCGCGTTTTTTCGCCTGGATGTCACGCCACATGACGATGCGCTGGCGGGGGCTGAGGGTCAGGCCCTTGGACGGGCACACCGGTTCGCAGAAGCCACACTCGATGCATTTGTCGACGATTTCGTCGGCGGCTGGCAGCGGCTTCAGGTGCTTGAGGTGAATGGCGGGGTCTTCACTCAACACCACGTCGGGGTTGAGGATGCCGTTGGGGTCGAGCAGGCGCTTGAGCGCCCACATCAGCTGGTAGGCATCATGGCCCCACTCCAGCTCCACGAACGGTGCCATGTTGCGGCCGGTGCCGTGTTCGGCCTTGAGCGAGCCGCCGAATTCCACCGCCACCAGCTGCGCCACGTCGTCCATGAAGGCCTGGTAGCGCGCGACTTCTTCGGCACTGTTGAAGCCCTGGGTGAAGACGAAGTGCAGGTTGCCTTCCAGCGCGTGGCCGAAAATGATCGCCTCGTCGTAGCGGTGCTTGTCGAACAGCTGGATCAGGCGGTTGACGCCTTCGGCCAATTGTTCGACGGGGAAGGTCACGTCTTCGATGATGACGGTGGTGCCGGTCTGGCGCACGGCGCCGACGGCGGGGAAGGTGTCCTTGCGGATTTTCCACAGCTGGTTGTACACCGCTGGGTCTTCGCTGAACTCGACCTTCTGCTCCAGGGGGTATTCGCTGATGGAGGCCATGACCTGTTGCAACTGTTCGTGCAGCAGCGACTGGCTGGCCGCGCGGGACTCGATCAGCAGGGCGCAGGCGTTGGCCGACAGGCCTTTTACCCACAGCGGCATGCCGGGCATGTTCTGCACCGAGCGCAGGCTGCGGCGGTCGAGCAGTTCAACGGCAGAAACCGGCTGGCGCTTGAGCACGGTGACCGCGCGGCAGCAGCTTTCGACGCTGGGGAATACCAGCAAAGCGCTGGCCTTGTGCGGGTGGTCGGGCACGGTGTCGTAGGTGACCGCGCTGATAAAGCCCAAGGTGCCTTCGGAGCCGACCAGCAGGTGCTGCAGGATATCCAGCGGCTGGTCGTAGTCCACCAGTGCATTGAGTGACAGGCCGGTGGTGTTCTTCAGTCGGTATTTATGCCGGATGCGGTCGGCCAATTCGGTGTTGGCGCGGGTTTCGCGGCCCAGCCGGGCGAGGGCGGCGAGCAGGTCGGCATGGCTGCTTTCGAAGGCCGCCACGCTGGCGGGGTCTTCGCTGTCCAGGCGGGTGCCGTCAGCCAGCACCAGGCGCAGGCCGGCCAGGGTGTGGTAGGTGTTCTGCGCGGTGCCGCAGCACATGCCGCTGGCGTTGTTGGCGACGATGCCACCGATCTTGCAGGCGTTGATCGAGGCCGGGTCGGGGCCGATCTTGCGACCGAACGGGGCCAGCCAGGCATTGGCCTGGGCGCCGATGACGCCGGGCTGCAGGCGGATCTGCTCGCCCTGGCCACGGATTTCCTTGCCGCCCCAGTTGTCGCCCAGCACGATCAGCACCGAGTCGCTGATGGCCTGGCCAGACAAACTGGTGCCGGCGGCGCGGAAGGTGACCGGCACGCGCTCGCGCTGGGCCAGGTGCAGCAACCCGACCACTTCGTCCTCGGACTCCACGCGCACCACCAGCTTGGGGATCAGCCGATAAAAGCTGGCGTCGGTGCCGAAGGCCAGGGTGGAGGTAGGGTCGTCGAAACGGCGTTCGGCGGGTATCAGGCGCTCGGCATCACGCAGGAATGCGGCGGGCAGGCTCATGCAATCTCCTCGCGGGGCCACGGCGTCTGGCGCGCCGTGTGCCCCGGTCATTCAGGCAGCTGTTGTAGGTGTCGGCACTTGCGGGTGCTCAGGCGCCCAGTTCGCGGACCAGCGAATCGCGGCTGATCTCGCTGATCGACTTGGCGCCGGTCAGCACCATGGCCACGCGCATCTCTTTCTCGAACAGTTCGAGCAGGTTCTTCACGCCGGCCTGGCCATGTACGGCCAGGGCCCAGAGGAAGGCGCGGCCGATCAGCACGGTGTCGGCGCCCAGGGCGATCATGCGCACCACGTCGAGGCCGCTGCGGATGCCCGAGTCGGCGAGTATCTTCAGGTCGCCCTTCACCGCGTCGGCAATTGCCGGCAGGGCGCGTGCGCTGGACAGCACGCCGTCGAGCTGGCGGCCGCCGTGGTTGGAGACGACGATGCCGTCGGCGCCGAACTTGACCGCGTCACGGGCGTCGTCGGCGTCGAGGATGCCCTTGATGATCATCGGGCCGTCCCAGAATTCGCGGATCCATTCTAGGTCCTTCCACGAGATCGATGGGTCGAAGTTGTTGCCCAGCCAGCCGATGTAGTCGGCCAGGCCAGTGGGGTTGCCGCGGTACTTGGAGATGTTGCCCAGGTCGTGCGGGCGGCCCATCACGCCAACGTCCCAGGCCCACTCGGGGTGGGTCATGGCTTGCAGCACACGGCGCATCGGCCCGTTGGCGCCGCTCATGCCGGAGTGGGCGTCGCGGTAGCGTGCGCCGGGCACCGGCATATCCACGGTGAACACCAGGGTTTTTACCCCGGCGGCCTTGGCCCGCTCCAGGGCGTTGCGCATGAAGCCGCGGTCCTTGAGCACATACAGCTGGAACCACATCGGCCGGTTGATGGCCGGGGCGACTTCTTCGATCGGGCATACCGACACGGTGGACATGGTGAACGGGATGCCATGCGCGGCTGCCGCGCGTGCCGCCTGCACTTCGCCGCGGCGGGCGTACATGCCGGTGAGGCCGACCGGGGCCAGGGCCACGGGCATGCTCAGGGTTTCGTCGAACAGCCGGGTCTCGAGGCTGAGTTCGGACATGTTCTTCAGCACTCGCTGGCGCAGGGCGATGCCGGCCAGGTCCGAGACGTTGTGGCGCAGGGTGTGCTCGGCGTACGCACCGCCGTCGGCATAGTGGAAGAGGAACGGAGGCAGCTTGCGTTGGGCCGCGGCGCGATAGT
>Ga0213824_1000347_pt1 | contig 37768 bp, 32 predicted proteins | sample MC6MC0906MG_FD_179892 | JGI IMG/M metagenome (GOLD analysis project Ga0213824, IMG submission 179892) | Enriched soil aggregate microbial communities from Iowa State University, Ames, United States - MC6-MC0906-MG | ecosystem: Environmental > Terrestrial > Soil > Unclassified | place: USA: Iowa...
AGCATACCCTCGACGGCCTTTCCGATTCGGAAGTCATGGACAAGCTCGGCCATACCGGGGTGTTCCCCGAGGGGCGCTTCTTCCCTGATACCTACCGCTTCGTGCGGGGCATGACGGATGCCGAGCTTCTGCAGCAGGCCTACATGCGCCTGGATGACGTGCTGGCCAAGGAATGGGCCGAGCGCACCACCGACCTGCCTTACCGTGACCCTTACCAGGCGCTGATCATGGCGTCGCTGGTGGAAAAAGAGACCGGCATCCCCCAGGAGCGCGGCCAGATTGCCGGCGTATTCGTCCGTCGCCTGCGGCTGGGCATGATGCTGCAGACTGACCCTACGGTGATCTACGGCATGGGTGAGCGCTACAACGGCAGGATCACCCGCGCCGACCTGCGTGAGCCCACCCCGTACAACACCTACACCATCAGCGGTCTTCCGCCCACGCCGATCGCCATGGTCGGGCGCGAGGCGATCCACGCTGCGCTCAACCCGTCCGATGGCACCAGCCTGTATTTCGTCGCCCGTGGTGATGGCAGCCATGTGTTCTCCGACGACCTTGACGATCACAACTCGGCGGTGCGCGAGTTTCAGCTCAAGCGGCGGGCCGACTACCGGTCCAGCCCGGCACCCCAGGTGCAAGAGGGTGCCGAGGAGGCGCCAGTTGAAGCAACCCCCGCGCCGAGCGAACCTTCTGCAGACGACCCGGCACCGGCCGGCGAACCCGCCCCGGCCGAAACGCCGACGCCTGACGAACAACATTAAGGACTGCCTGTGAGCGGCTTGTTTATTACCCTTGAGGGCCCCGAAGGCGCGGGCAAGAGTACCAACCGCGACTACCTGGCCGCACGCTTGCGTGAGCAAGGGCTGGACGTGGTGTTGACCCGCGAGCCCGGCGGTACGCCGCTGGCCGAGAAGGTCCGCGAACTGCTGTTGGCGCCGAGCGATGAAGTGATGGCGGCCGATACGGAGCTGCTGTTGGTCTTCGCCGCCCGATCACAGCACCTGGCGCAGGTGATTCGCCCGGCGCTGGCCCGGGGTGCCGTGGTGCTGTGCGATCGTTTTACCGCAACGTTAGTTTCGGTTGGTAGTCAAGGTAAACCCAAAAAACCAGTTCCTTCACAACCTCTCGAAACCACTCTTGCTGCCTAGAACCCCTGTAGATGAGGGCCTCTGGAGATGATGATCTTGTTTCGTACCTTCATCTTAGCACGCGCCTTTTCTAAAAAGTAAACCCCTGGCGCAAAAAAAACCGGTTGAAGTCAGAACGTAAACCCAAAACCGCCCAAACTACCCCTCCCAGACCCTCCACATTTTTTCAGGAATTCTGAAGCCCAATAAAACCGTGGCCTCCAGGGTTTACGTTTTTGCTTTGGCCTCCAAATCTCCTGTCGGGCTCGCACCCGGTTCACCCGTGATTTGCTATCTGTGCCCGCTCCTCGAAAGTCGTCGGTTGCCATGCTGGCATTGTGACCTTTTTTAGAAATCCGGCTTCATACCGAAGCAAAAAGCCAAATGCCCTAAAAGAAATTCACTGACAGCCGATAAGCCCATGGAATCAGCCGCTCCCTCGGCGCCTACTGGGTAGGAAACGCGCTGCAAGCCACCCTTGTGCGCACGATAATGAGCAACGGACACGCAGCCCTAGATGAATTCACCTATCACGCAGCAGCTTGAGGCTGACCAGGGTGTGGAGGCTTCTTGTGAGAAGCGCCTCACGGATCCCCGCCCGATTTTCTTGGCTATGCAAGGCGGTGGAGCGAAGGGGGTAGCCCATGTTGGTGCTCTCACAGCCATCGAAGGCTTCGAATACGACATACGAGGCGTTTCAGGTACTTCTGCAGGCTCAATGGTGGCTGCGCTTGTCGCAGCTGGCTATAAAGCCCGAGAGCTGGTGAACCTAGAGACGAAGGAGCATCTATTCAGCGAAGCGTCCCAGGCGTTGGGCTTTCATCAGCCCACCGACATTTTCCCAGGCACTGGCTGGCGAAACTTAAAGATCGCTCAGTACTGCCTGCCGAAATTGGGATTCTGTCTCGGATTTCGTGCGGACAAAGAGTCCCATGCCAAAGAGCCAAAGCTAGGCACAGAGCAGGCGCGTGCTAGAGATGCGCGTAAACTGGATGCAAACAAGCGAGCACGCGGTCAGCTGGAGCGAGAGCTTAGTGCTGCTTCGGCTGAGCGATGCGCGAAAAGGCGTCCAGTCCCGGTTACGCGCATTGGTAAGCTGATGGCCTCGGCGGCGACGTGGATGAGTCACGGTTTGGAAGCGCTTGGCTTGTCGGTTCGCGCAAGCGCTAACCTCACTTGGTTTGCTGTCTTCAATTTCTTGCCCTTCACGGCTGTCGCGCTCTTCTTGAAATGGGCTTATCAGGTGGCCCCGGCCTGGACGGTGGTGGTGGTTTCCGCCCTGTTAGTGGCAGGCGTCTCTTTGATAATCAAGTTGCTACGCTACGGGTGGCAGGCAGTTGGCGGGCTGAACACGGTCGGCAACGTATCCTTGCTGATCGACAGGGCGATTGCGAAAAAGCTGAGAGAGGCTGGCTACCCGAATGAGGGTGGTATCACGTTCGCGGATCTGAAGCGGGCGAGGCTTGTTGCGGGAACGATCCCGCTTAAAATTGTCGCAACGAACGTAGCGTATGAAAGCCTGGAGCTGTTTAGCGAGGACAGGACGCCGGACGTAAAGGTCGGCGATGCGGTAGCGGCCTCGGTGTGTTTGCCCGTCGTTTTCGAACCGTGGAACCTGACCTTCTATCGACACGCTGAGACGCTGACTGAGCTGATCGAGGGACAATTCCTTGACGGTGGCTTGGTTTCGAATCTGCCTGCATGGCCGTTCGATGAGGAGCGTGTGTTGAGCCCCGAAATCGGAACGATTGCGCTCAGCTTGGAGTCAGAGGTCAAAATCGGCAAGCACTGGACGTCTGCGGTGGTCGGCACCGTGGTAAATGGGTCTAGTATGATTCATACGAGGGCTGCAGGCAGCACCTTGAAAATTTCACTTTCGCCCAAAATGAAAATGATGCAGTTCGATGCGTCAGCCCAGAGCGTTCTCGACGTTGTGTCTGCTACAGAGAAGGCTGTGTCCTTCAGGCTGTCTGAGGAGCTGCGAACCCGTACGGCTCTGCACGACGCTGCAGCAGCGCTGCACCAACGGATCGACAAACGTCTGCAGCAGTCGAGCATGGCTGGGTGGTTTCAGCCAGCGACTAAACCCCGTATGCGCCTTGCAATCATCGCCGAGCGTGGAGGTAGTATGAATTCGCTTTCTACTGTTGCCTCGCATGGGTACAAGCCTGGTGATATTGACAGGGCCATTACCCGGCATGCGGACTGCTGGATTTTCAAGAAAGCGCTCCAATCGAAGAAGCCCCAGTTCTATCCGTTTAAAACGCGTACCTCTGGGGACGCTTTGTACAACGGTGAGCGGATCTGGCCAAGAGCCCGGTGGCTCGTGTGCTTCCCGATACCGCTGCCAGAGCTGCCCTCTGAGATTCCTCAGCGGCGAGGGCGCCGATGCGTGGTCGTGGTGGATTCGAACATTCCCGTGGATACCAGCAATCCGCTGATCAATGAATTTTTGGGGTTGTTCCTATCGCTTTCATATGCGGAAGTGTTGCAATACTTTGAGAGCAATGATTTGATGGATTCAGTCCAGGGGGACAATACATGGATATAGAATCTTTTGAGCCAAGCGATGAGTCAATGGGCGAAATCGAGGAGCGTCTCAAGAAGCTCCGAGAGCTCCGTGAGCAGCGGATGGTCGCTGCGAATCGGGCTAGATTTCGTCTTCACATTGGGCCAGATGTTTCCCGTGAATTGTCCTCGCACGCGCGTGTTGAGCTTTCCGAGCCTGTTCATTTCAAACCGGTGGAGGGTATATTGCCTCTTGAAGGTGAGACGGCTTATACACGCACCCTCCGGCATGAACAGCTGCTAAGAGACCTCGAAGAATTAGGGTTCAGGAAATGGGATGAATCCGGTAAGAGGGCTGAGTTTGATCGCCTTACACGTCAGGCTATTGCACTTGGCCGAAAAGGTGTGTTTGTTCGAAGTAGTGCTGAGAATGAGTCGACTGGAAACGATGAAGAGCTTGTTTCCAAAACTACTATGACTTGGGATTGGCAGCAGGCGCTGGAAAGTTTGAATCAACGTGCTCGTAACCTTACTGTTCATTCCTTGCATGTAATGCCATCGATCAATTTGAGAGAGGTGGTGGCTTTTGAGAATTATAGCGGGGCGCAAACTGAAGATCATATAGATCAGTCGGCGTTGGAGCATTTCCAGCCGTTACATCCTCATAGCGCTGGGCTGCATTGGGCAGAGCCTTTGCAATATGTGATTGATAGTCATGGTCGGCATGCGGAATTGTTGAAAACAGATGATGGCCTACAAGTAAGATATGAGCCGTGCCAGAAAGATGTTCATCAAGGCTAACGGTTGAGTATGAGAGCCAAGGTGGTCGTTAAGATTACCTTGGCTTTGTACGGGTTGAGTTTGTAGTAATTCGTAGAGCAACCACGAGAGCGAAGGGTGATTTGTTTAGAGCAGAACAGAAGCTAGCCCCGGAAGCATCAATTGAGTTGTAGCTAACAGAGCCTGTGTCACAAGAAGCTGATAAATTCGAGAGTGGGTATGGGCGAGTTGAGTGTCTAACCCGACGTCCTGGACATAACGCCCTCAGCGCACCCCTCACTGTTCGCTTTTCAGTAACAAGCATGCATGGCATGGATCTTTTGCCTTGCTGCCGCGGTGGCAATTTTACTGGATTAGCTTCAGGTGCTGCCAGTTACTGAAGCCGACCCCAGCAGCGATTACTCTATGTCACTTCATACGCCGCTCTGGCTGCATTCAAGCGCTAGCTCTAACATGAGGTCATGGATTGGTAAACGATTGGCTTCTTTGTCATCAAACACAATCCTGCTTTGATCGGCTTCCGATTCGCACCGGGCAGAGATCCTTTTAAGAATCGAAACGATCTGCATGAGATTAGTTGGCTGATGAGTACTCTTAGAGACTTTATCGCCCCACCGCTGAATGGCCTCCAGGGTCAACCCGTGCAATTCCACTACTTCGGAAAATCGCTGATTTACAGTTTCAAGTACTGATCGCTCGGTCTCAACTCGCGAGAAAAAGGCACCGAAGCGTTTAGCGGGGTCAGTAATCATTTGCAGCCTCTATAAGTTCGTTCGCCCACGCACGGGCTAAGCCGATGCCTTGCAGTATTTCTTTTCTTTCAAGCTTGGTGTAATCAAGGCCGCGCTGGGAGGCGTGACGCGCGCTCACGAGCTCGTTATAAATTGCTAATGGGCAGCCAGGCTCAATCCCTAGCCGGGAAGAAAGTAAGAAGGGGGACAGCCTACCGAAGTGAAACCTTTCTGAAAACGAAGCGCTCAGGCACATTCCAATATTTCTAAGAGCGACGTACGCAATGCCCGCTTCATAGATGAAGGACTTACCTCCTGAAAGCAAGGACTCGTGAGCGGAGTTTATTAGACTGCCGAAATTACTAGCGTCAACGAATGCATTTTCATATGGCGCGGGTTGGCAAAAATTATTGCATGTCTCGTCTACGTCTCCGGTGGGAGTCAAGCGCTTCGCTTCTAAATATAAGTGCCAAGTGAATAAGTGTCCTGCAGAGAACATGCGATTCAAGTGTTCCTGAGTGTATTCCGCAAAAGAGCACTTCGCACCCAGACCAATGGATATTGATGATTTCGCATTATCTCGTATTTCGAGACTGGGTACATGATCACCATAAATAATCAATACGTCCGTGTCGCTGTTTGCATCGTTATCCCCGCGAGCTGCAGAGCCGAATAGAAAGCTTTCATACTCTATCATAAGTGGCCTCAGCGCCGCGAGATGTGCTTATACAGTACCGGAATGGCTAAACCGATTGAAGCATATCGCAGAGCTACTGCGAGCACAGATGTAATAGGGCTCTTCAATACGTCTGCACTTGAAACGCTAGGCAAGTCCACATACAAAGCGCCCAAGAAAGTAAAGCTGCTGAAGACTTGACGTACTGTTGATGCGATGGTGATTGTTTCCAAGTCCGTAATTAGACCGCCTGCGTTGAACAGGCTCAGTAGGCACAGTAGGAGGAATGTTGAAATTAAGAGTCTGGATAGTGATTCGCCGTGGCCCCATACGTACCGTTCTGTTAATAGGCGTATCTGTTTGAGGCGAGCATAGATGCGCTCCGTGCGTTTGTATTTTTGGTAATAACTCGTGCCGCCGTTCGCGATTCCGCGCCAATGTTCTATTTCAGTCCGAGCTTCATGGAAGACAAGTATCGAGTCATAGCGTGTGTCGCCCAGGCTTGATGCGTTGGCTTTAATGGTATGAAGGAATTCCCATCGAACATTGGCGTAGGCGGGGAGGTTGGCAAGTAACTGTGGCACCGGGATTACGGTGCGATCAAAATCGGCGTAGCTGAAATCGCAGCTTTCAAAGGTTGCGGATCGAAATACTGAGTCCTCAATCCGAGTCCCGATAAATTTACAATTTTTGAATGCTGCTTTATGGAAGTAGCCGCGCGTGATAATTGAATAATTAAATTTGCAGCCCTGATAAACAGTCTCTTTGCCATCAATGTCGCAAAGGTGCTGGTTGGAAAAATCTACATTTTTTATGAGCTTTTCCGCACCAGCCCCAAGGTCTTCCCTGACTATCTCGTTGATCATGATTTCGCCATTGTTAAGCGTTGTAGGGTTAAGGGAAGCTGTTGAGAATCCGCTGCAACTCGTCATGCGCGGAATCTGTGGCAGTGGCTCTGCCTTAAGTCGCGCGTGGCTTTAAATACTATAGATGATGTGTAGTTTTTACAGTATGCGCTCAGTCTCAGCAATCAGAACCTGTCGAGTCACACCATAGTGGTTCGCAGTTTGCTTGCCCGAGTAATTGGACGTGCCTGCATAGAGCGACGTACTTTGCCAGGCCAATCCGATTCGGAAGTCCATCATGGTTGCAGCTGTTGGCTTGGGTGTGCAGGCACCCGAAGCTGAGCTACCCGCATGAGCGGAGGCCTGTCATAGTTGGACTGCCTCGCTTGAGTAGCACATTCGGTACTTGACCGGCCTCGTGATCTGTTGAATGGCGTGCTTGGCTTGGAGGCTGGCATGTCCTCACCTGTGATCGAGGACGTGTGCATGCTGGTGTTGCGTGAGGTGTGGGCATCGGCAATGGCCAGGCTTTGCGTCAGCAGACATCTGCCCCAGTTGTTTCAGCTAGAGGAACCTATGAAGCGCAAACTCAGCCAGATGATCATGCCCGACGATCCTTTGATGACCCAAGCTATCGATGCTATGAAGGCTTATCACCAAGCCCAGGCTGCTGGATTGCCGGCGAGTGAGGTAGAGCGCCTGCGTGTCGAGGCCGAGCATCTTTTCCAGACCATATCTGAGTATCAACTCGCGGTGCTTGGCCACCAGCGTAACCCACTTCATTGAGAGGGCCGCAGACGCTGCTCAAGTGGCCAGCTAACGCTGATGGTTCCAGTGCCGACTCACAGTCGAGCGGGGTAGCCCCAATTCCTTGATGACCTCTCCTTGAGTCTTGCCCTGAGCTTTTAAGGCCTGCACTTGCTCACGAGCCTCCGCAGCCTTCTCTATCCGTGGGTGAGGCTTGCTGGTTGGAACCGAAGGCAGTGATAGATCCAGTAGCTGCGCTTCATCCAAATCATGCATAGCCTGCTCAAGGGCCTGGCGTACGGTTTGTTGGGTGTCGGCTGCCCGCGCGAGCGCGAGAAGCGCTATCGGATCGATACGCAGTGCACCTGCAAGCTCAACCGCTGTTTCAATGGTTGCGGACGTTTTCGCGGCCTCCAGCTGACTGATGTGCGACTGAGTGACGGCGCCGGCCACCTCGTGCTGCGACATTTTCCGTTGTTCTCTGAGCAATTGCAGAACAGCTGCGAAGGCTTCTCGAAGCGCCATTTCTTCCGCCCCATAAAATGGGAGGGTATGCCGCGTTTGCGCGCTCTCACACAAATCTATATATTTATCGATGTGGGATTGCGCGGTCGACCAGGTTAGGTTTGTTCTTCTTGGGAAGCGCATCCGAAGCGGATAACGCTACTCGCCCAATATAGGTATTAATCGTAGATGAGCTGGGCGGCGAGCACGGCGCGATTTGCCGCAAAGCATGGCTTGTGCTGGTTCAGCAGTCTGCTTGCTGGCTTTGTAGGCGAGAGCACGCGCCTGGACATGTGTTTTGGTAGCAGCACGCGTGCGCTTTTTCCTTGAGATCTTTCAGGCATTGCATGGGCGTAGGGGGCGGGTGATCGGGATATGAGGCTCAGTGGCTCAGCGCTTTTAGGATGGTTTCGCAGGGGCGCTGTCAGTGAGCGGGAGCGCGAGATCACTGAGTCGCTCAAAGCATTGAAGTCACTGCGATGCATCCATGGATGCGTTTCGATTGACGTCCAGGAGGTAGTTGGCCGGCCTGGATATATCGAATCTCGACGAGCTGCAGCGGCTCTGGTGCGGACAAGTGAGACGCTGGACTGGCGCGTGATAGATGAAACTGGTTTTGACAGCTACCTCGCGATGATTTGCGTCCACCTTCGCGAGTCACGGCTGAAAGGCTTAAGCCTGATGGCTGCGATTGAACGGTTGAAAACCATGGATCGAGGTCAGCTTCTGCATTTGTCGACAACCTCAGTGAAAGGCGGTGAGCAGTCTGATGTGTGGTGAAATTCAAGAGCGGTTGCTTGGCGAGCTGATCTTTGGCAGCGCTGAGGTTTTGCAGGGCTGGATGGTCGAGAACGATGAGCTTGACCGGGTGGTTCAGGGGGCGTCGCATGTGCCGTGGCGTGTTGTGCGCGACTGGATGATTCTCGATGTGCAGCTTTCACCCGCACAGGAGCAGAGCCTGGCGAAGAGGGGGGTTAGAGCGACAGCCCTGTTTGCTGGCCAATTACTCTCACAGGGAGCTGATCCAGTCTGCGACCTAAACACCGTGGGTGTTTTATCCGGCTTCAAGCGTGGAGCCACTGACTGCCTGTTTGAAGATGAATGGGGAGATGTCTACCTACTTGCCGGCAGGGGCGCTCGGAAAACAGTACCGGTTGAGGCGTACATCGCCTTACACGCATGTCTGCTACGTGAGCGTTCCGATCGGTCTGGTCAGCCTGTGTGCACCCGTGACTTATTTGAAATGCGACGGCGTGATGAGGGAGGCGGCTGAGGCGTACATCGAGGGTACGAGCCGTTACTGAGCACAGCGCCGAAGCCTTTCTACTGGTTCATACCTTCAGTGAAAGTCGCTATGTCATGGCTCGATGAGATCCAGGCACAGCTCTTGGATTCCCAGGTGCATTAGCGACATGTTCGAGCGCGGTTCCAAGCGCGTTAAGACGTTCAGCAGGTAGCCCTGATGAAAATTTTGATTTATTCGGATTTGCACCTTGAGTTCAAGGGCTTTGAACCGCCCCAGGTTGAGGCGGATCTAGTTGTTCTCGCCGGAGACATTTCAGTGCGTTGTCAGGGTGTGGAGTGGGCGAATCGAGTCTTCTCTTGCCCGGTCATCTACGTCTGCGGCAATCATGAGTTCTACAAATCCCACATCGACCGTACGCTCGTCAAAATGCGCGGCGTAGCTGCAGAGCACGTTCATGTCCTGGAAAACCAAGTGCTCATAATCGGGAACACCCGGTTTCTGGTCGCGACGGCGTGGACGGATTACACCGCTACGGGAGACTACAAAGCTGCCATGAGGGTCTGTGCTGAATGGATGACTGACTTCAAGAGGATCAGGATTGGGGATGATTACAGAAAGCTCCGCCCGACTGATCTGATTGCTCGAAACATCACTACACGCCATTTTCTTTTGACGGAGTTGGCGAAGGATTTCCGTGGCAAGACTGTGGTCGTCACCCATCACTGTCCACTTCAAGGCGTTGCTGGTGAAGGCCATGAGGGTCATCTGGGGGCCGCCTACTACAACCAGTGGCACGATCTGGTGGCTCAAGCCAACGTTTGGATTTTCGGCCACACCCATCAAGCAGTGGACACTGTTATCTCAGGATGCAGGTTGGTTTCGAATCCCAAGGGTTATCCAGGGGAGCGAACTGGCTTCTGTGGCGCGTTCACGATTGAGGTTTAGCGGTCTACAGCTAGCGCTATGGGAGCTAGTGTTAAGGATGGTTGCTGTGCCTTCGCAGTCAGGCTGTCGTGGCCAAGGCCAGTGTTAACTTTGCAGGCGCACCCTTCACGAGTGCACGTCCGCTTGTTCTGGTGCGCATTTCGCTCAAGGGCATTACTGCGTTGAGGCCGGCCCTGACGTTTCTGGATGAGACAGCATGCCCATCCAGAATGCGCGAAGGTTTTATTCAGCAAATATTGATCAAGCAGACTCTGCGGCGGCAGCCCAGCGCATGTAGCTTTGTTCAGCATGCTCGGGATTATCCAGCTTTGGCTTTGAGCGCAAAGCGAAGACCTTTTCAGCCAATGCCTCTAGCCTCTCCGCTGCCTTGGGAAGCCAGCCGTTCTTGATCGCCCAGAGCTTGATGTTCTGCGCCGGCTCGTGGTGGTTGCGCGAGCGCAAGATTCGAAAGACGCGTTTGATGTGATCCTCGTCAGAGGAGTGCAGGGTGCTGTGAGCCTTGTTAACCATTCTGGTAAGCGACGCCATTGCCTGTTCCACGATCGGATCAGCAATGAGTTTTGGCACTGGCTTTGATGGCTTGGCAGGCTTGCCCAGCACCTTAGGCGACCAGGTTTTTTCCCAGTTCGTTACTGAGTCGGGTGTCCACGGGATGGCAACAACGGCCACGAGGTTCTGCAGCGAGTCGACCTTGTCCATCATGTCCTGGCTTGCAAAGACGGCAATCAGCACGGATGGCTTGGTTACCCATCGCAGCGTCTTCACCGTCTCGCAGCGCATTTGGGCGCCGCAAGGCAGTTTGACCGGATTTCCTTTCACCAGCGCATTGTGAACCGTCGCACCCAAGGTATTCACGAGGGGGCCGGAATTTAGCGATGCTTTTGCGGGTACAAGGAAGATCACTTCAAATGTGCTTGATGCCGCACAGATGCGATCAGCGACACTGACACCGGTCAGGACGTGCTCAGGGCTTTGGTTGGTGTCGGGCAGGAGGATCCTTTGTACGGTGGGCATAGATTCATCCTTGGTGAAGTCAGTGGGCACGAGCGTGAGTCAATCCGTTTAGCCTTCTGCGGGAGGGGAGAGTGGCTCGACAACTTGCATCATTTTCAAAGCGTTCTGCCTCACCAGATCCTCACATTTGTGGCATGCGAAGTACTTGATTCTTTCCATGTCACCCGTGACGTACTCACCGCATCTTTCACATGTGACTGCTCCCCACCCTCTGTCGAAGCAGCACACACAGCTCCACATCCCTTCAATGAAAAACACCGATGGCTGGGGGTGATTGCATCTGTGGCAGGAGGCTATGTGCGGCCCGTCACCTTCACACCAGGAGTCTCCCTGGGGAAAGCTCTGGTAGCACAGGTCGATCAGGACGTCGGTGGTGATCTCGAAACCACACCCTTGGCAAACGTATCCACCCGCCTGAGAAATTTTGAACGGCGTCGCGCATTGTGGGCAGGGTAGCTGCGTGTCGCATGGAACCACGAAGGTGTCATCTACTCCGCACACCATACATTTGTAGTCGGCACCCCATGAATGGGTCGTTCCAACAATGGCCGCAGGCAATTTGCAGTGACCACAGGCTGAGAAGGTCGTGCCTTTCTTCTGCAGAACCTCGATCTGAGGTTTGAGTATCTCAAATCGTGCACGAAGGAACTCGGCCTGATGCATCATGCGTTGGTTCAGTGCGTGCAATTCAGCAGCATACGGCTGGAATACCGCTTTCCATTCGCCGGTAAGCAGCGCGTGGAGGTAGTGCCAGGATGCCCAGACTTCGACGATGACACCGGCTTGGGTTTCGCCCAGGTCATCCATGCCAGAGTGCGCAAAGTGGACTATCTGATTGCGGTGCTCACCGAGGGCTTTGAAATTTATGCAGGCTGCTTGCTCGATCGTTTCGCCGATGATCGCCGGAATCCGTTTCAAGGCGTCATCGAGATAGACGGAGAGAAAGTCCCCTATTGCCAGTTTTTGGAGGTCGCCGGTTTCAGGCTTGGATAGCATCAGCGTCCAATGTTCGCTCATCAGTCGCGCTTTCAGAAACAGCTCGACTGCTGTGTAAAGGTCAACGATGGCGTTCTTGGGTTTTTCCCTGAGGTGGTCAATAGACGAATTCACGAAGCCAAGGGCATTCCTTACCAAGGCATCGAAGAGTTCCTCTTTAGTCCGTTGCTCTTGAGTGAGCCACTTGCGTCCCATTTCTGTACACCCTATCTGATCAATGTAGGTAATGCGGTTCTGAAATATCGCGGTGTGGGCTGGGGGCTATGGGTCTAATATGGCAGGCCGAGCAGGCGGCCTGGGCGATCCAGGCCGAGAATAAGGAGTGAGGGGATTCCAGGTGGGACTGGGGCGTTTCCAGAGGCACACGCCACACAGCGCCTGAGGGGATTGACCAGTGGAGACCAAGACTAGCCTCCGTAAGACATCATTTGCCGCGATTGAATGGAACCACTACCCCTGGTTCTGGCGTTTTATGCTCAACAGTCACGGCAGTCACGGAGCTACTGTTACTCTTGAGCTTGGCCAAGTGCACCACTTCAGCAATGCCACTGAGGTAGCGGTTGGGCAGACCTGTCAGCATCTCGATATCCGTTGCGGCCAAGCCTATGTAGGCAGCGACACTGTTCACAGGCAAAACGCCCGAAGAGGCCAGCAGCTCGATGGTACGTTTGAGCAGACGAGGTTGTTCGGGTACGCGACCGTCATCACCTGGCTCTGCTTTGACGCCCCAGCGAGCTGAGCGACGCTTGAAGAGCAGACCCTTGGCATCATCATCGATCACCTTCAAAGCCCAGAGGCGCATCACCATTGCAGCCACAGAAACGCCCCAGCGCTGCTTGAGCAGCAGAAGGCTATCCAGGGTAACTGGGCTCCTGACTTCAGCGGCGAACGTCTCAGCAGGCAGCAGGAAAGCACCCGCGAAACGGTGCGCCTGGTCTTCCATCATCTTGTGACGAACAGGATCAGTCGAACGCTCAATACCTTTGTGCAGGATCAGGTGGCCAAGTTCATGGGCTAAGTCGAAGCGACTGCGGAAGCCGTTTTGCTTATCAGCAGAAAGCAGCACGAGTGGACGGTTCAAGACCTCACTCCATGCCGACAGCCCCTCGATCGTTGCAACACCTGTTTCTTCGCGCACCAAGATAACGCCGGCGCCTTCGACCGCCATTGCCAAGTCAGGTATCGCACGTCGGCCCAGCCCCCAAAGCTCGCGACATTCATCGGCAGCTTCTTCGATATCGGCATTGGTGATCTGCTCGGGATCCTTGAAGGAGCGCGTGGGCAGGTTCACATCGGGGAAGTCCACAAACTCACCCAGCGCGAGTGCAATGTCCTGCGCCCATTCGAGACGTGCTTCGAGCATCGTTCGCGCGCTGGCATGCGCCGAGGCATTGCTTCGGAACAAGGGGAGAGAGCACTTCTCAGGTAAAGGGCGGGTGAACCACTCCGGGGTCACATTGATGACCTTGGAGAGATTGGCCAAGGCTTCGGCCTCGGGACACTGCTGCCCGCTTTTCCACTTGCTAATCGTGGCAGGGGAGACCCCCACCATGCTTGCCAGTGCGACTTGAGAAAGGCCGCGAGCCGCGAGCGCTTGTACAAGCCGCCCCGACTCAAACCCTGTGATTCCACGACTCATGATTCTGTATCTTTTCCTGTTTCGGGTAGGCCCGTTTCGAGCAGGCCTGTTTTGAGCTTCGGCTTCGCCTTGTCGACTTGCTCCGGTACTTCATCGTAGCGAGCGAGGAACTTACTCAAAGGCTCTCGGAAAAGCCAACCCTTCATTTTCGCATCCGGCACCGCGATGTGGATTTCCAGAGGTGCCTCGGGCAGATGGGTCAGTGAGCCGCTGAAGCACGCTACGAAAAAGAACGTGCCGGAGGTGATAGGTTCCGGCGCGAAAAGCGATGGCTGAACCAGCTGCGTCATCGCCTGGTTTGCCTCTGCAAGCTGTCGGCGAATAGCGCCACGTCGGATGTTGTTCCAAAGCGTGGAGCACATGTTCACCCGCCCGAACTTGAAGATACCGGCGTGGCCCAAAACGACTCCATTGCCCTTGAGGGGCGTATGAACTGACTCGGACGCGCGCAACGTCTCTTCAAAAGACTCGTTCATCCGGAAGGCCCGCATCTGTCCCAGCGCATTCTTCCGGTGATTGTCGTCCATGTCTTTTGTATCCAGGTAGGCGCGAAGCGCACCTGCTTCAAATGCGTCCTCGATACCCATGGCAAGGTTACGAGGGACATGTTGAATCAATAGCTCGGGAATGGTGGGTTGGCGGGTTTTGGTCATGAATGGAGGTTCTCGGGTTTCGGATAGCGGGATTATACCTCAAAAAAATTTCGTTTGAATAGCGAGATGGGGATTTCTGTGAGGTAAAGAGGTCGATTGCAGGTGACAGCAAGCACTTCCCATGGGGGATCTGGCCCAGGCGATAATCGCCAAGGTCTATGGGACGACTGAGAGAGTCCAGATGATCGGTTATTTGAGGTGCTCCCAGACTGCGCCTGCGTGTTGCCGAGGTGCGAAACACGCCAATGGATGCGAGCCTGCTGAACCTCGTGTCCCGGAGGTGAGTTCACAGGCGCACGATTCGCATTTCAGGTCGCTAAAACGATTAATCCCGGTAGCGATCTTCCGTAAGCAGTCGATGGCCATTGATTGGCCATCATTTGGTGCTAGCATCGGCTTTTTCCCATTGCACGGATGCCCCCATGAAAGCCTTGATTGACGTCATTCCCACTGCTGAGCAGTTAGCCCTCTTTTCGCGCGTCACCCCGGGCGTGGAGGTCATCCGAGGTGCTGCGGGAAGCGGTAAGACCACTACCGCTCTTCTCAAGCTACGTGCTTGCGTTGGCTTCTACCTGAGCCGCGCGCGCCGTCAAGTCAATCCCAAGCCTGTCCGAGTGCTTGTGCTCACCTACAACCGCACACTGCGCGGTTATATCAGTGAGCTGGCCGAGCAACAGCTGCCAGACACGGGAATCTCGTTGGAGATTTCCACGTTCAACAAGTGGGCAAGACGCTTGACCGACGCTGACAACATTCTCGATTTTGAACAAACCGAGCGGTTGCTGCGCCAGAACCTGGCCAAAACCCGTCTGGATGTCGAATTTGGCCTGGAAGAAGCGCTGTACGTCCTGGGGCGGTTTGAGACGGATCAACTGGACGACTACCTCTCTACCCGACGAGAGGGGCGTGGTAGCACGCCTCGTATGGAGCGGCCTGCACGCCAGATCTTGCTTGATGAGGTCATACGTCCCTATATCGATCACAAGCGCACCCGTGGACTGGTCGATTGGAACGACCTTGCCTGCATGATTGCCGCTCACGACTACGAGCAGTGTGACGTGGTTGTCGTCGACGAAACCCAGGATTTTTCTGCCAACGAGATCCGTGCGCTGCTGCGCCAATGCTCCACTGAAGCCTCCGTGACGTTCGTGTTGGACAGCGCCCAGCGTATCTACACCCGTAACTTCAACTGGGGCGAAGTGGGTGTGACCCTGCGCTCGGACAAAAGCCATCGTCTGGAGACAAACTATCGAAACACCCACGAGATCGCTCGCTTCGCGAGTGCGTTGCTCGATGGTGTCGCGATGGATGACAACGGCACCATGCCGAATTTCGACACCGCCCGAGGTCATGGGCCGAAGCCGATCGTCCTGATGGGTGATTACCTTGATCAGGTCGAGGCGGCAATCGAGTTCCTGAGCGAAATCGACCTTGATAAGAACTCAGTTGCTTTCCTGCATCCCAAAGGCTGGTTCCGAGACCTCATGCCGGCGTTGCGTCGAGCTGGTTACCCCTTTGTGAGCATTGCCGGCAACGCTGAATGGCCCCAGGGTGAAGAAAACATCGCTCTGTGCACGATTCACTCAAGCAAGGGACTGGAGTTCGATCATGTCATCATGATCGGGCTGGACGGCTCGGTGCTGGACGTAAGCGCCCCGGATGATGATGAAGATGATGATGGTGAAGACGGCGGCTATGAGCCCTCTGCTCGCTTACGCCGCTTGATCGCCATGGGCATCGGGCGAGCACGTGACAGCGTCATGATTGGCTTTAAACCGTCCGACGCCCCGGATATCATGCGCTTCGTGGACGATGAGCTGTATGAGGGCAGGGACGTATGAGCATCGAGCAATTTATCGAGCAGCGTGGCATCGAATCGGTTGTGCATTTCACGACTAACAGGGGTTCGTTGGGGATCTTCGCGTGCAATGCGTTGAAGTCGCGACAGCGGCTGAACGCGGATGAACAGCTCAAGCATATTTTCCAGCCCAATGCCCGGTATCGGGACAAGGATTTGGCGTGGCTTGACTATGCCAACCTGTCGATCAGCCGCATCAACATGAACTTTTTCAATACCTGCTCTGGAAGCTGGCATCGAGAAAGAGATTTTTTTTGGTGCATTTTCGATTTCGCACCGGAAATCATGCTTCATGACAATGTGCAGTTCACCACCACGAACAACATTTATACCGGTAATCTGAGGTCTCCTGGCCTGGAGGGTCTGCAGCGAGCATTTCAGCAAACGACGCATCAGTATTCGAATCACTATGCGGAACGAACTGAAGGCTTCCCTGAAAACGAGACGACTTGCAACCAGGCGGAAATTCTTTATCCGGGAGAGGTTTCAACTCGTTATTTGCAACGCATCTACGTGCGTAGCGAAGAACATTCGGATGAGCTCGCAGGACAAATGGCTGCCACGGCCCACCGAGCGGTCGAGGTCTTTGTCAGGCCCGAGCTCTTCGAGAAAATTAGGTGAAAATACATATGTCCGAGTCCAGGCTGAAACGCACGGTATCCTCAGCTCTTTGGTCGGCTTACGGCGATGCATTGGGTTTTCCGACAGAGCTCGCTTCGGAGGATTTGGTCAAAAGGCGTGTGGGCCAAACCCGATCCACTCGCACTGGCCAGTGGAAGCGTCTGGTAGGCGGAAAGTTCGGGGCAGACGTCACCTTGCCCGCGGGTTCTTACTCTGACGATACTCAGCTTCGACTTTCAACCAGTAGGGCAATTTCCGGCCAAGGGTATTTCGACGTTGAGGCATTCGCAAAGATAGAAATGCCGGTCTGGCAAATCTACGCGCTCGGCGCTGGCCGAGGCAGCAAAGCAGCTGCCAGTTCCTTGGCGAACAGAAGCACTGCGTGGTTCAGCAACTTCTTCAAAGGGTATGAAAGTGGCGGTGGGAACGGTGCTGCAATGCGGATCCAGCCTCATGTATGGGCCGCCAGCAAGTTAGACGATAAACCATCCTACCTTGTCGACGTCATCCGTAATGCAATCTGCACCCATGGGCATATGCGTGGAATTGCGGGTGCAGTGGTTCATGCGCTTTCTCTGGCCCATGTCATGCAGCATGGCCGAATGGCTTCGGACAGTGATTGGCTTCGATACAGCGATGATATTCGAAGCATTCCGAAGCTCATTAAGAGTGACACTGATCTGCTCACTTTCTGGGTGCCCACCTGGGAGAAAAATAGCAAGACTACATTGGAACGCGCCGCTGATGAGGTGGCCAACGAATGGAGTCTCTCTGTTCGCAAGGCTATGGATTGCTTCGCGCAAATCAATGAGTCGCCTACGGTGTTGTACGCCAAGATCGTAGAGGGCGACAACGGTCTCAGCAAAGAGGAGCGGGGTTCCGGGCTCAAGTCGGCGCTTTTCGCGAATGTGGCTGCATTTTTGGGACAGCGAGCCGGATCGCAAGAAATCATGGAAGTGGTCGCCAATCTGCTGTGGAGTGATACTGATACTATCGCGAGCATGGCGGGTGCATTGATTGGTGCTGCAAAGCCTGATGCGAAATTTATCGGTGAGATTCAAGACGAGCCGTATATTCGGATGGAAGCCAACCGTCTTTTCAACATCAGTCAAGGCGCTGCCGAGGGTACGTTCCCTTATCCGGATACCTTGTACTGGCAGGCGCCTAGAGCAGCCATTGATACGCTGACGGTTGCTGATGGAGTCTACGTCCTTCAGGGATTTGGCCCTGTTTCTCCCGTCGGCCAGAGATTCAAAGGCCGGCAAAAGGGCGCCGCTTGGCAGTGGTTCGCTTCATCTTGGGGACAAAGTTTTCTGATTCGAATGCGTGCCGAGTTAGGCGTGAGTAGCGAGGCTCTTGAAAAAGCCGTCGAGCGTGACAAGAACATCGCTGATCTTTTCGATTACCAATCGCAAGATCTTGAGCTCGAAACTGAGCTGTCAGTGCCAGATGCAGAGGTTGTGTATGACACCGGCACTGACACCTACACTCACGTTGCGGCCCCAACCTTTGCAGTGCAAGACAGCTACGTGGATACGCAGCAGACGGTTGCTGTTGATGTGTTGTATGAGGAAGACTTCATTCCCAGCAAAGGCATTACAATCGATATCGATGCACTGTCTACAGAAGCGATCAAAAGCTTTGACCCAGAGTTGATTGGTCAACACCTGCTGTTGATCGCCGAACAACCCAATGGGGTAACGCTGGCTACTGGCTACGCCTCGATTGTGGCGAAAGCGAGAGCTACCCGTCTGCGTCACAGGCGCGGATAGCGACCTGGCCTTGCGCAAACTTCTGTGAAGATTGCGTGAGGCCCTTTCTCCTCATACGACTGGCTACAGGCTGATAGGGAAGGACTACCCATTCGAGTCCTGGCTCCTCCGAAAGCAACTATTCGCTCTCGGTGCGCCAGTACCTATCCACTGTACTGCGTGCCATCTCCAACTCGCGCACGATCTGCATCCTCGCCATCCCCTGCACCTGTAGCTTACCCACTGCCTCGCAGGTTTCGGCTGCGCGTCTCCCTGAGCATCGCTCTGCACGTCGGCGCTCAATCGACCATTGAGGATGAGCGATTCAAGCTCATCGTTCCAGCCTTCTTCCGCCGCTCCAGGTTGTCACCGGCCAGGCGAGTCTCCACGGCAAAAATACATGCTTGGCGTTACGCCGAACAGCTGACAATGAATCGCCCCTGGTTTCCTAGACACATCCAAGCCTCATAATGAGGCCCAAATAGGAGGTGCCATGAGTCGTCAGCGTTTGAATCGCCCCTGGTTTCCTAGACACTCTCCAAGCTCAGGAAATAGCGTTTCTCATACTCTATTGGAGACAGCTGCATAGCGCTGCTGTGTCGGTGTTTAGGGTTGCTTACCTCAATCCTCTGTGTGATGAATTTGTGCGCGGGCTGGCGTGAAGTGGATCTGAGATAGATGGTCTGAGTTCATCGGGCGGCGTTGGCTGCCAGTAGGGCATCCTGTAAAGCCGCTAAGGCATCTTCCAAGCGTTGGTCGTCGCGAGCATCACCGCTTGCCGGCTTGAACGACTCGCAGTGCCGGAGTAGGGCTTCCAAGTCATTTTGGTTAAGGTCGAATTCGATGTACATTTTTGGATTCCTGGGAACACGTGTGGGAACGTTCAGCGACCGCTGGGTTCGCTCAAGCTTCTGCGGCCTGAGAGCATTGATTCTTCGCCATGTGTCCGCCTATGGGCTTCCTACAAAGCTGACCAGAGCTCGAAGTCAATGGAATGGCCTGGGACACCGAACGCTGCCAGGCACGCGGCCTTGTCCTTGTTCTCGTCGTGGGATCTGACTGCCACCGTCCAGTGGGGGCTAGACTGCAAGGCTTTAACGAGGGCTACGAAATAGGCGCCATCAACCTTTGAAAGGGAGTGGCCGAGCACGACGACGCGTGTCACTGATTTCAGCCCGTCAAAATAGGATGAGTGCTGTTCTATGATCTTGGCACTGGGTTTGAACGTCGATTCAAAATAGTCATCCAGAATGCCCATCGCTTCCGCGAAACGGGTGTCGGAGTCTTCATCCAGACCGCCCTGTAGCGAGGGACGAGCCGCAGCCGCCCATGCATGACCCAAAACCAGCTCAGAGTTTGACTGCTCGCCCTCGCCATGGATGTGAAGAATGTTCTTTGACGGGATGCCATAGAGCTTGGTCAGGGTGCTGGTGTAATTAAATGTCAGGTAGAAGGCATCGCTGTCCAGGGAACCCAACAGCTGAGGGGCCTCGTGACGCTCAGGGATGATGATGGATCTGATCCAGTTCGCGAAGTGGTGTTGCAGCCCGCGAGACAGCCCGGTCGCAACCTTGTCGACCTCGAACTGGAAGTCGTGATGGCCGGAGTCACTCCAGTCCTCAGTAGAATACGGGACGAGGAACCCCTCCAGATCGGAAACGATGTTCGCGGTGTCTAGGTCAGCAAGTGCTAGCTCAAGGTGTGCCCATTCATCGTCGATGGCAATGTAGCTCTCGATCCAGTCGTACACCTCCTGATCTACTTTTTCCAGGTATTCCTTGAAGCGCCAGTACTGGGTGGGGAGGTTGTGATGAAGATCGAAGCCGTTGCCAATGATGTAGAGGGTCTGGCTGGTCATGAAGATTCCTAGTGATAGCACGAGGCGGGATCCATTCTGACGCCCATGCTAATTCCCAATGCAATAGATGGATGAATTCCAATTTTCATGTCGAGCATGACGTCAAGCTCGTCCAATCGGCATGTACGTGCTTACCGATAGGGTTGCCGTCCGGATCTCGCGGATGGCTTGATTTGTCGACAGTATGGCGATAAGCCGTCAGTGTACTGATCGGGGGAGGGCCTGCAAGCACCCAAGTTGCTCCAGAGCCATCCATCGTGTCTACGTCTCCTTGGTGGAAGCATTCGCTTAGCTTCGCTGCAGGGGCGGTCGTCGTCGGGAGGCCAACAGCCTTTTTTGAGAGAGCGAGCCCGTGCTGTTGGCACCCCGGAGGATGAAGATGGAGTATCCTGCGCGCTTCATTTTCATCGCGAAAAGGACGTCATTCGCGCCATGACCAATATTTCCAAACCAGGCGCTCTGGTTCCCACGGCGAACCCCCTGATTACCACCCGTGGTAAGGCTGGCAAGAAACGTCGTAAAGATCGCTCGGGCTCACGCGATGACACTGTTCGCGATAGCCAGCAGACGAAGGTCAAACCGGCCATCTTCCTGGCACTGCAGGGAGGGGGAGCAAAAGGCATCGTCCACATTGGCGGTGTGACGGCCCTGGCGGATCTGGAGTTCGATATTCGAGGAATCTCAGGTACTTCTGCCGGCTCTATTGTGGCTGCACTTCTCGCTGCAGGGTACACGCCTCAGGAACTCCTGAATTTGGATGGCGCTGGCCACCTGTTTGAGACGCTGCCCTCTGACAAGGTCAATAAGCCTACTGATCTCTTCCCTTTCTGGGGATGGATCACCTTGAAGGCAGCCCGAGGCATCGGTCGCGGTTGCCATGCGACCCTTTCGCCACTCGTTCGACGCATAGGATCTATCTCGTCGTGGTGGGCTGATCTTTTCAGCGATACACCAGCACCCACTGGGTCGCGGATTCGTCGAGGGTGGCATCAGCTGAAAACCACGGTCAAACGGCTCGTTCGCACGTCCTGGTCTTACGCCAGACCCTTGGCCTACGTCATAGGGGTTCCTTCCGTCATTTTCACTTTCGCGTTGCATTTAACACCCAAGCTAAAAAGTATGGGCGACATCGAGTTGGCGGTGCTGGTGACCTCAGTAGCGTTGTGTGGTGTGCTCGCCGTGGTCATCGTCAAATGGATCATCTCGGGTATCACCACTGTTTCCCGAGTGCGGGAATTCATCAGCAGCGCCCTCGCTGCCAAGATAGCCAACCCCGCTGAGCCTAGCGTCGGAGTAACATTCCGCGACCTCAAGTTGGCCAATAAGCCCCCGCTCAAAATCGTCGCGACCAACGTGCATGATCAGAAACTCGAACTTTTTTGCTTCGAGCGTACCCCGGATGTCGCCATCGCCGATGCGGTGGCGGCGTCCATCTGCCTCCCTGTGATTTTCAAACCCTGGGCCATGACCTTCTACCGGCATGTCAACGGAAAGAAAAATACACATCCCGAGGTCACTCAGTTCCAAGACGGAGGTTTGGTATCCAACCTGCCTGCTTGGCCATTCGATGATGAGCGCAGCGAGCAAAGTGGTGTGGCTACAGTAGCCTTGGCTATCGGTGAGCCTGCGACCTCTTCCCCCAAGCATTGGTTGGCCGCAATCACGGGAACCGTTGTTAACGGCAACGTAGAGGTTCATACCCGGGCTGCAGGCAAAATTTCTCACATCGTGCTGCAAACATCATTAGGCATGCTGGACTTTGACGCACCCTTATCTCGGTTGAAGTCTGAGGCAACAGGCGCCCGAATCACCTCCCAGGCCCAGCTGATCGACGACCTCTACCAACGCCAAGAGGTCGCGAAGCGCTTTGTCGGCTCGGTTGAACAGGTCATCAGAGAACTACTGCTGACATCTATGCATAAATGGGCATTGATCGATCCACCTGCAGCTAGGCTGAGAGTGGGCCTAGCCCTTCAGGATCTACAGGATCCGTCCCAGTTCAAGTTATCTCTGAGCGCGGGCTACCTGGAAGAGGATGCCGGTTTGCCGACAGGGCAATCCTTCAGTACTCACCGCTCGATTACGGCCTGGCAAAAACAAAAAGACCTGTGTTTTGATCTAGATGGCTTCTCCATGGCCTCGCTAAACAGTGAGCACCTTTGGCCCGAGTCTAAGTGTTTGATTTGCATGCCGATGCTCATGAGTGAGCGGGCCAAAAAATGTCAGCATAATGAAAGTCCTAGGGGATGTGTGCTGGTTATCGAAACCAATGCACGCATTGACAGTGGGAGCACAGATACCTTGAACCATTTCGAGGTATTCTTGGCGTCGGTCAAGTCGGCAGTGCTAGAGTTAGAGAGAGTAGCGACCAAATCTGACCTGCGATTGGCAGACTTTGTACAGAGGGGTGTGTAATGGGCAAGATGCTGATTGACTATGGCGTGCGAGGTAAGCGAGAAATCGACGTGCCTGATCATGCAACTGGCGAAAATATCTCCCCTCGCATCAAAGAACTGGGCGAATGGGTCGGCGAGGCAATTCAAAGTAGGCAGAGTCGTCACGATCATATTGAATACCTGCGACGTGCAGGCTGGCAGTTGACCGACGAAACCAAACCGCATTTTGATGCTATCGTATCCGATGTGAATCGTTTTAAAGGCAGGGCGTTGAGCAAAGAGTCAGTAGAGTTCTACGACTGGGTCGACGATCCTGATGTCAGAAAACAGCTACCTCTCAATACCAGTGATGTCATCAAGTCTCCTGTCAGTACTTTGGGCGAGGCAATTGCACGACTCAAAAGTGGCGATGCCTTTAGTGATGCTAAGGAGTTACTTGAAAAGTATCGCTCAATTGGGTCGGGTCTCTTTTACGGTAAGGTGGATCAACCTTTTCCCGATGACCTTGATAGCGACCACTTTAAACGATTAATGTTGCTTTCGAGCCCTATCGACAATCCAGGGCCAACGCTTATGATTGGACATGAAAGTAATGAGGGCGCGCCTAAATCACCGCCTGGAGAAGCTAAATCGCGCTCAGCCAATGATAGCGAAAAGCGTGACGACTTAAGTTATTGATAGAGGATTGTCTACCTATTCAGATTCGGCCTGGTTGTGTAGAAGGTTTCAGTTGTGACCTGCTATCTGGAGTTTTGGTAAGCTTTTCGTTTCTGTTGCAGCGCGGCATGAGCGCCGCGCTGATAGTTTCTTTAAGTGCCAATGGAGAAATTTGGTCGGGAAAAATTATGGCTTGCGTTGGTACCTGTAATCTGGCTCGTTTTTCTTAACTAATTCCATATTGCACTGGAAGATGTGTATTGAGCGCTTTTTAGAAGGAAAGCCGTTTTTGACTCTGTCATCTACGAAGCTGAAATGAATATGTCCTCTTACCTGCTTATGAATCTGCACATCAACAGTGTGCGAATCCTTGAATTCCTCTATAGCATTTAGTGTGGCTTGCGACATGTGATGTGACTCCTGGTCGTAAGCGAAGAGGATAAGGTAAAGCTCGACGCCAAAGGTGTCCAGGATGCTGATGCGCTCGCCGTAGCGATTATAAAGCTGATTGAGGCCTTCGAGTACCTTGGGTTGTGCTACGTTGGGTTGTCTGATCAATTTCCCCTCAATAAGGGCGCTGATACTTTTCTCATATTTAACTACAATATCTGAGCGTCCAGCACCCATCGGGGTTTCAATCAATACGTTGATGGCTTTGTGGTGGTAGTAAAAGCATGAGAGATTACCAGCGAGAATAGCATTTAGGTTCTCCTCGCTAAAGGCATTCTCATGCGTTCTTGGTTTTTGCTTATGCCTGTACAGGCCGTCGTTGCGAAGCATATTGTCAAGTGCATTGATTATGTATTTCTTGGTGTTTAGTCGAGTGGATAGATTGCTGGAGAGTGCTGAGAGCGCTAATGCGGTCTGTTCCAGCCTCAGGATGCCGGTTCTGATGATCTCTGACTCGGGAAGTCTAGACGCGGCGTTAAGCAGTGGCTGGATAAGATTGAAACAGGTTTTGATGCCTTCTAGAGCTAAGTGTCCTTTCGGCTCTATGTCCAAGTGTGTATGGAGGCTAATTGATTTGAGTTCGGTGAGCAGGTAGTCCAAGTTGGCGATAAAGTGCTCATAATCACTGTGCTTCCATCTCACGCGGTCAAGGGTTGAGTCGACCATCCTGATGCACTGATCAATCGGATTTCTGAGCCAAATTTCCTCGAATTGGCCTCGCTGATTGAGGGTGGAAACAGTGCGCAATCTACCGCATGAAAAAACCTCTTCTGGAACAGGTGTAAAGTCTTTGATGCATATGATCAGAGACACACTATGCCTGCTTCTCAGTAAGTCAAAGTCTTCCCAGGATCGAACGATGTAAATGATGGCCTCAGGATAATATAATCGAATGGAGCAGTTGGATCCTGATTCAATGTAATCATAGTCAGGATGCATTTTGAAGTTCGTTCTGAAGAACTGATTGATTTCTGCGTTCGTCGCATTGTCTCGTCTGATGAGTAATTCAATGTCAGAGGCGATTAGGTCTACCATCCCCCAGGGATTTGCTCTCTTGGGCTGAAGTGAGTTCTTAAGGCTTCGGGTATATTCGGCAATCTCGGTCAAATACTTTTGGTGCTTGCTGTCTAAGTAATAGCAGGGTTGTGGAAAACTGAGATCAATGTTGTCTTTGAGTATGTAGTTCGACAAGTTGCGTAGTGTATGCCCAGCGGGCTCCTCGTGATACTTATCGAGTAAGTCTTGAAGAGCGTCCAGATAGATCTCCAAGCTCTGAACTGTCCTCGACTCCGTCGCGAGCAGACGGTCAATTTCACGTTCGAGGATTTTGTTGCGCTGAGGGTAGGTGTATCGGGTGGTCAGTTTCATATTCATGTTTCAAGCCGCTTCCATTTGGCCGACGCGCCGTTGAGTGTTCGATGTCTTGGTGTTTTCGGTCTACAAGAGACGTTGCAGGGCGTCAATCTGCCAGCATTGGCTAGATGATAGCAATTTGGGGGAAAGGTTCGCCGCTGGGTTGCGGTTCCAACATTTACGCCGAGGCTGAAATCTAGCCAACCGTCGGCGGACTGGGTACCTCGTCCGTCAATACCCACGCCAGCTGCTGTACTTTTTGCTATCGGAAATCTGCCCCTTAGGGCTTTCTGAGAGGATGTCGAGATGATCTGGTGGAAGGTGACTCGCCCTAACGATCCTGGAGGTTGCTACTGGAACTGAGCTTCTGGCGCACGTCGCTGGCCTGCGACGGTTTCAACCGATTCCTCAGGATTGGGTAATTGATTGTCGCTCAAATATTGCTTGGTTGGCTCCAGGTAGCGAGCAAGCCAGCAGATCAAGAGTTTCGTTTTCCTGAACTTTGTAGAGGGTGGAGCAAGTGCCCTGAATATCGCAGGCTAGCAGAGCAGGCAGATGAAACGAACAACCGTTCGGTCACCCACCTGATTCTAGGCATTCACTAGGCAATCGACGATTGCTAATCAAAAGCAATGGTGGCGTTGAAAAATGGATGATCCGACTCTGTCAGACCAGTGTAACTAGGGATGTGATCGCAATCGGTTGCCCCGCGTACTGTGAAATAACTGGCATTGACATTAAATTCCCGCGCGAGCGCCGATGCTATCTGCTTGCAGTAGTATTCCTCATAAGGGACATAGAAATCTAGGAAGTCAGAAATGTCCAAGAGGTATCGACCCTCTGTGCTAACGATTAGTCGGCGCTTAGCGATGAGGGCCCTCACAAGTTCAGACTGGTTGTCAGCAATCCATACCCATGACTTTCCGTAGCTGTCATCGCAATCCTCGTCCGTATGTAGCCTCCCATTCAAATGCTCTTGAATGATGTCGTTCACTATCGTACTTATTTCCTCGGCACGTTGCGGCGTGATGGCGAAGTAAGGTGAGAGGTCGATAGAATTCTGATTGATGACATCAGAAACACGGGCTGGATTTGTGATGTCGCCAAACCGCTCTATATCACAAAGGGGGATGACGAATGTTATCATTGATTTGTGAATAATTTGAGAGTCTACGAGCGTGAGAATATCGTAGATGATCTTCTCGACATCCTTATTGTCTTTCACGATCACACCCATTCCCTCAATGGATGTAAGTCTTAGATCCAGGCCAGGCATGTCGGCCAAGGTCTGTATCATTTCGTCGTGATCATCCCAATGCATATCGCAGCCGCGATAAGGCCAGCGCCACTCCCTCTCGTGCGTCCAATCAATATGCCTGGCGTCGCCAAGGGTGTAAGCGACATAACGGTACTGCTCCCCAAGCGGCAACAGCTCTTGGTCAAGAATGCGAAAGGTGCCGCTATTAGCTGACCGCTCACGCACTTCACCGCTAAGACCATAAATTACTGGCCGAGCACCCGCTGTGAACATAGCAGGCTTGGGAATCATAAACGCGTAGCGCCCGATGTTTTCCCCTCTCGCCAGGCGCTCGTTGCTCGTTTGGACGAACGCGGCCAAGGGCATGTCGGTAAAACAGATGGCTGGGGATGTTCCGTATATCGTAGGTCTACCGCCGCGGTATGACCATGTCGCAAACAGTTTGTGGTGTCTAAGTGCGCAACGCATCAAGAACAGAGAGTCTAGCTTTTCGGAATGTGCGATGTTGTTGAACCGTGCGTAGCCGGGGAAGAAGATGTGCTCGGGCCCGCTCAGATCGACATCCCTAAAGAAGTGGATCAAATAATCGGAAAGGTCAAACCGTATATTATTGAGCATGCTGCCATCCGTTTGGGTGTATTGGCATCAAAATAGCTATTCAAGTGATTGTTTTCGCCGTGCGTATGCATGAAAGTACCACGAGGTTGTAAAAAAATGTTAAAGACTTCTGTGTGGTAACTAATCTTCTTGGAAGGTTTGGTCTGCTTTTCGTGAGGTAATTGGCTAGGGTTGCGCGGCTGGCGCGCTGGTAAAGGATGAGGGTAGGGATATGGATGAGCAGCAAGCATGGCCTGAATACAACGGCAGGCCAACGGTCTATCTTGATCAAAATGTAATCGACCTGGCTGTGAAGCAGAGAGATCCGGAGTTTTTCAGCCAATTCTCCAAAGACTTTCAGATCGTATATTCCGACCATACCCTGCGTGAGATACAGCGCAGTGGGCAGCCTGACAAGTTCTTGGAGGTTCTGTCCAGGTTCAATGCCATGATCCTCAAGCATGACGTTGATAGCGCGTTCCAGCCGACAGGCCAGATGTGGCTCGCCTCAACGTGCCCCGTGGCGGCCTTTGAGCAGTACCTCGCTACTGCACCATTGTTCGATCAGATGCTGGCTTCAGCTCATCAGACCACTCTTAAGATGTTCGGTGGACGTAAAGACAATAGTTTTCAGGACATCGCTGTCGAACAAATGGAGGCCTTCAAAGGATTGATGAAGATGGTCGCTGATGGAGCGGCAGCGGTGGCTGACACTCATCCGGAGCTGGTCGCTGCAGCCAATCAGTATATTGAGATCACCCAGAGAGAGTACGAAAAGGCCACCCAATTGTCAGCCCAGGAGATGTCCAAGCACATAGATGAGTCGGGTGCGAAGTCTGGTATACAAGGGTACCGCGACGCAGTTGGCGCTGGGCCCGTGCAGCTGAATAACATCGAAGCGCCCGATGTCATCAAAAAAATCTGGGCGATTTACCAGAACCTTGAAGGATACAAGGACAGGGGATTCACGATCGAAAACTTCTTGGGCATTTCATTCAGTCCCATCCATGATCGCGAGCTGCACCGGTTCGAGAAGGTGACCAACATTTATAATCTCCTCAACGTAATTGGGTACAAGCCTGATAGCCGGCTAGACAAGGACAATCGGCAGATCGCTTCGATCAGTGATGCGGCGCATGCGTCCACGGCGATGTTCGCCAATGTTTTACTGAGTCGCGATGCAGCGTTTGTGAGCAAAGTTCGTGCGATTTACGAGTACCTAGATATTCGCACGGAGGTAGGGTTAGTCACGGTGCAGGACGAACGGATCGTCATCACGGCGTGAGGTGCGCAAGCGGTCTCACGCTAACGTGGTGTGCAGGTCGTGGGCGGCCTGGGGCTTAATGCAATTTGTGAGGGAGGCGGTTGGCTCAGAAGGCAGGAGTACATTTGTACTCATCCCTGTTGGGAAGTCATTCGTTTCCAATAGGGTTGGACGGGCAACTGAAGTGGCCAGGTGTTAATCCATGAAAGCTAGCTCTGCTTGCGCTGAATCCTGAGCGGCCAGATTTTTGGAACGTTTCGATAAACGCCTGCACGGCGCAGTACCTGGTGCTTCAGTAGGGATCGTCTTGAGGCTCGGCAGACCGTCACCGTGCTGCAGGCTTACCAGCTCTGCTTGCAGATTAGACATCAAGGCATTCACAGGCTGTCCAGTGTTTTCTGCCAGGGTCAGTGTGAGCAGCGTCAGTGGACTCAACTGAAGACGCTGGCTCAGCTGGGCGAGCTTGTCCAGGGTAATGCTCGATTTACCGAGTTCGAGTTTGGAAAGGTACGTACGACTGGTCGTGTCGGCAAAGTCGCGCTGACTAATGTTGCGCTTGCTGCGCAGTGCACGTAGCACGCTGGCGAAGGATGTCTTGAGCGTCATGAAGCGGTCACGCCGGCTCGGCAATGAAGGGGCATTGTCCTTTTGCTCCGCTCTGAAAATGGGGTGGAGTCTTTGGGTCTTTTTCAATAGGGGGCTATCGATCAGATCCAAAGATTATCACGATTCAGCAAACGTAAGGACTTTGCGTATTCAGGGATGATGGCATACCGTTCGATCATCTCCTTTTTGTGTGCAGCGTCACTTCTTCGGGAGCCCGTTGATGAAGTCCTGAACGGTCGGTCTGGGTTTCAGCTCCCTCGTTACTCTTGGAGGGCCCCGCAGTATGCACTTACGCAGCTTCATCGGTGCCTTCACTAGGAGGGCTGCCCGCTGCAATGTCCTTCGGCAGGTCGATGTGTTTGACAAAGCCTCGAATAGTCTGAGCGGGCGACTCAATGAGGTCGAACGTTTTGCCTTTGTGCACCATCATGATCACTCGTGCCATATCGATGTAGTATTTGTAGGTCGTCTCAATGTCCTCATGTCCAAGCTGCTGGATGATGGCCTGTGAGGTGGCGGCGTAAAGCACTTCCATGGGCTCAGTGAGCAGTCGGTCGCCAAAGGTTGCGATAATGTGCTGTGTCGGCCACCAGTGTCTGTTCTGATAGAACGTGATGTGGTCTCGGAATGGTTTGCCTTGTTTGAGCAGTTTTGCTTTTGCGTCATTAGTGCGTGAGGCAATCATTGATTCAGTGACAGGCTCGCCCTTTTTATTGAGGAAAAGGATGCCCGGTGGGCAATCATGTCTGTACTTCTTTTTATAGAGCTTTTTCCGAATGGAATAGTAAGGGTTAATGTAGTTGTCTTCGAGAGCTTTCAGGTCGTCCATGTTGATGACGATCTCTCGGTCTTTATTCCCTTTGCTCTCAATGACCTCATATTTCGTGCTCGGCCCCTTATGATCCATTTCAGAATACGGCATGATGTGGATATTTTTGCCGTTTCCATACAGCGGAAACTTGGCAAGATCCATGGGGCGCATGGCTGTGCCCAGTCCCAAATTGAATAGAACCGCATAGACGGGGTCAGTGTACGCTTCGAGCAGTAACTCAATTTCTTGGTCGGTGATTAGGAAGTCGGATTTTCGTTGACGACTTTTCCTTTCCAGAACCCTGATGTTGTCACTGTCAATCTTCATGCGGCTGCGGGTCTGAATATAGCTGAGCATCCTTGTGCTGCGAAAATTCGCGCGCCAAGTCTTTAATGCGACATCGACATTGGTCAGAAAGCCTCTGGTGTTCAGCCAGTGAAAAAAATTCAAGAGAATTTTGGCGTCTTCAAATGTTGTTTCCAGAGTGGGGCTCAGCGATTGTTTTTGAAGTCGCTCCACCTGTCGCTGAACCTGCCAGCGCATGATGTCGCGATTGTCGGCAAGCATATGGTACACGCCTAGTTCCTGCCCCTTAAACTTCGGCTGGGTTGAGAGGAAGCGGTAGAACATAGAGATGATCGACGCATATCGATTTGAAGTTCTCAGCGAGCTGCGTGTTCTTTGATAAAGAAAAATATTTGGGTGGCTAAGAAGGATTTTTTGACCGCGCTGCTCGGCAATCAAGATAGTATGAGTCACCTCTTGAGAAGTTTCCAGGCTGTTGTAAGTAATGTCTTTGGTTGTGATTTTTAGCATGTGTGAGTATCCTCTGCCCCTGATCAATCGCCTTGCTTGATTTTAAAAAACACAACTTCGTCGACGCCCCACTCGATGCTGGGGTTAGTGGCCGTATCGGCCCCCTTGATCTCCATTAGGGGTGGCTGAATTTTTTGAAAAATAAAGGTGCGCTGAGCCTTTTTCTCACTTTCAGAGGCGGTGTAGGGGATGTGGATGCTTCGTTTGAACTCACTGGGTATTTGCTTTAAGAAATTTTGAAATTCGCTTCGACCAAAAAGTGGGAGCCGAATGATGAGGCTCAGCTCGTTATGCAGACTTGTATAGTTATCGGCAAAAGTACTAAATCGTGATATGTAACGGTCGGCAAACATCACCACGTGCACGTCGCTTGTGCCTTGGTACTTTGCTAGCTTGTCGCGAATAACGCGAATTTCGCTGGACTTGGACGTTTCAAACTCTTCAAGCGTCGAGCCGCGCTGGTGTGACATGCTCAAGGTTTCGATATCGACGTTGAACACCAGTTTATTTTGGGGTGACAGCGATTTACTTGGGCTGGACGCTCCTGTTACCAAGCCATGCGACTGCATCAATTTGAGCTCCAGACGGCTGATCTGCTTCAGCAACTCGGCGTTGTGGAGCGTCTGCTTCTCCAGGGCGCTGCGCATCTTGTTGCTTTCAAGAAGTAGGATATCGCCGTTCATAAGCGAGGTGATGTGCGAGCTCAAAGCCTTGTCCAAGGCCTTTTCGTGGGCTACCTGCAGCGTTTCCAGCTTTTTTTCGTACTTGGCTTCAATCTGGTTAATCGCCGCCTGCGTTTCCACCTGATCACGCAGTGGGGAGCCTTCAACCAGCTCCACCACATCACGCTTGCCGGTTATGTAGGGCTTGAGGTCGCCATAGTAACGATCCAGGGCCTGCCGGCTGATGCCGGCGCCTTTGGCGAGCTCAACCAGCTTCAGCTTGGTTTTATTGCCCGCCAGGTGATGGTCAACGATCAGCTGGACGAGCAGGGCCCGCCGATCGGCGACCCCTGGTTCAGCTGATGCGGCTGGGATCGCCTCGCTCGACTGGAGCGGTGTGTCCTTGATGTTAGACATGCGTCACTCCGATCAACTGCGAGGACGAATGGCCGGTCGCTTTCAGGTTGGCCAGGTGCACTTGGATGGAGGCAATCCGGCGCTGCAGCTCGTACTCCACGTGGTGCGCGAGCTTGCCATTGCCGGCCTGGAGCACCTGGTTATAGAAGGTCTCGTTGTCGACCAACGCCTGCTTGGCCGTTTCGAGCACGATGATCTTCTTGCAGTCCAGTTGGCAGTTGCTCGGATCCGGCATGATCAAGTCACCCTCGATCTTGCGTCCATGCAGGCAGGGCGGCAGGGTTTCATTTGTGAAATGCTCGCCCGTCAGGCAATAAGTCCCAACCGCTGTCCGCCGCACGAACAGCGGCTCGCCGCTCGCAAGGATGTGGGAGATGTAGCTCAGCAACGACAGCTTGAACTGCTTGCCGGCGAACTCGTCCGGGCGCTTGAAGATCTGGCTATAGATGCGTTTGGCTGCGTCGCCTGAGTGTGCACCCAAGCGAATGCCGGCAACGATCTCGTGGAACTCCCGCGTATAGCTCTGCTCGATCGCGATCGCCACCGTGCGCACCATCAACGGGTTACGGGCGATGTATCGAAGGGTCATGGCGTAGCTGTGATGCCCGAACAGCGCGCGGATGATATCGATGTTGCGTTCGTCCCGGTTGATCAGGATCTCGGCGATGGTCTTGCGGAAGCGGTGGCAGTGCAGGCGCTCGATTGGGAGCGCTTCTTTCAGTTGAAGGATGATGTAATTGATTAGGCCTGGGGTCGCTTTTTTGACCTTACGAAGCGAACGCTGGGCCTGGAACAGCCAGCCTTCTCTCTTGAAAGGTTCGATGCTGCGAACATCTTCGTACCGTCGGATCATGTCACCCAGAAACTTGGGAATCGGGAGCTGATCTTCTTCCCCATGTTTCGGGTTTTTGGCGGTCTTGAAGCGCACGATGCGCATCCAGTAATCGCCGTTTGCATCTTGGGTGAGGTCGTCAAAGCGCATGATCGCAAGCTCTGATTTCCGAGCGCCTGTGATCAGTGCAGTCAAGACAAAGATGGAGTTGCGGATGCCCTCCAGCACGCGCGTATAGCCCTCAAACCAGGTGTACGAGAACTGCTGGATGCCGTCTTTTACGTGGCTGCGGATCTGCGGTGTCATCACGGTCTTTCCGTCGACCGTGATGGTCATCAACGTTTCAAACTCGCTCTGACGAGTGGAGCGAGTCAAGACGCGGTCGGCCAGGTAAGCAACGTTGGTGTCTACAAGGTAGTCCTTGAACGTCTTGAGCTTGGGCATCACTCCTTCGAGCCAGAACATTGAGTAGTCCATCAGAAGCTCAAGATCCTCTTCCGAGTAGCTGACCCAACCGTCCATGGTGCCCTGGAAGCGGCTTTTGACCACCTCATTGCGGCGCTCCGGGGTGTCGATCTCTTCCAGCTGGATGTCGAGACGCAGTTCTTCAGGAATCAGCTTGTGTTGGGATAGGTTGATCCAGAGTCGGACTGTTTTGAACAGTGCGAAGTAGTGGTTCTTTGCCCCGTGATTCTTGGCCGCCTCAAATGCTTTCAGCACCATTGGGGTTGAAACTAGCTGGATGTGCTCGGGGCGCGCCGTGATCTTGTTCGGCTCGAACAGGTATTGTTCTAGATTCTTGTACTCATTACTCCAAGATTTCGTGGTGGTGGCTGAGCGAATGTAGCTGAAGGGGGAAAACTCAGGAATGACGTGGTAGATCAGTGCGCGCTTGAGATCGTTGGAGCCAGGCAGCTTACGGTCGAACCGAATGTTGTTAGGGAATGCATGCTGGCCGTGGGGTAGGCGCCAGATAGCGTGGTTATAGTTGGAGGCCTCGCATACTGGGAAATTTCCTTCCGTAAGCTCAAGCTTTTTGACCAGCGTGATGGATGGCTCTGCAACGGCAGTGTCCAGCTCCTCGCTTAGCCCTTCAACTTCTTCCAGCTCGGATTCGGCAGAGTCCTCCTCAGCCTCTAAGAGCAGGCGCTCCTCCTCGCTTAGCTCGCCGTCGTCTTCTGGTTCGTCATCTGATTGGTCTTCGTTCTTGGCTTTTTGTTTGGCCTTGTTTTTCGTCTGGTTTTGCTTTTGGTTAGCTTCTTCCAAATCAAGGGAGGCTTGATTGAAGTCAGATTGATGAGGGGGCATCTGGGTTTGGCTGGCAGCTTCGGCGAGATGCAGGTCGAATTGCTCGGTGTTGTTAGACATTTTCGGCCTCGCTCTCAAAGATGATTTCCAGCATTTTCAGGTCGCGCGGGAGCAGCGGGGAGTGGTAACGGCGATACCGCTCAGCGGCCTCAACATCGTCCTCGTCCCCCCATTCATCAATGATGTACTGGATGACCTCCCTTTCTTTGGCAAGGCGCGAGCGGAAGCCGTCTTCGCTTTCCTCGTTCAAGAGCTCCGACAGATGGGCCTCGCGCTCCATCAGGTACGGCAGCGAGTCAGCAAACAGGCGCAGTCGGCTGCAGAAGATGCATTCATGAATGGCGAAGCACTTGCGGCCCGTACTGACAATGATCTCAGACCCCGCCCAGTCGGGCCTCATCTGGTCGGCGCAGCTCCACAGCGGTTGGGTTTTGCCGGGAATGTGGAAGACCTTGAGGTTGGCCCTCGCGTCAGCCTGCGCCTGCTTGCCCAGCAGACCTTTGAACTGCCGTGTGCGGAGCAGCTTGATCACTTCTTCCAGCTCAGAGCGAAGGCGCTTGAGCCGCTCCATGTGCGCCGCACTGGAGTTGTCGTAGAAGATATCGGTGGTCTCCCGGTCGGCATGGCCCAGGGTCTGGGACAGCAGGGCGACGGGGTTGTATTTCTTCTTATAAAGGAGCCAGGTTGGCCGGAAGCGGCGGGTCAGCTCAGAGGCTGTTGTCAGCCTTTTACCACTGTCGATGACCTCGTACTGCCGTAAGAACTGTTGCACGCCAACACGGAACGTCTTGGGATGAGCAATAGAAGTATGGCGCCCACCTCTATCCCATTCGCCCCATGGCCGAATGCACGCAAACATCGGGTTCATCCGCTCTTCGGTTTGCAGGGCCGGGATCACATCCCACGGATAGTCTGCGAGCGGTGCTGAAAGCTCTTTTGCCATCTCAATCAGCGTATAGAAGCTCAGCGGGTCGCCTTTACGAGTTGGCAAGCTGATGCGTTTTGGCGACTCGAAAGGTTTTCCAACGCCTTGGGAGCGATTTTTTTCCGACCATACAACCTTGATAGCTTCCTCGATCGTGCCCGTCAAAATGTGTTCGAAGTCATTCTGGTCAATTGCCAAAGCAGTTTCTTTGTTCCAGCCGCTTTGGAACATCATGAACATCAGGATGGCAGTCATGTCCACAATGTTCGGATAGTAGAGACTGAGCAATTCGTCCATGCCGAGAACAGGATCGGCCCTCCCGTCCGCTCGATTTGCAGTTGTAACTCGATGAATGATCATTTTAATCACATCATCGCTGTCATAAGGAGCGACAGTCGTCGAGCTTCGTCGATATTCCTTGTATAGCAGGGCAGGGTCGTACGAAAATGGGAAGCCATGCACTACGAACGTTTTGATTGCTCGTGCATAATCCAGATCCCAGCGCCCGAAACCACCGGTGTCGAATGGATCCCCTGTCCCAGTAAGGGTGTAGTTGTCCTTGTCGCGTTCGTAAATACGTTTGAATTTGGTGACGGAATACTTATCTTCAGCTAAGTCGCGAATTTCCGGATCATCAGAGCGCAGAAAGCGTGCGGCATAAACTTCACGCTTGGGCTCGCTTTTCTCATTTTTAACAATGTAGCATTGCCATTCGAAAAGCCTTTGTTTCGTAGCGATAGGCCTTACCGCGTCCAAGACCTCAGTCGCTGTGTACGGCAGGGCCGCTTCGACTTCCTCCCGAAAGCTGAATTTGGCATAGAGCGTCAACATGTGTTGCCGGAATGCTTTTTCAAAGCTCTCGAAGCCATCGGGAGTCAGGGGAGGGCTGCCTTTCCCTTTGATCATCGGGACGATTGGGAGTAGTAGACGTGGAATTTTTCCCGTCTCTTCTGCCGTGGCTTTTCCCGCCGTCTTGAATCGTTCAGCTGTCGCCATTGGAATCTGGTTGTCATCCAGGTAGTCCATGTATCCCTGAAAGACTTCAGCCGTGATATCTACGTATTTTTTAACATGTAGCGGTGGTGGGTTTTGATCGTTGTGTTTCTTGACATAATCAAGCATGTGCTCGATAGAAGAGCGCAAAAGGTATCCGTTGGAATGCGCCCTGTCGGGAGCGTAGTAGGTAAAAATGAAGTGCAGCTTCTGGCACAAGTCAGAGTTTGCATCATAATGCGGGCTGAGCATATAACGGCAGGGGATTTCAACATCATTTGATGCAACGACACGTGGCAGGGATTCACCATCGTCAATAAATGTCGCCGGCGGATCGATAGGCTCCAGTTCTGCTTGCTCAACTGCTGTTGCGTTGAGGTTTGCTTCGTTTTGAATGCTTGGTTTGTTCTCAAAGGCTGTCATCGGTAGTCTTCTTATTCTTGTTGTTATTCTTTGTTCTTATTTTTATTGGCTGTGTTGCTTTGTTGCCATGCGTCTTGAACGGCTGTCTGCAGATCGCTCAGGGAGCCATCGTTAGTGATCAGCAGGTCGTCGACGGCTCGGACAATGCCATGCTCGGATGAGTGTGCATTCACCTTCTGGAGGTTTGGACGGACGATGTGCCAAATATGGCCATTGTGCGCACGGAGAAAGGCAGCTTCGTTTTCGAAGCGGATGTCCTTGAAAATCACCGTCGTGGCGTCTGCGGGGATCTTGCTTCTCGGCCTCAGAGGTGCGACAGGACGCTGGGCTCGCCGGGCATCATAGTCAGGGTACAGGGCATAAGCGTGGCTTTTGAGCAGGTCGATTGCTTCTCCGGGCGTGAGCCCCCAGGCGGTGTCGAGGGTGCTCAGGAGAGCCGGGTCAGTCAGTTGCTCGTGCGTGAAATCAAAAATGGCACGGGCGGCTAGGGTGAACGGGGTGTCTCCTACCTCTGAACCACTGGCCGTGGCCGCACCGGTCAACGAAGCTGCAGGTGGATTGATTTCGCGTTCTGCTCGGATCAACCAGTGGTCTGGGTTATGATTGCGCATCCATTCGGTACCCACCGTTTGGAAGAACTCTCTAGGCGAGCGGCCCCACAGCTCGATCGTTTGTTCCTTGATGTCGTCGCACCAGGTTTCGTCTTCGGTTAGGCCGAACAGAGCCTGGCAGCCGAGCTTCAACGGATCAGCGAGAGCATAGGCGGCTACACCCGGGTAGCTCAGCAGCATCGACGCCACGGTGTCTTTTCCTGAGCGCGCCAGGGCAGCTAGGCCGATGATCGTTCTCATTGGTACTCCTTGTTTTCGGCGCCTAGGCCGCGGATTTCATGGCTTGCAGGGCGTTTACGTTTCCAGAAAAGGATTATAACCCTACTGTGTTTACATTTGGTGAAAACCGAAAACAAGATGCCACCTACGCTTATCAGGGCGGTGGCCGTGGCTTGTCGGTGGAGCGTATCGCCACCCTTGAGCAATTCGTTCAGGGCGACTTGCGCCCAGACCTGACCCTGGTGTTCGATTTGCCGGTGGAAATCGGGCTGGCCCGTGCCGCCGCGCGTGGCCGCCTTGATCGTTTCGAGCAGGAAGGCCAGGCCTTCTTCGAGGCCGTGCGCCAGGCCTACCTGCAGCGCGCCCAGCGCGAGCCGCAGCGCTACCAATTGCTGGATGCTGCACAATCGCTCGAAGCCGTGCAGCGCGCCATTGATGCACTGCTGCCCGGCATCCTGGAGCGTTGCCGTGGCTGAGGCCTACCCCTGGCAGCAGGCGCTGTGGCAGCAATTGGCGGGGCGTGCCCAGCATGCCCACGCCTATTTGCTGCACGGCCCGCAGGGTATCGGCAAGCGCGCCTTGGCCGAGCGCCTGATGGCAAGCCTGCTGTGCCAGCAGCCGCAAGGGCTGGATGCCTGCGGGCAGTGCAAGTCGTGTTTGCTGCTCAAGGC
>Ga0213824_1000351_pt1 | contig 37524 bp, 31 predicted proteins | sample MC6MC0906MG_FD_179892 | JGI IMG/M metagenome (GOLD analysis project Ga0213824, IMG submission 179892) | Enriched soil aggregate microbial communities from Iowa State University, Ames, United States - MC6-MC0906-MG | ecosystem: Environmental > Terrestrial > Soil > Unclassified | place: USA: Iowa...
GTACACCATCCCGCTGCAGCTGCTCTCGTACTACGTGGCGGTGCTCAAAGGCACTGATGTGGACCAGCCACGTAACCTGGCGAAGTCGGTGACTGTGGAATAACCCACGTTCATTGATGGCTGTTGATGAAAATCAGGAATTAAGTCGGTAAGGCAGGAATAAAATCGGTAACGGACGGTAGCTGGTAGCGGCTCCCGTCCTTATCAATTTCACCCCTTAAGTACTATTTGAAAACCTCACGACGGCGTATCAGATGCTTTTACAAATCCAGCCTGATGAGTCGCTCGGTTCGTATGTGCGTCGGACGCTGTTCCTGAACAGGTACGACGCTAATTTCGGGGCTTTCAAGTTTCTAGCTGCTCGACCAGGATTCACGAACAGTGAGATCAATCTGATTGCCGAGTCGCTTGGATGGCCAGGTTGTTACGGGTTCAACCGTCTACTACACCATCACACTCCAATGGCAGCTCATTTCGTCATCAAGTACTCCCAAGAAGCCGCGTACTCAGGTAAGGCTTATGGTGAATGCCGCGCGCACTTTGACGTCTGGGACGCTTCGTTCTGTCCAGATTGCGTGCGAGAAGATCTTTTTAAGTTGGGGTTCTCTTACTGGCGACGCTTGCTCAACCCTTCAATCACTGCGTGTCATAGGCACAACACGGTCCTGCTCGACCGTTGCCCCTTCTGCAGTAAGTCCTTTAACTGTAAGGGGCACTCAATGGATGTGATGTGGACTGGGTGCGGGGGAAGGCATCTTGGGGAATCTATTTCGGTACCTAACCAGGACCACCATGCACTTAAGCGAGCTAAGGCTTTCCAAGGCGTGTGCTCGTCGCCCCATTACGTTCCCTATGAAGGGACGATACGTGCCCTCTATGCCAAGACCCAATTCCTTCTTTCATTCTCATCTGGGGAACGAGCAGTTGAGCTTCAGGCATTGAGTAAAGCTCTAGGCGCTCGCCTGGAGTGGATTGAATCTGATGATTCAAACGACGCGTGTCGATTCGCGCAGCTCAGGTACAAGCTCATTGACATCATTGCGACTGTCTACGAGTCGGTTACTGACTTCCTGGTGGATGCCAGCTTTGATGAGCAGCGACCTCGTATTATCAGCACGCTGTGGTCAACCTACCAGGCTGGCGGGATGAACTCTGCTCACTATGTCGAAGAGGACTACCTTTACGGAATCGGGCGTTGGTTTTGTCCCTATCCATCGTCGCAAAGCGTGCTAGACCGTAGTCACGATGGCTACACAAGGCGGCGCCCTAAAATCTATCCGTGTTGCAATTTCCCCCATCCCCAAGGTAAGGGACAACGACTTTCTAGCATTACGGTGAAGCCGCTTCCGGCCATTCCTGTGCAGCCAGCACAAGCGAAAGCTCTCGGGCTGGCCACTCCCCAAATTCCCGCTGATCAGCTGGAAAATCAGTGCTCAATCAGCCAGAACGACCGGCTTAGCTGGCTCGCTTGAGATGATCAATCCGTAGATAGGTTTCATACAGCGAGATGAGATTTCCTTGAGCCATCACCTCAAGCGGTGTGCGGCCACCGAAAAAGGGATTTTCGTTGCGCATCCCAGCGAAACCATGAACGTTGTCCTGGTTGATGAACACGCTGCGCAGGGAAGCATGGATATTCAGCACCAAGCTGATTCTCTGCTGCTGGTCCCGGTCAAGGCGAACAATAGTCGTGCGTTCCTGTATGACGCGGTGACGGGTGGCGGGGCAAATGCGCAAAATGCGGCACGCTTGTGAGTCGGTTGCTCGCCATGCTTCGATGATTCGCAAAGCAGCTCTTAACCCAGTGGTCGCTTGGGCGTGGGTGAGCGATAAATTTGAGCCAGCCATTTTCTTACTCCTAAGCCCTCCGAGTACTGGAAGCACTACGTAGATTACCAGTACGCAGTTAAACCCTAAGACGGCGCTATTCTGGAGCATCCTGGATGCTGGCACCGTTGAAATTAAGCCCCAAGCTCAAGCGAGCTAGACCTATCAGATTATACGCGCCGCACCAACCCCGGCAGTGACCCCCGCTACCACGATGACCGTCGACAAGCTCACCGGGGCGCCCAGCTTTCAGGAGGTCATTAAGCGCCGCCGCATCAGCGTGATGATTCATCCAACTTGATCGCCCCCCAAATTATATCGCTTCCGTCAGCCAGATTTAGCCTGGTGGCTCTTCAGACTCCTCGGCAGTATTCGACCGACTCGCCGCAATGGAAAGCAACTGCAGTTTTAGCCTTCCTAGTGCGGCTATATCGATCGAAGATAGATCGATGGTTGCCGCGTCCACCTCTGGGATTGAAATGGGATCACGTTGAGCATATGGTCCTAGCACGTCCCTTACGGCTCGATGATCATTTAGGGAAAATTCAGCCAGTTTCAACGTTCGCTCCGCCTTTTCCCTGCTGAATAGGGTGTGAGGCCTTGCAACGGCCCCATCAATTATGCCGACATACAGCGACGAGTTTTTGTTGTCGTTCCTGTAATTGACCATGTGAGAACCGAATTTTGCAATGACTTCAGCTAAATCAGATATCCCTGCGCCGGCTGCCATGATCATGGTCTCTGCAGATTCGCTCTTAAGCTTCTCTTTATGATCGGTGAGGCGTTTCGAGAGCTTCCTGAAATCAACCTTGTGTCCAGCTAACAGCCTGGTTCCAGCTGCTTCGAGCATGCCGACTTTCGCCAATTCTTCTCTCGCGAAATGCGCAAGCGAAAAACTTCTCGCATATGCATTGCCACCCAATAGCAGCCTGCTCTCATTAATTAGTTGCTCGGCATTATCCATTAATGCTTCGATATAGGAGTCGATTTGCTCTATTGACCAAGTCATGAGCGCTTCCTTCCGTGTGGCATACGCGCAATGGGCGGCCGAAAAGATTTCTGCAGCCGGAAACTCGCTCGCTAGATTTTGATCGAGCACTTATTGATCGTTCTCCGGTAGAGAGTGACGAGAGTTGGCTTCGACTTATCTGAGGGAGAGAAGATGCTTTTTAAGTGAGGAGCTATCGCCTTCCAAGCTCTTTCCGAGCGAACCTCATAGCCGCGTGAGTGCTTGATAATTTCCCCGGAGTCGATCAGTTCGCTCAGTGATGGGGCACTGTTGATCTGATCAATGCGCTCTTGCAGCTTGGCGCGCAGGTCGTCCATATCCAGGTTCATGTGATATCCCTGTAAGCTGGGTGGTGGAAACCAAAGGTTTGAAAGGCCGCATCCGCGCACACGGCCTTCCTAGCCTCACACCTTTGTCAGGACAATAGCAACGCAAAGCACCAGTACAACAGCGGTTACTGGGGCAACGCCAGCTGTGCAGAGCACACCGACGACGCTACCGAACGCCGTAAGGCGCAGGTGTAAAGCTGCTGAACCAGCTCGTTCGAAAATGCTCATCGCATCCCTCCCTCGCTGTTTCTCCCAGTCTCATATAGCAGTTGGCGAGGAGGTTCAGACTTCGCTGCAGATTTCCCGTTGGGTACAGTGGGGTAGGACGCAGCGTCCAACTGTTCTTTGGTAGCCATCGCAAAATTGATATGGCCATAATCCTCAACTTAAGCCATCAAATTAGCATCACGTGTGAGGAGCGTCCAGACACCCGGCACTTAGAACGTGATGCGTCATACGCTGCAACGGGGCTGTGCCGACTGTCGATGCGTGATTAGTAGCAGGCTGCGATGATTGTCGCTGGGGCGCTCGGGCTTTTTGGCGAGCGTCGCCGGCGCTATCTGGTCGACCATGGTTACCTAGATCTACTGAGTCGGCCCCAATTATCCGAAGGCCTGCAAGCATCAAGCGCCTAGCGAGTGTGAAGAGTACTTTTTCGCCAATTTATCCGACTGCGAAAGGCCGCTCTTGGCCGTTAGCTGTCGTACTTGAAAGGCAGCTACGGGCCGAGAGTAGCCGCTCACCAGCGCCCGCTGAAGAACCCAATGCGGACGTGTGGATGTTAGGGCCGCTTCGCGGCCCATCGCCAGCGAGCGCGGCTTCCACATATGGCGAATATCTGTAAGTTGTTGGTATTCCTGCGGGGACACCCTGCCGTCGATGAGGCCTGAGCTGACCAGCGCCAACCTACTGCGTGCTATGAGACGTATTTCCAGTGCTATCCAACCCCTGCGGTGATGCGACGATGTATCAGCAGCGTCTGGCAGGGGTAGCAGATAGGCTATGAAGCGATAAAAGGGTTCAGGCCACTTCGCAGTACCCGGCTATGCAGCGCTCGCCCCAGGGCCTGTTCGCATTCGGCTGCGACGTCTAGTAGCTTTTCCAGATCGATACCTGTGTTTACCCCCATCGATTCCAATAGGTTAACCCAGTCCTCGGTGCTGACATTACCGGTGTGTCCGCCGCCGTAGACGACCTTGGCCGGGTGGCCTCCCACCCCGCCGAAAGCACAGTCGAACCAGCGTACATCGGCCTCCAGCGCGGCAATGTAATTCGCCAGGCCCGTTGCCCGGGTGTCATGGAAATGGGCGATGCTAGTGATTTCTGGCAGCGCCTTCCGGACCTGCCCGAACAACCGGCGAACAGTTTGTGGTGTCGCTACGCCAGTGGTATCCCCCAGTGTCACGTGCTGCACGCCCAGGCGCGCGAATGCCTCGACATCGCGCAACACCTGCGCCTCATCTAACCGTCCTTCGAACGGGCAACCGAAGGCTACGGAAATGGTGCCGATCAGGCGGAAGCGTCCTTGGGCAGCGTCGGCCATCGCGGCGATATTGGCCCATTGTTCTTCCCGGGAACGCTTCAAGTTCTTCTGCGAATGACTTTGTGAGGCTGATACGAGCAGGCTGATTTCATTGGCGCCGAACCCGGCCTCTAGGTCGACCAGCGCGCGCTCGACGGCGCGCACGTTCGCGCAGGTCGCCTTGTAATACACCCCTGGCTTGCGCGCGAGCCCCGCCAGCAGCGGGCTGGCATCGGCAAACTGCGGCACCACGGCCGGGTTGGAATAGGACGTGGCCTCCACCCGGGAAAAGCCCAGTTCGGCGAAGCGCTCGATCAGTCGGGATTTGACCCCGGTTTCCAGGAACTGCGGCTCATGTTGCAAGCCGTCGCGGGCGAAGCATTCGCAGAGGGTCACGTCTGGCACGGCGGGGATCTCCGGAGAAATAATTGATATCGCTAGATAAATCTACAAGGCGTAGAATGCGCGGAATCCATCGGGGCTAGTCATTCAGGGTGTTAGGTACGCTTTGTGAGTTCAAGCTTCCGATTATTTGGTTGACAATGTCAACCATATTTTTTAGATTTGAGGTGAGATGACCGTGTCTGACAATCGTGCCGTACTCACCCCGCAGCTTGCTGCGGGCAAGGGCGAGCCCCAGGATCTGCGCGACCTGGTGTCATTTCAATTGCGTCAGCTGAGCAACCTGTACTCCAAGAACACGGCCAGCGTGTACCAGCGCAAGTTCGGCCTGACCATGAACGAGTGGCGGCTGATTGCGCTGATCAACACCGCCGGATCGCTATCTTTGAACCGGCTGGCGGCCCAGGCGCAGTTCGACAAGGGACTGACCAGCCGTATCGTGCTCAAGCTCACCGAGCGCAGCCTGGTGCAGCGTGCACAGGACCCAAGTGACGCGCGAGGTGTGGCGCTTTCGCTGACTGAGCAGGGTCAGCAACTTGTGGCCGAGGTGTTCCCCGAAGCGGTGGAGCTCAACCGGCAGTTGCAGTCGGTGCTGACGCGCAATGAGCGTGATGTGTTGTTGCAGGTGCTGGAGAAGCTCACCCATCAGGCACGGGCCATGCTTGACCAAGAGCGCGAGAACGCAGGGACGGCCTGACCGGCGCTGCGTTCTCGCAAGGTAAAACCCTAGCGAGGAAGTAGCATGTATACCGATTTGTCCCTGTATATCGATGGTCAATGGGTCGCCGGTACTGGCGAAGGTCGTTTCACTGTGACCGACCCTGCAACCGGCGAGGCCGTCGGCGAGCTGGCACTGGCTGGCAAGGCTGACCTCGACCGGGCCCTGGCCGCTGCACAGCGCGGTTTCGCCAGCTGGTCGGTGATGTCGGCCTATGACCGTTCACGGGTGCTGCGCCAGGCCGCTGCGCTGTGTCGTGAGCGGGTAACGCGCATGGCCGCCTGCATGACCCGTGACCAGGGCAAGCCCTTGGCCGAGTCTACGGCTGAAGCTTCTGCAGCGGCCGACCACATCGAGTGGTACGCCGAAGAAGGGCGACGTGCCTACGGGCGGGTTATCCCGGCGCGAAACCCGGCGGTTCGCCAGCTGGTGCTGCGTGAACCGGTCGGCCCGGTCGCGGCATTCACCCCTTGGAACTTCCCGATCAACCAGGCGGTTCGCAAGATCGCCGGAGCGCTGGCGGCCGGTTGCAGCATCATCCTCAAGGGCCCCGAAGAAGCACCAGGCTCGGTGATCGAGCTGGTGCGCTGCTTCCATGATGCCGGGGTGCCGGCCGGGGTGCTGAACCTGGTGTTCGGCGAGCCCGCGCAGGTGTCCGACTACCTCATCCGTTCGCCCATCATCCGCAAGATCTCGTTTACCGGCTCTACGGCCGTTGGCCGGCAACTGGGCGCCCTGGCGGCCAGCGAACTGAAATTGACGACCATGGAGCTGGGTGGCCATGCGCCGTTCATCGTCTGTGCCGACGCCGATGTGCAGACTGCGGCGAACCTTGCGGTGATGCTCAAGTACCGCAATGCCGGCCAGGTCTGCGCAGCCCCCTCGCGCTTTTTCGTGCATGCCGATGTGTATGAGGCCTTCGCCGAGGCGTTTGCCGAGAAGTCTGCTGCGCTGAAGGTGGGAGCGGGTACTGCGGAAGGCGTGCAGATGGGCCCACTGGCCAATGCCAGGCGCCTTCAGGCCATGCTGGAGCTGGTGGACGACGCCAGGGCCAGGGGCGCTCGGGTACTGACCGGGGGCCAGCGACTGGGGGAAACCGGCAACTTTTACGCGCCTACGGTGCTGGCGGATGTACCGCCAGAAGCGCGCCTGCTCAGCGAAGAACCCTTTGGCCCGGTGGCGCCGCTGCTGCGCTTCACCGACCTGAACGAGGCGATTGAGCGGGCCAATGCACTGGAATACGGGCTGGCGGCATTCGCCTTTACAGCGTCGGTGAAGGCTGCGACCGAACTAGGCAACCGGCTGCGTGCCGGCATGGTCTCGATCAACCACTTTGGCTTGGCGTTGCCGGAAACCCCATTCGGTGGCATTGGTGCTAGTGGCCATGGCAGTGAGGGCGGTAGTGAAGGACTGGAGGCCTACCTGACTACCAAGTTCATCAGCCAGATATAAAACCTGCCCGCTCCAGGCCTTACGCCTGGAGCGGGTCTTCCAGGGTCAGAGGCCGAATGCTGCGATGGCATGCTCGCGCAGCTTGTTCTTCTGTACCTTGTTCGATCCGGTCATTCCGATGCTGTCGAAGTCTTCCACCACCTGCAGGTAGCGCGGCACCTTGAAGTTGGCGCTGCGGTCCTTGCAGAAGGCGATGATCGCTTCCGGGCTGACCTGCTGGCCTTCGCGCAGCGTGACATAAGCCGCCGGTACTTCGCCCAGGCGAGCATCAGGTACACCGACCACCTGAGCCAGCTCGACCGCAGGATGCTTGAGCAGCACCTGCTCCACTTCCAGTGGCGAAACGTTTTCCCCACCTACCCGGAACATGTCCTTCAGCCGCCCGACGAAGCGCAGTCGGCCGCTTGTGTCCAGCTCTCCCAGGTCACCGGTGTGCAGCCAGCCATCGCGTAACGCTTCTGCGGTTTTCTCTGGGAGTTTGTAGTAGCCCTTCATCAAGCTCCAGCCGCGGGCGCAGATCTCGCCGATTTGCCCGGCAGTCAGTACCTGCCCAGTCGCAGGATCACGGATCTCCAGCTCGACGCCCTCATGCGGCAGCATGTAGCCGTCCACCCGTTGCTCCAGGGGTTCGCTGGCCGCCGAGACCACCAGGTTAGGGCCGGCTTCGGAGAGGCCATAGGCATTGCAGATGGCATGGGCCCCCATGCGCTCGACCACTTCGCGCAGGATGTGCGGGCTGGCGGCGGCCCAGCCACCACGAAGGCACAGTTGCGCCGGGTCGAACGACGGGTCGGCGAGCATCATCAGGAACATCGTGTCGTTGCCGGAAGTCAGCGTGCAGCGCTCTTCGGCCATAGCGCGCAGGGCAAGCGCCGGGTCGAAGGTGCGGGCGGTGACCAGGCAGGCACCTTTGACCAGCGCCACCAGCAACGACATGGTGCTGCCTGACACGTGATAGAAAGGACGAGGGCTGTAATAGCGGTCGCTGTGCTGCACGCCGATGCGCCCTGCGACAGCCTCGGCCACACCCAGCATGGCGGCATGGCTGAGCATCACGCCCTTCGGGTAGGACGTGGTGCCGGAGGTCAGCTGGATCAGCAGGGTGTCGTCGGCCTGCACGGCGGCGCGTGCTTGGGCCAGCCGGGGTTCGCTGATGTTGCTGCCTGCGGCGAGGAACCGCGACATCGACCAGGCGCCGGCTGGCACCTGTTCTCCGTCCACGATCACATGGCGCAGCAGTGGCAGGCCACTACCGGGCAGTTCGCGATCAAGCGCTGGCTCCATCTCGCGTAGCATGCCGATGAAGTCGATCTTGTCGAGGAAGCGGTCGACACACAGCAGCGCCTTGATGTCTTCGTGGGCCAGCCCGTAACTCAGTTCCTCCACACGAAACCGGGTATTCATCGGCACGGTTACCAGGCCCAAGGAGGCGGCGGCGTACCAGTGCACAGCCCATGTCACCGAGTTGCCGCGCAGCAGGGCGATGTGGTCGCCGTGCTGCAAGCCCAGGGCGAGCAGGGCCTTGGCCACTTGGTTGGCCTCCTCGACCAGCTCGCGGTAGGTCAGGCGCCGGGTTTCATCCACTAGCGCTTCGCGATCAGGGTATCGGACAGTAACCTGTTCCAGTAGCGTCCAGAGGGGCAGGCGGATCGGGGAGCACGCATCATTCATGGGCAGGGCCTCCGGCAAAGGTGCTGATTCCGGCTTTCCAGGTGCCGGCGTTGAGGTTGTCTTCGATGGCCAGGATCTCCCGAGCCAGGGCGCCGTGGCGGCTATCGTCCAAGCCGCTGTCGAGCACGCGCTTGGCGCTGCGCAAGGCATGGCTGGGGCCATCGGCGATCGACGCGGCCAGCTCGGTGACCGTCGTCTGCAGCGCTTCGGGCGCCACAACCCGATTCACCAGCCCGATGCGCAGAGCTTCATCGGCGCCCACCGCACGGCCGCTGAACATCAGTTCCTTGGCCAAGTGGCGGCCGACGATGCGCGGCAGGCGCTGGGTGGCACCTACCGTGCCCCAACGCGCTTCCGGGTAGCGAAAGCTGGCGCGGGTCGAGGCAATGACGAAGTCGCAGGCGCTGGCAATCTCGCAGCCCGAGCCGACCGCCGGGCCGTCGAGAACGGCGAACACTGGGATCGGCAGGGCCTCGATCGCTGCATATAAGGCAAAGGCTCTCAGGCGTCGGGCGCGGATCTGGTCGTCGTCCATGCCCTGGCGTTCCTTGAGGTCGGCGCCGGCGCAGAACACGGGGCCGTTGGCGTCGATGACCAGCACATGGATATCCGGCTGCGCGCCGACGTTCAGCACGGCCTGATGCAATTCCCGGCACAAGGCATTGTTCAGAGCGTTGCGCGCTTGGGCGCGGTTGAGGGTGATCCGGGCGATGGCACGCGCCGGTTCGATATTCACGAGAAGGGTGCTAGTGCTCATGGCGACCTCAGGCTTGTCGTTCTTGTTGAGGGGCTGGCGGGTAGCCCAGCTGTTGCAGAATTCTGTCGGTGTGCTCACCCAGTAGGGGCGGGCGGGAAGGCTGCGGGTCGTCGAAGCCGTCGAAGCGGAAGGGCAGGCGGATAGCCGGGAAATCGCCCACCTCTGGGTGCTCGAATGAGCCCACCACGCCGCGAGCGATGATGTGCGGGTCGGCCAGCACCTCATCCAGGTTCTTCAGCGGCCCTGCCGGCACGCCAAAGGCGTCGCAGGCTGCGCACAACTGGTCGCGTGTGAGCTGGGCGCAGGCCGCAGCCAGCTTCCTCATCACTTCGTCGCGGTGTTCCACTCTGCCACTGTTGGCTTGCAAACGCGGGTCAGCGCCCAATGCGTCGAGGCCGAGCAGCTTGCACAGGGGCTGCCAGTGCTGGTCGGCGCCGGTAATGTGCACAAAGCCGCCATCGGCACAACGGAAGCTCGCCGAGGGCACCCGGCCCGGGTGCTCGGTGCCCATGCGTTCGGGCACCTCGTCGAGGGCGAAGTAGCGTGCAGCGGCCAATGACAAAAGAGGGATCTGCGCATCGAGCATCGAGAAGTCCATGTAGCCGCCTTTGCCCTGGGCCTGTACCCCGTGCAGCATGGCCAGCACGCCGAGGGCGATCCACAGCCCTGAGCTCATGTCGGCTACCGGTGCGCCGGGCTTTACCGGTTCGCCGTCACGGGCACCGGTCAGGCTCATAAGACCGCTCATGGCCTGGAACACCGTGTCATAGCCCTTGCGCTTGGCATAGGGGCCGGTCTGGCCGAACCCAGTGCAGGACACGTACACCAGTTGCGGGTTGACCTCGCTCAGGTTCGCCCAGTCGAGGCCATAGCGGGCAAGGGTGCCGGTGGGGAAGTTCTCCAGCACCACGTCGGCTTCACGCACCAGCCGACGGACCACTTCCTGGTCGTGGCGGTCGCGAAGGTTCAGAGTGATCGACTCTTTGCCTCGGTTGAAGGCGTAGTAATAGGCGCTGCGTTCCTGGCTATGCGGGCCGTCGGCGTCCTCGCCCGGCAGGTTCACGAAGGGTTCATAGGCGCGGGTTTCGTCACCCCCGCCGGGTTGCTCGATCTTGATCACCCGGGCGCCCAGTTCGGCCAGGATCATCCCGGCCAGCGGGCAGGCCAGCACGCGGGCCATTTCGATCACGGTAATGCCTTGCAGGGGTTTCATGCCGGTTGCTCCGAACGGAACGCGCGCATCCGCGCATTGAGGTCCTGGCCGCGCTTGAGGCCTTCGCTGAACGGCAGCTCGGCTACTTCATGGAAGATCGCCTTAGTGGCCTGCATGGCCTTGATCGGGTGGGCGGCCAGGGAGGCTGCCAGTTGCAGGGCTTCTTCGAGCAGAATGTCGGCCGCGACGATGCGGTTCACCATTCCCAGCCGTTGCGCTTCGTCTGCCTGGACCGTGCGCCCGGTGGCTACCAGCTCGAAAGCCTGCTTGCGCCCTAGGTGCTCCACCAGCCCGGCCATGACGATGGCGGCGACGATACCATGCTTGACCTCCGGATAGGCGAAGCGCGCTTCGGGGCTGGCCAGGACCAGATCGCAAGACAGCGCCAGGCCAGCGCCACCACCCATGGCATAGCCGTTTACGGCCGCGATCAGCGGCTTGCGCAGGCGCTTGCCAAGCCCCTGCAGTTCGGTGGTGAGGGCCGCGCGCTGGTCCACCAGGATCTTGTTGGCCGGCGTGAGCTCGGCGAACTCCCGGGTGTCGGCGCCGGCACAGAAGCCGCGGCCGGCACCAGTGACCACGATGGCCCGCACGCCGTCGTCGGCGTCGGCAGCCTCTAGGGCGTTCACCAAGGCCTGGGTTAGGGCGAAATTCAGGGCGTTGAGCTTGTCGGGACGGTTCAGCGTCAACAGCAGCACACCGTCGTATCGTTGGCTCAGGATCAGGGTGTCGGTCATTGGCGGGCTCCTCGGTTCTGCAGGTCGTTGAGTCGGTTAAGGGCAAGGTTCAGGTCGGTTACCAGCTCCTTCATGATCTGTGCGGCGGGCAGCATCTGGTCGATCAGCCCGGCGCACTGGCCGGCTTCGACCTTGCCGCCGGCTACGTCACCGTCGAAGCTGGCCTGCTTGAGGCTGGCGCTGGACAGCAACGCCTCGTAGGCGGCCGGGTCACGCTGCGCAAGGCCACTATGCTCGGCGTTCAATACGCGGTCGGTGAAGGCATTGCGCACGCTACGCACGGGCAGCTTGCCGCGCCCGACCAGCACCGTGTCGGCGATGCCGGCTTCCAGCACCACGCGCTTGTATTCAGGGTGCAGTCGGGCTTCTTCGCTCAGCAGGAACCGAGTGCCCAGTTGCACGGCGTCTGCACCCAGGGCCAGCAGCGCAGCGATGCCGTGACCATCGGCAACGCCACCCCCGGCGACCACTGGGCAGTCCAGTTCGCGTAGCACCTTACGCACGTTCACCAGGGTGCTGACCTCGTTGGCCGGCGGGTGGCCGCCGGCCTCGCAGCCCACCACCACTAGACCGTCGACGCCGGCATCAGCGGCCTTGCGTGCATGCTCGATAAACGCCACCACCTGTAGCCACACTGCGCCATAGGCCTTGAACCGCTGTAGGTGCGGCTTGGGCGACCCCTGGCTGGCGATGATCACCGGTACCCGCTCTCTTTCGAGCAGGTCCAGAACCTCTTCGACACCAGGGCGATACAGCGGGATGTTCACCGCGAATGGCTTGTCGGTCAGCTGGCGCACTTCTCGCAAAGTGTCGGCCAGGTCACCCAGGCGCATCGGGCCGGCAGCGATCACCCCCAGGCCACCCGCATTGGATACGGCAGCGGGCAGCGCAGCGTTGCTCGATGCCCAGCTCATGCCGGCCTGGACGATGGGGTGTTCAATACCGAGTAGTCGGGTTAGGCGAGTGTGCAATGACATGGGTGTGACTATCCTTCTGGGGGCATGAAGGGTGGTTTATGTTGACACTGTCAATTATATGGTTGATTTTGTCAACCAGGTGCTCCCCGCTGTCTGCCCCTGCCGACCACGCTAGGTTCGGGCGGGGTGGCACCTTCCTCTTTTTAGTCTAGGCAGCGACGCCGGCCCGGATGGCAGGCAAAAAAACGCCCGCCGCGGCAGGCCGGGGCGGGCGTGTGGAGCGTGCTGCAGATCAGTCGGAATCGTCTTCCCTGCCCGGGTGCAGCTTTTGCAGTTCGCTGAAGTAATCGAGGCTGTTGTGGTGCACACGCTTGATCAGTGCGATTAGTTGCTCGCGCTCCTCGTCGCTCAGGCCGTCGAGCATGCGCTCGTTACGGTGGGTGGAGTCTTTGAGGATGGCCATGACCATCGCCTGGCCCTCGACAGTCAGGCACAGCAGCGAGCTGCGGCCATCGTCCGGGTTGGGTTGGCGCACCAGCAGGCCGCGATCGGCCAGCTGGCTGACAACACGGCTCATCTGGCTTTTCAGCACGCCGGCATGCCGGGCCACCCGCACCAGAGTGGCACTGTCCAGGTAGTCGAGGATCGCCAGGGTGCGCCATTCCAGCAAGGTCACGTTGAAGTGCTGGGGAATGGTCATCGCGGCGATCCGTGTGGACAGGCCGGCCAGACGTTGCAGTTGTACGGAAAACAGGTCGCGCATATCGAAGGAGGGGGCCGCCTTGCCCGAATTGAGGTGCATGGATGGGTTCATCTGCACCTTGCCTGCGCGGGAGGAAGGCCGGCGCCTTAGCGCCGGCACGCTGCTCACGCGAAGCGCCCCTGTTCGCGCAATTGCGCCAAGGCGCAGTCCAGTGCGCGGGAGAAGGCGCCGAGCACTTCGTCGACCTGCTGCGCATCGATGATCAGGGGCGGTGCGAAGACGATCGTATCGTTCAATGCCCGTGCCGTCACGCCCTCGCGTTCGGCGAACTGCGATACCAGCGCACCGGTCTTCCATTCCCGCGGAAAGGCTTGCCGGCTGGCTTTGTCGGCTACCACTTCGACGCCCCACATCAGGCCCAACCCGCGCACTTCACCGACGAGCGGGTGTTCCGCCAGTGCCCGTAGCCCGGCGCCAAGGCGCTCGCCCATGGCCTGGGCGTGGGCGGGTAGTTCCCGTTCCTCGTAAATGGCCAGGCACTCCAGCGCTACTGCACAGGGCACCGGGTGGCCGCCGTAGGTGAAACCGTGGCCGAAAACACCGATCTTCTCGCTTTGCTGCTTCATCGCCTGGAACACCCGGTCGTTAATCAGCAGCGCGGAGATGGGCAAATAGGAGGCCGACAGAGCTTTGGCGCAGGTCAGCATGTCCGGCTCCACGCCGAAGGCCTGGCAGCCCCACCAGTGACCCAGACGGCCGAAGCCGTTGATCACCTCATCGGCCACCAGCAGGATGCCGTGGCGCTTGAGCACGGCCTGGATCTTCGCGAAGTAGCCGGCCGGCGGAGTGATCACGCCACCGGTGCCCATTACGGGTTCGGCGAAAAAGGCGGCTATGGTGTCAGGCCCTTCAGCCTGGATCAGCGCTTCCAGTTCCTCAGCCAGGCGGCTGGAGAACTGCTCTTCGCTCTCTCCAGGACGCCCTTCACGGTAGTAGTGCGGACAGGTCACATGCAGAAAGCCGGGTAACGGCAGGCCGAAGTCCTGGTGCAAGTGGCCAAGCCCAGTGAGGCTGGCGCTGGCAATGGTGGTGCCGTGGTAGGCGCGCTGGCGGCTGATGATCTTGCGTCGCTGCGGCTGGCCCTGGGCGCTCCAGTAGTACCAGGCCAGCTTGATCGCGGTGTCGTTGGCTTCGGAACCGGAGCAGGCGAAGACCACTTTGGACATGGGCACCGGCGCCAGCTCGATCAGCCGCTCGGCCAGGCGGATGGCCGGGGCAGTGGCCCGATGGGCGAAGTTCTGGTGGTAGGGCAACTGGCTCATCTGCCGTGCGGCGGCGTCGGCTAGGCGCGATTCGCTGTAGCCCAGCGCTGCGCTCCACATGCCGCTCATCGCATCGAGGTAGCGCTTGCCCTGAGTGTCCCAAGTGTAGATGCCTTCGCCACGCTCCATCACCACCGGACCGACCTTTTCATGGAGTGCAAGGTTGGTCTGGCTATGGATGTGGTAGGCGATGTCGCTGGCATGAAGGGAATCGGACATTTTTCAGGCTCCTGCTAAGGCACTTTCAGGGTGCCGGGTGGGGAAGAGTGCGAGAAACATGTTTGACAATGTCAATTAACTAGTTCAATTTGTCAACCAGATCGCCAAAAAACTCGAGCGATCCACAGCCACACTCCTTTGACGTCTGCCTAACAAAAACCAGACGCCCCGTGCGTCATGACCAGGAGATGTAAATGTCCATATTTTCGAAGTGCGGCGTCATCGCCGGCTCCCTGTTCACCTTCTCTATTGGCCTTGCCAGTGGCACGGCATCTGCTGCACCCACCGTGACCGTTGCCGGCTATGGCGGCGCGCTGCAGGACGCCCTCAACAGCACGCTCTGGCAACCGGCTGCACAGCAGGCCGGGGTGGAGTTGCGTACCGACTCTCACGACGGCCAGCCTGCCGTCCGCCTGCAGGTGCAGTCGGGCAAGCCAGCCTGGGACGTGATCCATATCGGCGCCAATGACTGCGCTGTCTTGTCGCGCCAGAATCTGCTGGAGCCGCTGGACTATTCGGTCATCAATGCCAAGGGGATACCTGAGCAGGCTCGCGGTAAGGACTGGATCGCCACCAACAGCTACTCGGTGGTGATGGGCTGGCGCACCTCGAAATTCCAGGAAGGGCCGAAAAACTGGCAGGAATTCTGGGATGTGAAGAAATTCCCCGGCCGCCGCGCCTTGTCAGTAGCCCCTGACGAAATGCTCGAAATTGCCCTGCTGGCCGATGGCGTCCCGCGGGACAAGCTGTATCCGCTAGACACTGACAGGGCGCTGAAATCGCTGGAAAAGATCAAGCCCTACGTCTCGGTCTGGTGGACCTCCGGAGCCCAGTCCTCGCAGTTGATCAAGGACGGCGAAGTCGACCTGATCGCCATCTGGAGCAGCCGGGTGGATTCAGTGATCAAAGATAATGCGCAGGTGGCCTATACCTTCAATGATGGCCTGCTTGGTTACGGTTGCATGGCGATCCTCAAGGGTTCACGCCAGGTTGCTGGAGCGCAGAAGTTGATTGCCGGGGTGGTGTCGCCGGCGATCCAGGCGCGCATCCCCGCCATGATGGGTTACTACGGGCCGACCAATACCCTGGCCTTCGACCAGCCAGGCATCACTGCCGATCAGTTGGCCCAGTCCAACATGGCCCCGGCCAACCGCGAGAAGCAGGCGTTGATGGATGCCCAGTGGTGGGGCGCGCACATGGCCGATGTGCAGGAAGACTACAAAGAACTCATCGCCCAATAACGTGCCAGGAGAATGCTGTCATGCCAGGCCAGATCGCCATTCGCGACGTTTACAAGCACTACGGAGCCTTTACGGCAATTGATCATGTTTCGCTAGATGTGAGGGCCGGGGAATTCCTCACGTTGCTCGGCCCGTCCGGCTCGGGCAAGACGACCCTGCTGAACGTCTTGGCAGGTTTCATTCGCCCCGAGTCGGGCAGCATTCGGGTCGATGGCGTGGAGTTCCTGACCTTGCCACCGCACAAGCGGGACATCGGTATGGTGTTCCAGAACTACGCTCTGTTCCCGCACATGAGCGTGGCCGAGAACGTGGCTTACCCGCTGCGCCTGCGCAAGGTGGCCGGTGCGGAGCGCGACCGGCAGGTGCGCCGGGCGCTGGACATGGTGCAGATGGGCCACCTCGGCGAGCGTGCCATCCAGCAACTGTCCGGTGGCCAGCGTCAACGTGTGGCGCTGGCCCGGGCGATGGTCTTCGAGCCGAAGATCATGCTCATGGACGAACCGTTGTCTGCACTCGACAAGAACCTGCGCGAGCACATGCAGGTAGAGCTCAAGCGCCTGCACGATCGGGTGGGGATGACCACCATTTACGTCACCCACGACCAGAAGGAGGCACTGACCCTGTCTCACCGCATCGCCGTGCTCAACAAAGGGCGACTCGCGCAGCTGGACACTCCGGACGCCCTTTATGAACGTCCGGTGGATCGCTTTGTCGGCGGGTTCATTGGCGAAAGCGCGTTTCTCCCGGTCGAGGAACAGGGCCACCAAGTGCTATTCCAGAAGAGGCCCCTCCGCTTGCCCGGTGGCAGCGTCCGCCACCCAGGGCGTGCGCATGTGCTATTGGTACGCCCCGAGCGCCTGCACTGGCAACCAGTGGCCGGCCCAGAGGCGATGAACCGCATCGATGCCCAGGTGCGCGATGTGTTGTATCAGGGCGACAGCTTCCATGTAGGCCTAGCGCTGGCTGACGGCAGCGAACTGGCGGCGCGCTTCCTCAGAGGCGCCGCCACGCCGACGGCGCCTGCGCCGGGCCAGGCCGTGCATTTGTGGCTGCACGCCGAAGATACGCTGTTGGTGGCTGAATCGGCATGAACGGTGAGCCCCGACGTTCCACGCCTCCTGCGGAATCTACTTCGATGAAACCACTTTCGTTATCCCGATCCGATGCCGGCAGCTACCCGGACGATGCCATGAGCCGGCGTCTGGCGCTGGCCGAGCTGAAAGAGCGCTGGACGCTGCTAGGCCTGACCTTGCCGGGCTTTGCCCTGGTGCTGTTGGTGCTGGCCGTGCCGCTGGCCTGGCTGGGTTGGATGTCGTTCCTGGACGACGGCGGCGCCTTCACCCTGGCCAACTACGCCCGTTTGCTCAAGCCGGTGTACACCAGCAGCCTGCTGACCACCTTCCAGATCGCCTTCTGTGTGACCCTGGCCTGCGTGCTGCTCGGCTATCCGCTGGCCTATCTGTTGTCCCAGGTTCCCGAGCGCACGGGGCAGGTGTTGATGGCCCTGGTGCTGTTGCCGTTCTGGACCTCGGTACTGGTGCGGACCTATGCCTGGCTGGTGCTGTTGCAGCGCCAAGGCATTATCAACAACACAATGCTGGATCTGGGCTTGATCGATCAGCCCTTGTCACTGGTGAACAATTTCTTCGGCACAACGGTGGGCATGGTGCATGTGATGCTGCCGTTCCTTGTGTTGCCGCTTTACGACAAGATGAAGAACATAGACCCCCAGCTGATGTCGGCGGCGGCCAACTGCGGCGCCTCGCCGGCCCAGGCGTTCCGCCAGGTGTTCCTGCGCCTATCGCTGCCTGGCTTAGCCTCGGGCGTTACGTTGGTGTTCGTGCTCAGCCTTGGTTTCTATCTGACGCCAGCGTTGCTGGGCGGCGGCAAGGTAGCCATGTGGTCGATGAAGATCAGCGACACTATTTCGCTGTTCGGCAACTGGGGCGCCGCCAGTGCGCTGGGTGTCACGCTGCTGATTGTGACCTTGCTTATGCTCTGGGGCTTGCGTCGCGTGTTCGGCATCAAGGGAGGGTATTGATCATGCTGGGCCTGAACAAAACGGTCACACCGACCCAGATCACCCATGGCCAACGGCTCTGGCTTTATGCGCTGGCCGGCTTGGTCCTGGCCTTCCTGATTATTCCGTGCCTGATCGTCATTCCCATGTCGTTCTCGGCGTCCCAGTACTTGGAGTTTCCACCCCGGGAATGGAGCTTGCGCTGGTACCAGGCGTATCTAGGGTCGCCCGAATGGATGGCGGCCACCTGGATGACGTTCAAGGTGGCGGTCTGCTCAACGCTCATTGCCACATTGTTCGGCACCCTGGCGGCCTATGCGCTGGCGCAGGTGCGCGGGGGGCTGGCCGTGTTGGTGCGTGGCCTGATCATGCTGCCGATGCTGGTGCCGATCATCCTGGTAGCGGTGGGGGTATTCTTCGTCTATTCACGTACGGGGCTCAACAATAGCGTCAGCGGGCTGATACTGGCGCACAGTGTGCTGGCCATGCCATTCGTGTTGATCGCCGTGGGCAACGGTTTGCAGGGGTTCGACATGAACCAAGAGATGGCAGCGCGCAGCCTGGGCGCATCGCGGACGTGGGCCTTCGTCAGTGTGACCTTGCCGCAGCTGAGATTGTCGATTTTCTCCGGCGCCCTGTTTGCCTTCATTGCGTCGTTTGACGAAGTAGTGGTGGCGCTTTTCATCGTCAGTGGCGACAGCTCGACCTTGCCGCGCAAGATGTTCGCCAACATCCGCGACCAGATCGACCCCACGGTGGCGGCGGTGTCCACGCTGATGATCGGACTGTCCCTTGTGTTGCTGGTGGTAATGCAGAGGATCAAGCGACGGCAACTTGAGGAAACGGCGTGAAATGTTGTGGAAAACTTTGCAACTGCCCCCCTGTAGGAGCCCACATAGTCGAGGCGGAACGGTCTCGGTTTCCGACGTTACTTGCAAAAGCGGTCGAGGGCCTTTTATGAGAGGCGCTGTCGGGAGAGCTCGACAAGCTCTCCGCCTTCGGTGGATGGCAAGCGGTCCTGTCTGACCTCCATGGTTAGATTAGCGCCTCCGGGTCGGGGCTTAGTATCCTTGTCCTCACTGTGAGGTAGCACAAGGATACTCAGCCTGATGCAGACGCACTAACCGACCCATAGCTGCCAGTCAGCTCAGCGGCGATCTCTGTGGGGCGGACTTGTCCCGCTAACAGGGGCGTAGCATGTGCCAGGCAACTCCATTTCACGGGCCGGCTTCTACGTAGGACAAGCCGATTCTGACAGAGTCACTGCCAGCCTCACCGGTAACTTCAGGTAGAAAGCGGCCGCTTGCGATTGACTGTGTTCAAAACCAGCGGCCGTACTTCTTGGCTTCAATGAATTTGACTCATATCCGGATATGGTGGGCAGGCCCAGTTCCTTCTCGTATCATTGCTTCTCTACATCTGGAATGATTTTCGTGAAGCCGTCACCTGGAAGCGTTTCGCCTATTCAATCGAATTCTAACGGGCCGAAATGGGATGTGGGCGACGCTGTCAGCCGGCTCTCCTGGGACGACTTGCGGATCATCAAGACGCTGAGTGAGTGTGCTAATCGGGCCGCAACGGCCAAGAAGCTCGGCATCAATGTGTCCACAGTCTCGCGCCGCGTCGCGCAGGTTGAGAAGACGCTTGGGGTCGCGCTGTTTGATCATCGCAAGGCGGGCTATTTACTAACGGCGGAAGGTGCCGAGCTGCGAGCGCTGGCGGAGCGAGTCGAACTGGACATCGTCAGTGTTACCCGCAGGGTTTCCCTTGCCGGCCAAGGGCCCCTGGGAAGACTGCGAATCACCACCAGCGACTCGCTGCTGTTGTACTTTCTGACGCCGATCATCGCGGGCTTCAAAGCCCTCAATGAGGGAATCACCATTGAAGTATTGGTCGGCAACCAGACGTTGAGCCTGGCGAGGGACGAGTCGGACATTGCGGTGCGGGCGACGAAAAAACCGGCTGATACCCTCGTGGGTCGCAAGCTCGCCAACATCGCTTGGGCGCCATATGGCAGCGTCAAGCAGGCCGCAATTGCAGACCCCTTCGCTGAGGGTCAGTCGTGGGTGTCCTACTCGGGAGGCCTGTCCGGCTTGAAGGCAACAGGCTATGTCGAATGCCGAATACCCCCGGAGTCTATTTCTTACCGCACCGATTCAGTGGCGGCTGCGAGCGCTGCTATTGCGGCAGGCCTCGGTTTTGGCTTCCTCCCCTGCATGCTGGGCGACATTACCACAGGACTCGTTCGGGCCGGCCCAGTGGTACAGGAGCTTCAGGATGAACTGTGGCTGCTTACCCACCAGGACATCAGGAAGTCCTGGCGAGTGAAAGCATTCATGACGTTCTGCGCGGCTGCCGTGGCCGACCTCAAACCGCTGGTCGAAGGTCAGCAGGCCATCCCGGCTTCATAGTCGAAAGCGGGAGCACCGGTCATTTGTCCTGGGCACCAATAACAGCACGGCACACAATCTCGATGAGCTGGGCACGCTGGGCGAGCCGCGATACACCGATGATATTGCTGGCTGCTTGCGGGCGCTCGGTACCATAGGCGGCCTTGCGCACCTTGCCGACAACGGCAAAGGCCGCGTCCATGTCCAGCACATACAGCGTCTCTTCAACGACATCCTGCATCGTGGCGCCATACAGGGCCAGTAACTTGGCAATGTTGTCGTAGGAAACCCGCATCTGTTCGCCCATCGACGAGAAATCGCTTGGGCGACCATCGGCATCCAGCGGCGCCGGCGCTAACAGATTGCCCTGTTCGTCATGGTTGAATTGGCCTGAAACGAAGATCTCGTTCCCGACCCGTCGCGCCTGCGGATAGCCGTAGGCCTCTTCCCATGGAACGCCCCAGTAGGCGGTGTCGTCGTTGAAAGGTCGTGAAGCGGCCATTGGATTCTCCTTGGCAAAAATGGATCGATGTGATCCGACAGGCCGAGATCCTATCACCGGATTAGATGCTACCAAGGTGCATTAATGCACCTCTACAGGCGCAAAAGTGCGCCACCGGTTCGCTGGGTACTTCGCTATCTTGTGTTGGCAGTCGGCGACAACCCGCCGAAAAACTCTCGCCACCGTTCAGCAAAAGGGAAGAACAATGCGCAATTCAAACACTGAAGTCCTGACACCGCTTAACAGCCAACTGATCTTCATCGATCAGCAACCGCAAATGGCTTTCGGCGTCCAGAGCATTGACCGGCAGACGCTGAAGAACAACACCGTTGGGCTGGCCAAAGCAGCCAAGATCTTCAATGTGCCCACCATCTTCACCACGGTCGAGACTGAGAGTTTCTCTGGGCATACCTACCCCGAACTGCTCGCTGTATTCCCTGACGCGCCACTGCTCGAGCGCACTTCCATGAACTCCTGGGATGACCAGAAGGTACGTGACGCACTGAAGAAGAACGGTCGTAACAAGATTATCGTTTCGGGCCTGTGGACTGAGGTTTGCAACACCACATTCGCACTTTCTGCCATGCACGATGCAGGCTATGAGATCTACATGGTTGCCGACGCTTCCGGAGGCACAACGAAGGAGGCTCACGATTACGCCATGCAGCGCATGATCCAGGCAGGTGTAGTACCGGTGACCTGGCAACAGGTACTACTGGAGTGGCAGCGCGACTGGAAGAACCGCGACACCTACGATGCGGTCATGGAACTGGTCAAAGAACACTCAGGAGCCTACGGCATGGGCGTCGACTACGCCTACACCATGGTGCACAAAGCGCCTGAGCGCGTTCAGCACGGCCCCACTATGGCGCCCGTGGCTGCATCGATCTGAGGCCTCATCTGCCCCAGGCCAGTTTTCCGGTCTACAAGCGGGAAGCTGGCAAAAGCTGATGGGGGCTAGTTAATCGAGACGGGGTGAACTGAAGTCTCAGAAGAGGCTTCAGCGAACCGTGTGGCCCGCATCAAACCATCTTCAGATTTTTCAGGATGAATAGATCCCCATGAACAGTGCTGACGGCATCGTTTTGGCCACGGTCGTAATTCAGTCTACGCGGCGGCTCAAATCCTGGCAGGTCACAACCGCCAAGCAAATGATGTTGGATCATCTGGACACTGGCATATCAGTCACTTCGCTCGCCGAAGCGTGCGGACTATCGCGCAGCCATTTCTCGCGACTGTTCAAAGAAACGATGCAGGTATCTCCGCAAAAGTGGTTGCGTGAACAGCGGATCAGCAAGAGTAAAGAGCTGCTGGAGGCATCGACGATGATGCTTGCCGAGATCGCGCTGGAGTGCGGCTTCTACGATCAGCCACATTTCTGTCGAACGTTTATGAAATCCGCAGGGATAACGCCTCAGGCATGGCAGCAACAGGCGACTTAGCCGGGGTGCTGTACCGCTCAATTCGAACAGGCGTGTCTTCAAATACACGGAGCAAAGGCAAGGAGCATCCTCTGGCCTCGGGCTGGGATTATTCATAGCGGATAGAGGTCGAGTCGACGCAGGAAGAAGGGACAAGATTCCGTGTGATTTTGCCCATTCGCTAATATTTATGGTTCGGTCGCTCAAGCACCTAAGCCATAGCGCCTATGGTGAATGGCTGTTATAGGCCGAAAGCGGTCATGCGCGATCGGCAGCTTTCGATCCATATCGGATCTTCGCCAGAGGCTGCATGCGGCCAGAAGCTGCCGGTCGAGTCCGGGCCATTACGGCCTCAGGCATCCGTTGGATTCTGCCTGTACGATTGACTATCTAAAGGCATAGTCACAAGGCTACAAACTCTCTAGGGAAACAATGCCTATTTAGCTTTAGCCGGGCGTGCGATTGGCCACGCCATTTTTCGTGATACCACGGCTTCGTACAGTACCATTCATGGCCGGGACCACATGGAGGAAGAGTCGTGACCGGATTCGAAGAGGTGCATCCGCCGGAAGGTATGTGGGCACCGCTGCAGATGCGCCAAGAGTTGAGGCAGATGTTCGGGCGCTGGTTGCCCAAGTCGAGTTATCAGCGCCCCATTGCTGGGCCGGAAGACATAATCGACGAGCTGAGTATTCTCGACTTATGTCAGCACTACCGGTTGGAGTATCGGGGAGGCGCTGAGGATGTTGCCAAGTCCTGGGACGAATCGGAGCGTCGCGCTGCAGACAGCGGCCCGACGTTCGACGATCTCAAGAATAACGGTTGGGTGTCCTTCGACGGCGGCCGCTGGATTATGCAGGGCGCGCCTCTGGGCACGCGCTCGCACATTACCTATCCGAGCCCAAGTACGAAGAACTTGCTGACGGGGCTCGGCGAACTCCAGCTTGTTGCGAGGACTGATACACCCCCTCCCCATGCTAAAGCGCTTGCAGACAGGATATTGGCTGAGTGCGGGCTTCAAGTGCATATACCAACCAAAGATCCGGACTGGCTTGCAGGCCGGCTGTGGGAGCGACTGTGCCCGAAGCCCCAGCAGCATTCCGTAGACGGTGGCGTCAGCACAGTTGACGCAGCGCCTCCTGTCGAACGCGAGGCTTGCAATGCGCTTGCTTTGCTAGATGCGGATGTCGAGACTGTCGATAGAGCCTTTTTGGAGTGGTCTGTATGGTGTGACGCCCTCGGCTATTACGGTAGCTGGGACAGTGGCTGGGGACCCACTGAGATGCGGTACAGCCGTGAGGCAGCTCACCGCGCATTGGAACGCCAGACCCTCTGGGGTACGTGGGACAACGATGTCGAACGCTACACAGCGTTGCTCAAAAAGACGTTTGCGATTCCGCTGGACCAAATGCGGCATGCCGGAGCTCCGGAGATAGCACCGCCCCGGACTCTAGTATCTAGAGTTGACTGGATGATGCGCCCCGACGTCGAACATCTGATGATGGAACGGCTCGGCTCTAATACGGCCAGCTTTGCATTTGCTCTGCTTTGCTCCGAGCTTGAGAAAACTGACATCGGGCCTACCATCATGACTGCAGCGACGACGGTCCTATCGTTTGCTGCCGCCCATCCGATGGCATTGCAGCACTTGCTATTCCGAGTCAGGTCCGTACCAGTGCTATTGGTAGACATGCTGATGCATCAGCGCACGGCCTGCCTAGCAGCCAAACTGGCTATTGAGTGGCGTCCGAAATCCACACGGAGTAGTGACCGCAACCTGAGTCGTGAAGCTCAAACTAAGGCATTTGCGGTTCAAGACGCGCTATCGCTTTTGGCTTATCACTTGTCTGAGGGCACGCTTGATCTTGCGGAATACGCATCGTTGGTGACTTGGTGCTATGCGAGCGACACTTACAGCAAAAGAGCCATTGCAGACGCGAGGAGACCCGTTGGGCGGCAGCTTCTCAAGGTGGCCTCAAGGCAAAGCAAAGACCTCCAGTCTGCAGTGCTGCAGCACCTCGTAGATCAGGCCGACTACACAGACAACGTGCCCAGAGCATGCTTTGCAGGAGTGCTCGACGGGCTGAACTACCTTTCGAGCGCGCCGATTAGCGACGCTTTCCCAGTCGTGGGGCTTTATTCAAAGTTTGCGCGCGACATGCACTTAGAATGGACCGACGCAGCCAGTCTCTCCGCAAATCTGGCCGTTCATCTCGTCACGGCTGCATTCGCTCACACCGCGTCTGATAGAGATGCATTGCTAACCCCATTCGATAGCGCACAGCTACTGCGAAACACGCCGGTCGAAGAAAGGCCATCCTTGCGTTATTCGATTGCCAGAACTCTACGAGTGCACGTGCGGTTGCTCGCACGCGCCGTTGCTGGCTGGGACGGCGAGACGGTACCGCCGGAGCTCTGTGACGCACTCCAAGTGCTCATTTCGCGCAGTGTTATTGAGCATGACCAGAAAGGGCGCGTCGGAGCCCTCACAGACAGGTATAGGCCAGGCCCTTTACTCAAACGTGAAGAGGCCTCGCCGGCAGAAGATCTCGCTGCCGCATGGCGACAGCTAAACGGCAATCACCAGGAAGCCATGCTGCAGGCGCTTGCTCTGTCAGACGATCCGGTGTTACTTGCCGAGCTTTGCCAGCACCTACCTGCGGCGGCAAAGCCCGGCATCCGAGCGAGGTTACGCCAGCTTAAGCCAGAAGAGGCATCCGCGTTTTGGACATGGCCCGAGCTGCAGCAACGCATCGAGTCCTTGTTGGTCGCTGGCGAATATGCGCTTGCCCGTGAGCACTTGGATGAGGCTGAGCAGGACTTAGATCGCGCACCATCTGAGTTCCGGCTTGAGCTTTTTGCCCTTGAGCTTCGACTGTTTCTAAAGGAGAAGAACTGGGCTGCACTTGATGGAGCTGTTGCCCCTTTGGCACTGGATCGGCTCACGGTACAACAGGCGCAAGACAAACTGGAATTTTACAGGGCAACCTCCCAACTGCTGCGCCCAGACGGCAATTTGGCAGCTGCCCGAGTCGCTCTAGAGCGCCTGGCGGCGCGCCCTGGTGCGCCTCCCGCATATAAGGAAAACGTCTTTGCGGTTGCCATTCAGCAGCTTGTGGGACCCACCCTGCATCCGTTGAGTGGTGCAGATCGTGTGACCGGCCAAGGCCTCCTAGCGGAAATCAATGCTGAGGTCGCTGTGGGCGAGAGCTCAGTCAGCAGTAGTCTGCTAGCCAACCGCGCGCTGCTCATGATGGCATTGCAAAAGCCGGAGGATGCTTTAGAGAGCGTGGCGACTCGTCGTCGGGAGAGGCGAAGCCCAGAACTCGAACTCATAGCCGTACTTTCAAAGTACGAGCTGGGCTTCCGTGACGAGGCAATGGCGATTTTAGACACAGCCATCTCCGAGTTCGGAACTGATGACCGACTAATCGCGCTCAAGAACGACCTTCAAGCTGGAGACTCCGCGCCCAGTATCGCTTCGGCATCGGTCGTCCTCGATTCGATTTCCTCTATCCGGGCCGCGTTGCAACAGCTGACTGTGCTTCTGCCTTCCCAGATTGGAGAAATACTCGGTCCCCCTGGCGGCGGGGTTCGAGGCTATCTCATAGGGCAAGTTTCACGTGCCGTTGCCGCGCTTCAACATATGGCGGCGATGCTCCGCGAGCGGAAAGACTCCATGAACTTGGCAAGGTTTGAGGATGACCTCAACACCGCCATGCGAGAGGTGCTAGGAGCTTTGCTCGCAGTGACTAAATGGGATGTGGCTGACCAATCGCTCGGAGGAGCAACGGCAAACGGTAATCCCGGCGAAAGGGATGCAGTGATCCGGGTGTCCGGTCAGGAAATATCGATAATCGAAGCGCTGGTCTGCACCGGACTTGATCGCACCAACATCAAGAAGCACTTCGACAAGCTTGTGTCATACGGAGTCTGTGACCTCTATTTCCATGTCATTTACTCGTACGCGAAGGAGCTAAATCCTCTCTTCAAGTATGTTGGTGAAATGCTCGAGCACGAGGCTCCTTCAGGTCTGATCTACCTTGACTGCGAGCCTCTGGGACCCCCGAATTACGAGGCGAGTGGGTATGTCGCAACCTATCGCGTAGATCACAGGGAAGTCGCAGTCGCATTCTTGATTGTTGACCTGGGTCGCCCCTAGTTTTGTAGACACGTCCGAGCCCGAGCGGCTTCTTCTGGCAGATTGCTGCCCTTCGCGAGAGACCGCTTCGGGTCGATGACGATTATCGGCTAGTGGCCAGCAAAGGGCATTGGCTAGATACCATGGAGAAGTTTCCTTGCCTTAGGATACCGAGCTCGTTTTTCAAGAGCTGCACTTAATCGAGGGATACGAAGAAAAATTTCCTCCTTCGAATAGCCAGGGACGAGCTTACGGATCACCCGCTCGATCGACACACAGAGTTGCTCATCACGCATAGCCCAATCTAGTTGTCTTGGTTTGAACCGCTCTTTAGGCAAGCGGGAACACTGTTCCGCTAGCCATCCTCTATCATTCCTGTAAAGCCATGCATAAGAGTTTGGAAGCAACGACCGAATTCGTTTAGCACCAAAATCTGGATTATTTCTAACAGTCGATTGCCATATTGTGCAATGCTTTTCGCGCAATTCACAAAAGCGAACGTCAGACCTCACTTTTTTTGTACGAGGATTGGTGCGAAGAAGTCTATTTATGGTAGATATTGAAACCCCGAATTTAGTGGAAATATTGTGGCTCTCAACCCCTTGTTGTAGCTCCGCGAGTATAAGGTTTTTCAGGGCAGTAAACATTTTTTTGGGTTTTGGTTTTCCAGTAGCTACGAAGAGATTATCTTTCTCTCGACGATCAGTAATATCATTTTCGGCTGCAGGAAAACTGTTGCAAACCAATTCATCGGACTTAGAAAGTCTGTTTCTGTATGCGTTTATAAACTCTTCAAAACCTCCGAAGAGCCACTGGATCAGGATTAGGTGCTTAAGTGGATGCGAGTGTCGACGAGGGCGGCGGAGCATCTCGTCCATATAGGCAGCCGCCTCTTGGGAAGATGATGGCAAAGAGAAAAACGGCCAAAATTGACGAAAATGTGCGCAAAATTCTGAAAATTCGTGTGATGACTGGGCTCTCTCAGATCCGTAGGAATCCACGGCAGTCTTGTAGACTTGGGCGACAATAGAGGAATCGAACTTGCTATGTTTTCCATATTCAGCTAATGAACGTGCTGCGTTTCCCAAGTCTACGATCACGGATTTGACCTCATCACTCACCGGGGGCCAAGCAGGCTCTATCAGTTCATCTTCACTCGGCACCGCCAATTTGAACTGCGTACTCCACTGCCGGTTGGTCGTTGATTCTCTCAGCAGGCAACCGTGCTTGGGGCATATTAAAACTCCCGGATATTGATGTGATAGATGCCAGTACGACATACCGTAGGTAATACGATCATCAATTAAGCAATCCAGGCACGCCCGTAACGGATGTTCACCTCCAAAGCGTCCAGCAACCAGTCCAATTTTGTACTTAATGGACCCCAGCTTCGAGCCAGACAGTGAAGCCACAATAGCTTCTTGGCAGCGTTCCGATTGGAACGGAAAGAATAGGGAGATGATCGTACGGTCAGAAATAATCTTCTCAGCACTCCCCCACGCTATTTTAGCATCTGAAACCAAACTTATTAAGTTGCATGGAAAATCATGCGTATAGTGGGTTGGTTTGGTTTCGAAAAGTTGCGCTAGCGTGTCTATCGCTGATCGATTACGCAAAAACACATGTTGGCGACTCACTATGCTAAAGAATGTCTCATCATCTAGCCAGTTGAGAAATGGAAGCGGGCGAATTGATGGTTTCATGAGCTGCTCCTAGGCTTGAGCAACACGATAGCTCTGGCATTTAGGTGCAGAAAATAATGATTGGAAATTTCAAAGGTAAATTTTACAATTAACGGTTTTGTCGCTCGCGAACTGTTAACCGTTAAAGGTTAATTATGTGCATCTGGCCGCTCTAGTTCGGGCCTTAGATGGGTATAGACCAATCCATCAGTGGTGTCGGGTAACCTTTGCTGACGTTACAGAAAATTAAAGTTTAGAGCTCAAATATATTGCCAGGTTGTTTTTTTCGGCAGTAACATATTCTGTTTACAAGCGAAACGACTCCAGCGCGCACCCTCGCTTAATCAGGGTGCATGCGGGAGGTTCAGGAAAAAGCTGAAGTGGGTCAGCGGTGACTGCTTCCCGCTACGATGTGCACAGAAAGGAATTTGAATGAACGCAGGCTAAAACAAAGCGTTATCAGTCAATAGACAAAGGCCCAAGTGCGACCTTGGGCCTCTGTGGATAAGTCAGAATTGACCGCTGACTTTTCCATTGTCTATCCATAGCTGCAGGACGTCAAGTCCCGCACGTATTCGCTCGTCCACAGGAAAGTAGGCGTTATCCACAATCGGATCATGCCTGGAACCCCCGCAGGACAAGGGGTTTGCTGATGCCCGTTAATTTATCCCCAGAGGGGTGGGCTTAGCGAACACCGTGGAATTGGAAGGCTAGGATGAAAGAAAAGGACAGATTTGACGTCATCATGAAACGTCAAGCCGGGTTCCAATGGGGCGATTTTTACGTTCCATCTAGTTTGGCTGTGCCGCGAGAAGCACCCCGAGGGTCTCGTGCTTCCAGGCTGTATAGCCACAAGCTGATCCGAACACTACACGCGCTCTCGGCGCCGGAGAGGGTGTTCACACAGCTTGCGCTTCACCACCCCAACCTATTTGAACTCCATGAACAGAAGATGCTGTGGCCTGTAGATGCTCCTCATCCATTGCAAGGTCATCCACAGACGAAGGGGCAGTTTCTCCCACCTCTACGTGGCACCGTTTCCATCGCGGCAGAAATTGGCTTCAAGCATCACGCCATCATCGTCACCGATGAGTGGGGAGAGCGCATTAGACAGCCGTATCCATATTTAGGTGACCTTTTACTGTACCTGGAGAACGATCAAGGCCGCGCCTACGCCATCAACTGGACCGTCAAGGATACCCGACAGGCTTTTGCTGAACGCAGGGCTAGGTCGCCCAAGACACCTGTCCAGCGGAAAAAAGACCGCGAGCATGCACAGCTCCGAGGCCGCTTGGAGCGCTTGTATTACGCCAGTGCCGGTATCCAGACCATTGAGGTCGCTAAGGACGAGATTCCTGCAGCAGTCGAAGCGAACCTCGACCTTCTATTCAATATGCACGGCCTGCCGGTATCCCTAGATCAAACACTGTTGGAGGATTTCGCTTGCGCAGTCCAAGAAGCTGTACGTGCTGGAGATCCCCTGAACTACCTGGCAATCCGCTACGGCAGGCGCTGGGGGAATACCGGTCACTTCATCGCAAAGATCTATCAAGACATCTGGGAGCGGCGAATTGTTGTCGACTTCAACAAACCTATTTTGATAGATCATCCGCTCAACACGGACGGGCCAGATCTGTTCGATCAATTCAACTACCTGTTCGAGGATTTTCAGGGATGAGTCCGGGGTCTAAAATCTTAGCCCCCGAGGGATTCCAATGTCTCAAGGTTGGGCGGACTTACCATTTTCTTATCAGTGACGGTATGCGCAGTCGTGTGCATTTGGTTGAATTCTTCTATGAGAATCAACGGCCTGAGGCACGACTGATTACTTTGAGACAATTCGAGTTCGAAGAGGCCCTGGAAAATGGATGGCTAGTCGAAGATGGGCTTCCCGCTACACTGCCCCCTTGGCTTGAGGCTATCGAGGGTAAGCCAGTATGGTATTTAGAGCAAAAAAGAGTTTCAAAGAAAAAGAGTTATGAATCGTATGTAAATCATCGTTTCGAAATGATCTCTGACCTTATTTTGCGCCGAGATAAGGTTCTTGCCGAAGAAAACCCGGACGCCGAGATTAACCGCGAAGCGAAAAAGCTAAAGCAGGCCCCTGCGAGGCTCCGAGCGTGGTTTTATACTTATCTTATGTACGGCCAAAATAGATGGGCTTTGGTCCCGAACTTTCTTGGTAACGGCCGGCACAACCGAGATACACCTGAACGGAAAACTAAGTTAGGACGTCCCTCAGCCCACGGTAGTCGCCATGGGTACCATTGCAATGAGGCAATGAAAGTGAAAATCCTTAAAGGATTTTTGAATTCGAATGATTCCAGCCTAACGCAGAATGAAATCTACAGCGACGTGCTAAAAAGCGAATTTGGGTGCAAATCTAAAAAAATCGGTCCAGACAACTACGAAATCTCTCATCCCCAAGGCGAGCCCTTCCCCTCATTTAATCAATTCATTTATTGGGTCAAAAAGCAAATTGATCCTAAACAGCTGAATATAGCACTTAAGGGCGAACACGGCGCACGTGAAATTTCTGGTTCTATAGGTAAGTTCGACGACAAGCTTTTAAATGTGTATCAGCGCGTTGAGTTTGATGGCTATTACATTAATGAGAAGCTTCAAGGGCTCACTGAAGGTTGTGCTGTGGACAGCTATTGTGTAGTTCGAGCGCGCTGCGGCATGTCTGGTTATATTTTGGGCACGGGTTTCTCAGAGGGTAAAGAGAACATGGCCGCATATATGGCGACCCTATTCTGCATGGCCATAGGCAAGGTGAGGTATTGTGAGCTTTTTGGGCTGACCATCGATGCAGATGAGTGGATCAGTGAGGGGCTTTGTAGCGGCATAGTGTTCGATCGGGGTCCTGCTGCCATGTTCGAATCCGGTCCAAATGTTAATTGGTTAAAATCGGTAGAATTGACGCCAACTTTTTCTGGCCAATCGAAAGCAACGATCGAGTCCTCGCATCCTAAGAAAAAGAAAATTAAAGGTAAGCCCGCACATCACCATAGCGATCATAATTTTGTTCAGATGGCCAAGCGAGAGATTCTTCGAGCAGTAAAAGATAATCATTCTTTAGGTAAAATAAATCTCGAGGATGAACTAGTCCTCGCTGGCGTACCGCCCACACCTCACGGGGCTTTCAGCTATTGGGCCACACTTGGTAGAAACTCGGCAGTCACAATGCACTTTGATACCGCTGTGAGAAGTTTTTTGGTTAAGCATCCAGTGACTATACGTAAAGATGCCGTATATTTATATGGGCGTAAATATAGATCGAACGAACTGGTAGATACCGGGCTGTTTGACACCGTTGCCAGATACGGCGTAATTGAATCCGATGCTTATGTCCTGACAATGTGTGTTCGTCATATTTGGGTGGATATCAAAGGTCACCTTTATCAATTAGATGTTATTCGCACAGTCCGCTCTGCGGCGGGCCTTGAGGATATAACGCTGAACGAATTGCAGCAAATCGATAAGTTGCGTCAAGACGGCTATTCTGCTCACCGTCGCCAAGCGGCTGCGCGAGGTCAATACTTTATGGATAGGCATGAAGAGGCAGTTGGTTTGGAGTGGCATGGTGGGCAGACAAAATCTGGAGCGGCTCCAAAAGGAGCAGATTATAAACAAGCCATGGAAGCCTATAATATTTTCAGGGGAGCAAAAAAATGAACCCCACGATCGATTCACGTTTTCTTGGTTACCTCGATAGAGAAGGTATCCGTGACCGGATCACTGTACGCCCTCAACCTGTAGACGATTTACAACGTTATCGCCAGCTTGGGGCGAATGTGCTCTCCAACCAGCTGAAGAAAATTTACCTGCCAACCCAGTTTTCCCTCGACTTTATTCATGAAATGATCGGTTTAGCTAACCTGCATCACAGTGAGATTTTTTCCGACCAAGTTATTTATAACACCAGAATCTTTGCGCCGCCCATGAGTGAAAATTTTCCTATCTGTTTTACAGGCCTGGCGGGTGTCGGGAAAAGCAGGACAATCCAGGCTTTGCTTAGTGCCCTACCGCCTCCGGTTGATTTGTCCTGTGATCTATTCCAAGGGGTAGTCGAGCTCAATTCGTTTTGGTATGCCAGCGCACGGGGGAAATCTAGCGGAAAACAGATCCTTCTGGATTATCTGGTGGCTAGCGGACAAGATCGCCGTAAAGCTAGTTATGCGACCGTGACAGAGCTATTAGACGCATGTCGGGGCATCGCCAATCGCCATGGCGTATCATTAGCTGTCCTGGACGAAATGCAGTTTGTTTCAACTGGTGAAGGCGCTTCCAAAGTTACGGACATCTTGATCAATTCAACCAATATCGGGATGCCATTGATTTTCGTTTCGAACTACAGCTTGATTCATAAGCTTAAGGACCGAAACAGTGAGGACACGCAGCGCCTATTGGCTGAACCTCGCATCATGCTGCCAGATGATTCTACAAGCCAGGATTGGCTCGACTACGTGGGAGAATGCATCCGGGTCAGCGGTGACCGAGTGGATGCAGACCTTGGTGAGTTTGCGGCTGAGCTGTACAGATCTACTGCCGGGCTCAAGCGGCTGGTAATCCAGCTGCTCAAGCATGCCTATATGCATAGCTTCAATGCCGGTAGAGATAGGATTCGAATGGTTGATTTATACGATGCCTATCGCTCAAGTCATTATACAGTCAGCGCTCGCATGGTCGAAGATTTACAGAAACTGACTATCAGTCAAGGAAGTTTAAGGAAACATGCTGACCTCATGTGCCCTTTTGTTATCCCCGAAGAATTCAAGCCCAGCGTGGTGAGCCCAATTGATACGAAGCGGGCAGAGAACGTTCGGAACCAGGTTATCGATTCAGCGCTCACTCCACAGGAGGTCCGAGCGCTTGAGGGTCTTTTAGACGAAGGAGCGTGTGCTTCAAAACTGCCTCAATCGCCACGAGCAGCGATCCCTCCCAAGGCATCTGCTAGTGATTTGGTAAGAAACTTCGGCAAGCATGTGGAGAAGGTGCGCTCACCGACCAAGCCGAAGTGATGCCTGATCAGTAGGCCTGAGAGCGACGGGAGCTTTATGCCTCAGCGTGCTGTCCAATCCTCCAGATAGGAAGGTTTGCTTCCAAATGAGATTTGATCGAGTGCGGCATTCATGCCTCCTTCAGGCAATCCCCTATGGGAATACGGATCGGAATGCTATCATTTTGATCATGTAGGTGACTTCCCAAACCAATTGGGCCGTCTAACCGCCATCATTTCATCCGCACGTTCACCCAAGGAGGGCTGATCATGACTGACATTCAAAGCATCTATTCCGCCCTCCACAGCTATGGCCTGTCCAAGAGAAATCTGGCGAGTCTTATGCCTGAGTGGTGGTCGGCTGAAATTGAGGCGACTCCTGGGGCAGCTCAGCGAGCCAAAATCTACCTGGCCAAGGCATTGAGCCTTCAGATCAGGGCATTCAGCGAGAATCCTCCAAGGGTGGCTTTCGATCTGCCTAACGAGAAGCGGTTCAAGCTCTCCGCTAAGACCTCGGAAGACGATGTTGCGGTAGCAGTTGCCTTAGCGAAAAGTGCTTCCCGAATTGCTTTGAATGCGATGGACGGAGACTACTCACCGCTTCCTACGAGCGCAGCGCAGATTCGCGCAAGCATACTCGCCAGCGGTGCCTCATGGGTTGGCCTGACGCAGATCCTGGATCTGTGCTGGGCCAGTGGAATTCCTGTCCTACATTTGGCTTCTCCGCTGCTTGGACGAAAGAAGATGGATGGCATTGCCATGTCGATTAAAGGCAGGCCTTCCATCGTGCTGTCGAACGTTCGAAAACAGGGGTTCCTGTTGTTCCACCTTGCTCATGAGCTTGGTCATATCGCATTGGGGCACCTCTCAGAGAATGGTGCAATCGTTGACGATGAGATCAAGAACCATGAGTCTGAAGAAGGGAGGAATCATCAGGAAATTGAAGCCGACCGATTTGCCATCGAATTGCTGACTGGTAACGCGGATACCCGGCTGACGCTACCTGGGTTGATGAAGGCTCGGCCGCTTGCTGATACTGCCATCCGATTCGGAAGGGAGCGTCAAATTGATCCGACCCATGCTGTATTGAACGTTGCCCACAACGCTCCCAAGCTCTTCCCTCTCTGCGTGAGTGCTGTGAAAGAGATCTCGGGGCAGACTCCTGACCAGGATGTGGTTCGTGGACGTGCGCTCGGCAATTTGGCTGACGGATTGGATCCGGACAACGAGCACCTGCTTCGGAACCTTATCGCATAAATGATCGTGCTCGCTGACAATGATGTCCTAGTAGCACTGGCCCAATGCGATCTCGTCGATGAAGCGTTGACAGTGCTCAATTGCAGCTTTGCGGACTGCTATGTGCTTGGCGAGGCTCCGTTTTCCCTATACCTGAATAATCCAGACAAGTGTCTGGATAAGCGGCTGGGGAACCCTTCAGCGTTTGATCGACTATGCCAGATGGTCGGCTCATGTCAAAAGCTGGGCGCCGCTCAAGAGAATATCGATCTACTTGAGCAACTGATGGTCCTTGATGGCGTTCATGACGGTGAGCTGCAGCTCACCCTCCACGCCGAAAACCTGCACTCGCAAAGCAAAAATTTCACCCTGACCACCGGAGACAAGAATTTTCTCAGCGCTGTCTATGACTCTGACTGTGAGCTCGCCAAAGCTATCCTGTATCAACGAGTGGAGTGCTTGGAGTCATTGCTGGTAAAGGCGATCGGCATTTTCGGCCATAGGCACATCACTTCGAAGGTCGGCTACGGCAAGGAAACAACCACGAATGCCAAGAAGTTCGATACCGTACTGAACATGGCCTTCGGTAATGGTCGAGCTGAACAGCACACCTTGGAATGCCTGAACAATTACATGCCAGCGCGAAGATTTTTGCGCCCGTGATACCTGCAAAACCGCCCACCCTTGCGGATTGCTTGGCTGCTACCCTATCGAATCTGTCGTAAATACAATCCGGACGAGTCAGAGAATCGTCCGGATTGATGCGCTTGCCGGCATCTTTAGCGACCGGTGGGTTCGGCGCTGGTCTTAGATGCGCAGGTGAGAAGTGCCGGGGAGTAATCCCCCAAGGCGGAGAGCATTGGCTAAGCCGACATCCAATTTTTTGTACCTACCTCATTCGAGATTTTCCGGATACTAAAAGGTTGTCCCAAGACGTCGCCTGCGTTTGCTGCCTGTTCGTCTGAGGCATGAACGCTGACTGGCTCGCTCTCATTTTCGAGGAACAGTCCCCAGCAAATCTGCCACCCAGGCGCATCAAGGCTCGGTGCGAATACCTGAATCTCGTGACACCGGCCCAGATCCACGGCAAACCCTCTACCAGCATGGTCCGCGTCGGCTCGCATCGATCGGCTAACGATACCAACGACTTCGCCTGCCTGATTGAAGACTGGCCCTCCGCTCATACCTGGGGGCCAGTCAGTCTCCACCTCGAAAACCGGGCTTGGGTTAGCGGTTCCGACTCCACATGGATGTATACCGACGATTTTGCCGTACGCCCCGTACATCCCTTCTGAGAGCAGCATATTTTGCGAGTCGGCAGTCAGCTCCGAAAGGTCCAACTCCGGATATCCAACTGCAAGCACGATGTCGCCGACATGTGGCTTCCAGTCATTCACACGCACCTTCAGTGTGTGAGGAGGGCGGACCCCTGAGCCGAGAGGAGACGCCTGCATAATTGCAATGTCCATAGCGATCTTACGTTGCGAACCTCCCCGCAAGGCTGCCATGGGATCGTCGGAATCCATCTCGGGTGCCTGCGCGCTCATGATTGGAACGAAGCAGTCATCCGGAATAGCGACTCTCCCAAAAACGATGGCATGCATGCTCAGGAAAAGGAGTGGTCTGCTAGGCGCGCTCTGCACGTCGAAGTCGATGACATGATGAGCGGTGAGGAACGTGCCGAACTCGTTAATGTTGAATGCGGTACCCATCCCGAAGATCTGACCATCCGTGTTCTGCCGAAATACAGGTACTACGGCATTCCTAAGGCCGAAGGGATCTCGAATTTTGAAAGGGTAAAAAGGTCTCTCGGAGTCGGGGACAAGCGGACATGTCTTCTTATCCGCCTTTCCAGTTTTCTCGCAGGTGGCAATCTCAAACGGTACGAAATGTTCCATGGTGCTCCTATAGGCGCTCCAGCCCACACGCCCGAGCTCCACTTTGGATTCTCGGTGAGTGGCTCAAGGCTAAGCGGCGTGTGCCCTACGGAGCAAGACCCACGGTGGGTGAGCTATGGGGGGCAAGCGGTGTTTGACATTGCTCATCGCGATTTCTTTGTAGTGGATTCAAGATTCCGCTAGCGTGGGAGGTACCGGTCACAAGCTCTCACCGAGATACCACCATGTCCCTCGCTGCCCAAAAGCGCGCTTCTCTTTCAGGATCACTTACCCGCACTGCCGATAATTCTGCGTTCTACGCAGCTCTTACGACAGCTGGAGGGGTGAGTGACATCGGTGAGACTGCTGGCTACAGCGCTGAACCTAACTACCGTTTGATCCGCGTCGATCGCCAGCTGGATTCAGATAGCGTGAATGAGTTCGAGATCGCCTTGGTAAACGATATCGAGCTTTCCGTTATCTATTATGCGAAGGTCGGGCTGACTCACATCCCGGAAGTCAGTAACCGGAATATCGCGAACCATCAGGTCTGGCGGTCGGCGAGCATGTGTCATTCAGAGGCGCTTCGCGATATCTCTCAAAAAGTGTTGCTCGGCTATATCGCGCAGCTTTATGAGCTCCTACTAGCTGACGACGCGGTCTTGGGCGACGGCGAATTCTACTGGCGTCGGCAGGTGTCCCGTGCGTTGGAGCTCGGCTTTCACGTTTTCAGCTACGATGGGATAGCACGAGCGCTTCGACCGATTCCAACGCAGCGCGCGCTGAGTGATCTGGAGGACCAAGCTTGGTCGAGCGATGGCCCTCGCTCCCTCCGAGCACTAGTCTCGATCTTCCCTCTACTCAAATAGAAGCTCGCCAGGTCATCGGACCTTTGCTTGTGTGGGGCTAACAACCGACGACCCAGAGGGGGTCAGCACGGTTTGAGATGAGTTACCGACTTTATTACATAACTCCAGCGGCATTTCACCCATTGTGCGAGGTTGAGACCGACTTTTGAGGGACGGAAAAAGTGGCTCAAAGCCGCATGAACCGGGGTGACACTGATACCGACTTTAATCCTGCGCATCATTGAACAAAACCCCCGAAAGGGGGTTTTGTTGTTTCAGGCTCTTGAAATTCAGATCTGCATCGCCATCCCGTCCACATTCATCGCCGCCTGGCGCAAGGCCTCGGAGCGCGTCGGATGTGGGTGG
>Ga0213824_1000355_pt1 | contig 37299 bp, 37 predicted proteins | sample MC6MC0906MG_FD_179892 | JGI IMG/M metagenome (GOLD analysis project Ga0213824, IMG submission 179892) | Enriched soil aggregate microbial communities from Iowa State University, Ames, United States - MC6-MC0906-MG | ecosystem: Environmental > Terrestrial > Soil > Unclassified | place: USA: Iowa...
GCAGCTCGACCCCGCCCGCGGAAAGCGTCCGCCCGTAGTGGAAATCAACGGCTTTACTTTATTTCATTGTAAAAGAAAAAAGACTGTAGGCAAACTCTCAAATTTTTTGAGTTTGTCTACAGTCTGAAGCGAGCATACTATGTGCTCGCTTGTTTTTTTATTCATTATTGTTCACGAGCATTAAATTGCTCCATTTTGTCTTCTAAGTCATCCATCATTTGAATTAAGCGATCAATATCTTCTAATTCAGCTGTTTCGGGATCAAGGGCATCTAATACTTCTAAAAAAATTTCGAGACGCTCTTTTAAATAGGTTACTTGCTGCTTTTTATCAGTGATTGGCTTGGACATTCGTACACCTCGTTTCATCCCTTTCATCGTAGCTGATTTAGGCTTAAATTTCAATGTTTAGGTAAACACCTAGGACTAAGCGATTAATTTTAAAAAATAATAGACAGAATATTTACAATATTGATGATGTATGTTAAAGTTGTTTTAAGATAAAGTAAAGGAGCTGATCGAAAACTTCATTAAAACTCTAACTCGAAAAGGAGGGAGTTTAAACAAGTACTCGGTAATAATCAAAAGCCGAATTTCGTGTTTATACAATTAAATGACTATAAGTATTAGTTAAGCCTTAGCGTAAAATCACATGTGGTGAGCGCTAAGGCTTTTTGGTATGCTGTTCTTTGGAAGAATGACTTGATATTGGAGGAAAAGATGACATACTTCTCAGATTACAGCAAAAAAAGATTTATCATATTAGTAGTAATTGTATCCATATCAGGCTTTTCGCAAGGAATGTTATTACCGCTTATTTCAATTATTTTTGAACGTGATGGCGTTTCCTCTGCATTGAATGGCTTGAATGCAACGGGCTTATACATAGGGACATTATTAATTTCACCATTTATCGAGCAGCCCTTACGAAAATGGGGCTATAAACCAATTATTTTAATTGGTGGCGCACTTGTTTTTATCTCTTTACTTGCATTTCCTCTATGGAAAAGTGTCACTTTTTGGTTTGTACTTCGTTTACTGATTGGTGTAGGGGATCATGCCTTGCATTATGCCACTCAAACATGGATTACTAGTACAACTGATCATAAAAGCTTAGGAAAAGGAATGGCCATTTATGGTTTGTCCTTTAGCATAGGTTTTGCCGTTGGGCCACTGATGGTCAAGTTGATTGAAATGGCTGAAGCTTTACCATTTATCATATCGTCTATCATGTGTTTAATCACGTGGTCCTTTGTATTTTTCTTACAAAATGAAAAACCAGAGCGATTAACAGGCGACTTAAATGCCAGAGGGTGGCAACGTTACAAAATGGCTATTATATTTGGTTGGATTGCCTTTTTAGGGCCATTTGTATACGGGTTCCTCGAATCTTCATTAAATGCATTGTTCCCAGTATATGCACTTCGTAAAGGCTTTGAAGTTGGTATGATTCCAATTATTTTATCAGTCTTTACATTTGGCGGTATATTAACACAAGTACCATTAGGTGCACTAGGCGATAAAGTGGGGAGAAGGAATATCTTGATGGTAGGATCATTTGGTGGGGCTATTATTTTTGCAATTGCCAGCTTTTTTGAACATTCACAAATTGCTGTTGGTGTAGCATTTTTCTTAACGGGTACACTAGTCGGCTCGATGTTCTCTTTGGGGATAACATTTATGGCAGATTTAACACCAAAAGAGCTACTACCTACAGGGAATTTACTGTGTGGTATTGCCCTAAGTATAGGTAGTTTAACAGGACCGTTCTTAGGTGGGGTATATTTAGAATATGTAAAAAATTATAGCTTCCTTTTACTGGTGGCAATGCTTTTGCTAGCCGTTGCAATGGTTTTACTTATATTTGGACGCCACAAGCATAAACAAACAACGATAGCAAAATAAAAAGAGCGGGGCTCATCTCCCGCTCAAAAAAACAAAAAACGCCCAGCAAATCCGTGCTGTTATGGCGTTTTTTTGCGTAACAAGGATGTTCCGTCCAAGTTACATAGGTTTGGCACCTAAAAAAGTATTATACAGACAAGTTCTTGTGAAATCAATAAAAATAAAAAGGGATATTTTGGACATTGCTAATGTTTCTATATATAATGAAAGAACACTTGCTTAAGAAGGAGGTTTTATCATGACCGAAATGAAAAAACTATCTATTCATCGTGCTTTAACAGAATTGAAAATGCTGAATCAACGAATTGAAGCAGCAACAAATGAGGTTAGCTCTGTATTAGCTAATCGTAAAAGTAATCTGAAAATAAATGGAATAGAAATAGTTGATTATGAGAAGCAAATGCAAGCATCCTACGATAAAGTAATTGGCTTAATTAGCTATAGAAATAAAATAAAAGCGCTAGTTGTACAGTCTAATGCCAGTACAAAGGTAATCGTTGGCAAGGAAGAAATGACTGTCGCGGAGGCAATTGAACGAAAACAATCCATTCAATACGAAAAGAATTTGCTAGAAATTATACAGCATCAGTACCGCTCAGCAATCAATACAGTTGCCAAAGAAAATGATGCATTACCTGCCAAACTGGAGACCTATTTAATTAATATCTTAGGCAATAAAGATAAACAATCTCCGGAAGAAGTGAAATTACATACGGAAACATTTATGAAAAGGAATGAGTTTGAAATCATTGATCCACTAAATGTCAAACAGCAAATAGAGACATTAAGTAGTCGAATTGAAGAGTTCGAATCAGAGGTCGATGCAGTCTTATCTGAATCGAATGCCACAACATTTATTGAAGTCCAGGCTTAAAGGGATATGCATGGCCTCGTGAAAACGGAAAACGAAGAGTCGCTCGCGCTTTAAGGCATGTGTGCGAGTTTAAACATAAAACATGTCTTACTCAAATGGAACTTACAATGTAAATAACCTAAAGGCTTAAAGGTTAAAGGTAAAATAACAAAGTTTACGTTTCAAAAATCTTTCTATAAAAGTTGAATGTTTAACATTTAAAAATCTTTTAAATCCTGGGGTAATGGTTGAGGTATCGACTTTTCTGGACCGTCCGTCATCCACCAGGCAGCTTGTGCTGTGCATCATAAAGATAAGGACGTCTCAATTTATTTTGAGACGTCCTTTATTAACATTATTTGTTTTTCAATATCAGCTTTGCTACACATTCCACCTGCATTGTTCGAATCCTCTTTTTAGTTTTCAACCATCAACTGAAAATTTAGTCTTAACCTAAAACATGTTATTTTTGCTTCAAGTTTAGAACAGAAAAATCTGTAGTGAAGTGTGTCTTGGGCGAATAAACCCAACCGTCAATGATGTGTTATTAGTTTCTTTTAATCCGATTTATTGGTAAAAGGACGTAACCTTTTTAGTGATAATGTTACGTCCTTTTTTGATATTTTTACATGAAAAAAGAGAGAATCAACATTAGTAAATTCATGGCAATATGCGCAAACATATGTGCAAGCATGGCAAGTTCTAGATTGTGCTTCCAATAAATCCAACCAAAGAACAAGCCGCCTAAACTATTCATGAAGATCATTCGGAACCAAATTAATGCGGTCATTTCTGTCATAAGTGCGGTTGCTCCATAGTGACCTAATGCAAATAATAATGCGCTAATGAATATTGCAAGGATAAAGACCCAGTTAGAAGGTTTTGCCGATTTTCGATCAAATAGTTTCCAAAAAACAAAAACTAACAAGCTCATAACACCAAAACGGAGTAGTAGTTCTTCAACAATCCCTCCGTAGAGTAAAGCCGATATGAATTCTAATGCACTATAAGGTTGAAATGTTCCTATTAAACCTAAACTATCTGGTAAGAACGGTAGTAAAAGAAAATCGAATCCTCTCAAAACGACTCCTGCAATCGCACCTAGTATTATAGCTAGTTTAATACCTTTTATCCACGCTGACTTCGACTTTTCTCTAGCATTAGGGTGAATAATAGCAGATTTTAAACCAACTTTATAAGCAGTGAAAAATCCAATGACAAGAGCAATTATTAATTGAATAAAAGGGGAAATTAAGGAGAGTAAGGCTAATATTTCAGGTGATCCTGAAATCCCCATTACACTAAGTTGGTCTAATTGGGTCGGAATTTTCGATAGTAAAGTAGGATATAAGGAAAATATTGCAATGATTCCAATCAAAAGATAAATAAGTAATCCTTTAATACTTTTTTGCTTTGTCATAAGCAACCTCCTTGATTTTAGTTAAAGTCATTAAATTATGTATCTTTGTTTCATCTGTTATATTAATAATAGAACAGATATTAGTTGTGGTCAATAAAATCCATTGATTTAATTTATTTCCAAATTTGTTGAACGCGCTTTTTGTTTTGAACAAAAGCTTAATAAAAATAAAAAACAGATAACTGTAATTAGTTATCTGTTTAAAGTCGCCGAACTATTTTTGGTTTTGAGATTTAAGAACCATGGAGCAAACACATTCTACCTGTGCAGTCTGTGCAAACATATCAACAGGTTGAATATACTCGACATGATAAATCTTCGATAATTGCTGTAAATCCTTCGCTAAAGTGGATGGATTACATGATGTATAAACAAAACGCTTAGGTTTAAGCTTAAGCACTGTTTGAATGAATTCAGGTGCTAGTCCTGTACGTGGTGGATCTACCGTAATCACATCTGGAGTAAATCCTTCCTTGCGCCATTTTGCTAGGACACTTTCCGCTGTACCGACTGCATATTTCGTATGCTTGAAGCCGTGGTTGCGAGCATTTTTACGAGCATCCTGAATGCTTTCAGGAATGACATCCATTCCACGAACTTCTTTCGCTTTATCTGCTAACCATAGTCCAATTGTGCCAACGCCACAGTATGCATCAACCACTGTTTCATTTCCCGATAAAGCAGCAGCCTTTTTTATTTCATCATAAAGATGAACCGTTTGCGTTGGATTTAGTTGGAAGAAGGCTCGGGCAGATAAATCAAAGGCCAATTCGCCAAGCTCTTCATGAATTGTTTCTTTGCCATCAAGTACAACGGTTTCATCACCGAAGATTAATGATGTTTTATCACGGTTAATATTTTGCGCAATGGATACAATACTTGGATCGATTTTTTTAATACGTGTAATCAATTCAGCTAAATGAGGGATCTCTTTTCGTGTTGTGACAAGAACGACTTGTGTTTCCCCAGTACGAATCCCTGTACGTACCACAATCGTACGCACTAATCCATCAAGTGTACGACCATCGTAAATAGTGATATTCAATTTTTGTAAAATCTTACGTATTGCAACTGTAATTTTAGAAGTGACGGGGTGCTGTACCAGGCAATCGTTAATATTAAGCAGCTTATTGCTTCCTTCAACAAATAAGCCTGCATATACTCGCTTGCCTTCCTTACGAACTTGGAACTGACTTTTATTACGATAATGCCAAGGATTATCCATACCCATCGTTTTTCGTACTTCAACAGTTTCTGCTAGAGGTTTTGCATAACGCTCTAAAGCTTGGATGACAATATCACGCTTTTCCATCAGCTGTTTATCGTATGTCATATGTTGAAGTTGACAGCCACCACACTCATTGTAGACTGGACAAGGTGCTTCCTGACGATGCTTAGAAGCATTACGGATGGCTAAAATCTCTGCTTCAGCAAAATTACTTTGCGTTTTCGTAACCTGAGCCATAATTTCTTCCCCAGGGATAGCTCCTTTTACAAATACTACATTCCTTTTATAAAAACCAACACCTTCTCCATTGATGCCGAGCCTTTTTATTATTAGTGGGAATTTTTGTCCCACGGTCATTGTTGTTTGCTGCGTCAAACGTTCCACGTCCCTGCTTTATAATGTCATCTAACCATTATAACGAAGGAGCAGACGATTGCAAAGCAACAGGAAAATCTTCATATTCTAATACTAAATCGTCCAGCGATAAGAAGGTATAGCCTTGCTTCTTGGCTTCTGCAATAAACATCGGCAAAGCTTCAGCATTATCTTGGGCAACAGTATGCATCAATATAACGGCACCTGGATGCAATTGTTCCATTAGTGCATTATAAGCATAATCCGCACCACGACGCTCATCCTTCATCCAATCCTTGAATGCCACAGACCAAAAAATATGGCGATAGCCTTCCGCATTTCCAATTTCTAAAAGCTTTGCATTAAAAATCCCTTCAGGTGGGCGAGCATATGTTGTACGATCAATTCCTGTTAATTCACGTAACTTCCCATCAAACTTCTTCCATTCTGCGCGCATTCCATCTGGGGAGAGTCGTGCCATATTCGGATGACCGTACGAGTGATTCCCTATAGTATGACCATCATTCACCATACGCTTCACTAAATCACTGGCACTGTCTAAATAATGCCCAGTTAAAAAGAAAGTGGCAGGTACATCTTCTTTTTTCAATGTATCCAAAATGCTTTCAGTAAAGCCGTTTTCATAGCCATTATCAAATGTTAAATAGGCAATTTTTTTATCAGCCTTTCCTTTGTAAATCGCACCATATTTATCAAGTAACTGATCGAGCTGCGCTCCAGCCTCTGCCTGTTCACCGTTTTTAGCACGTTTTATGCCCCAATGATGTTCATCAGAACCTGCAGCAAAATATGGATTAATGCTAATACCTGCGGCAATAATAAAAGTAGCGATTACCGCTCCTACAATATGTTGTTTCCACATAAAAACGCATCCTTTCTTTTTCATTAGGATGCGTAAAATAGCTATAAATTATCCACTAATTCTGAGCAATTAATAAGTCTTCAAGTGCTTGAGTTAAATTAGGATATTTAAATGTAAAATGATGCTTTTCTAAAACAGTTGGTAGAACATGTTGCCCCTCTAAAACAAGGGAGCTCTGTTCTCCAAGGGCTAAGCGCATTGCAAAACTAGGGACAGGCATCCAATGGCGTCTGTTCATGACCATTGCGATTGTTTGTCCAAATTCTTTCATCCGCATAGCATGAGGTGCTGTTACATTGAAGGGCCCATGAATTTTTTCATGAATGATTGCAAAATATAAAGCACGTGCTACATCTTCAATATGTACCCAGGAAAGCCATTGCTTGCCCGAACCAATTGTTCCGCCGACATGCATTTGATAGGGCAATAGCATAGTTGGTAATGCACCGCTCTTTCGACCTAAAATAACACCAAAACGGGCAAGGGCCACCCGAATTCCTAATTGTTCTGCCCGTTTCGCGTGTCTCTCCCAATCATGAACAGTTGTGCCTAAAAAATCAGTCGCTGAATCAGCAAACCCCTCATCATAAATAGCCTCTGTAGAAGTAGGGTAAATACCCACTGCACTAGCATTAACCAATACTTTAGGTTTTTTCGTAAGCTCTTCCATGATACGCACTATTTCAAGTGTCGCATTCATCCGACTCCAGTAAATTTCCTTTTTTTGTTTTCTCGTCCATCGGCCATTATTTAAAGAAACCCCCGCTAAATTAACAAAGGCATCGGCTCCTTCTAATGCCTCTATTGGTAGGGAGTCATGTTGTAACCATTGCACATAATGAATACCGTTTTTTTCGGAAGATGTACGCCGAGTTAAGACAAAAAGGTCGTGACCGTTTTCCTGCGCTAACTTGATAAGAGCTTTTCCCACAAAGCCAGTTCCACCCGCAATAACGATTTTCATAAGAAGCACCCCTTTTTTCATCGAATAAATTCCCTACTAGTAAGTGTACCATTTAACTCGAAAGCCAACATCTATAGTGTAATGCTAAGAAAATGAAATGCCTGAGAAAGGTAAATACCCTCGAAGTACCAGTTACTATAAAAAGAAATGTTATAATGGACAAGTGAGGTGTTTGCTATGCGTATGATTACAAAAATTGCACGTCAAAAAAACAATCCTGAACGTTATAATATCTATTTAAATGAAGAATATGCTTTTCCTGTTGACGAAGCTATTCTTCTTCAATTTGGTTTAACAAAGGGGAAGGTGCTGGATGAATTCGAAATCCAGGAAATTGCCTATGAGGATGAAATACGTAAGGCATTTAATAAGGGATTAAACTTTCTGTCATACCAAATGAGAAGTGAGCATGAGGTTAAGAAAAAACTCCTTGCCTTAGAATTTGGAGAAGCAGTAGTTTTAGAAGCGATTCAGAAATTAAAAACGTATGGCTTTATCAATGATGAAAACTATTCTAAGGCTTTACTAGATACAAAAAAGGCCACGATGAAAAAGGGACCAAGAGCTATTAGACAAGATCTCATCAAAAAAGGAATCGATAAAAACCTGCAAGATGAGGTCCTTGCTACATATAGTTTTGAGGAACAATTAAAATTAGCTTTGCAATTGGCGGATAAAATTATACGTTCGGAGAAAAAAAAGACGCCAGCCCAAATAAAGGCTAAAATTCAGGATTATCTGTTAAGAAAAGGCTATGCATTTCCGATTGTAGAAGAGGTGCTTAATCAAATAGAGTTAGAGCAAGATAAAGACAACTGGCAGCAATTGCTCGATGCACAAGGCGAAAAGGTTTGGAAAAAATACGTCTCGAAGTATACTGGTTATGAGCTGAAAATGAAGGTAAAGCAGGCGCTCTATCAAAAGGGTTTTCCTATAGAAGTAATAGATCGTTTTATTGAAGAGAAGGAGAATGAGGAATGAACGAAAAAAATTATGCTGCTATGTCTGAGCATGAACTGCGTGAGGAAATCGCGTTTCTAAAAGAAAAGGCAAGAAAAGCAGAACAGCTTGGAATCATCAATGAATTTGCTGTTTATGAACGCAAAGCATTAATGGCAGCTGCTTATTTAGTAGATTTAGATACCATCGTTCCAGGAGAAATGTATCGTATTGATAGTTCAGATAATGAATTTTTCCAAGTTGATTATTTGAAGGGACGCTTTGCGTGGGGGCACCGTTTAGGCGGTGACAGGTACCAAGAGGCGCTACCAGTATCTATGCTGTCTCCTGTAAAGGTGGGCAAATAAATGGAAGAAAAAATTGAAAATTTGACAGCGGAGTTGCTCGTGAAAAATCCACAGATGTCAGTTGGACGTGCACGAGTTTGGATTGAACTATTATGGAGCGACTTCGAATCAACAGCAGCAAAGGCAGGGTATGATTATCGTGGGGCAGATTATACGGAAAATCTTGTCCGTCAATTAATTACAAGCTATGGTGATAAGCTACATGCCTTTGCAGGGCGCAATCCAAAATATGTCCATCTCCTAGATGCTAGCGATGATATGATACAATAATAAAACCCTGACCAGTATTGGTCAGGGTTTACTGCTTAATTACTTGCACCAATCTGTAGTTTTTTCTGAAGCTTATCTTCTGTAAAAATCCAACCCGTGTAAGATGTAATGATTTCATTATCGTCGTTTAAATGTGCTACTGCCACGAAAGGATAGCGATTGTCACTACGATAACGCAAGTCGATTAATCTTACCTCCAATAAGCCGTTTTCAAGCTCAGAAATCTCCCATCGGTACATCGGGGAAAAAGACACAAATGCAGCTAAGTTAGGGTCTTTCAATGCTGCATTAACAAGTGCAGTTTTTGGTAAAGGCTTAATTTCGAATTTATCATAAATATTAACAGTCCTTCCATAAGCACGGCCAACATAATAATGTGTTTTAGACTTTGCAGCAATTCGCCAATGGAAGAAGCGCATGGTTGGTGCTACGATGACATATTCTTCATCTTGTATCGTACTGTGAACAGCTTTTTTTACAGCTTTTTGAACAGCGAATCGCAAAATATAATAAATCACAATAATGATATACATGATGCTAAATGTCCAAATAGGATTTGTACCAAAAGCCCATAATACAATACCCAAACAATGTAATGAAAAGATAATCGGATCAAATGTATTTATGACACCTAATGCAACCCATTTTCTGGAGAATGGTCGTATGGCTTGTGTGCCGTATGCATTAAAAATATCTACAAAAACGTGAAGAGCAACAGCTAAAAATGTCCAAAGCCATAAATGAAACACATTTACGTCTTGCAAAATAAGGGAAATAACAACTGTAATTAAGATAGGCCATATAGCTACTGCCGGTAGTGAGTGTGTAATTCCGCGATGATGTCGAATATAGATGGCATTATTGCGTAGTTTTAACACAGTGTCGACATCCGGAGCTTGTGAGCCAATAATCGTGCCTGCCATGACTGCAGTAAAGGTCATTGAGTGATTGGCTACTATAGGGTCGGCTAATGCAAGACCGCCAAGGGCAATACCCATAACGAAATGTGTACCTGAATCCAAAAATATCCACTCCTAGTATGCATTAAAATCGAGTACAATTTGCATACATCTTTATTTCAATTATAAATAGCTTTATTCAATTTTTTTACTCTGACATTCATAAAAGACGAATTTTGTCAGTTATGGACGAATGTTCTTTCATTATATTAATTGTATACCCTTTTCAACATAAATTAAATCGTAAAAACATCGGAGGTCACTGTGAATTACCCATATGTAACAGAATTTCGACATTCTTTAGTCGATTGGTTTAACGCTGAGAAACGCGACTTACCGTGGAGACATACTACAGATCCTTATAAAATTTGGGTATCTGAAGTAATGCTACAGCAGACACGTGTCGACACAGTTATTCCTTATTACAATCGTTTTATGGAAAGTTTTCCAACATTAAATTTGCTTGTAGAAGCTCCTCAAGAATATTTACTAAAGCATTGGGAAGGACTAGGCTATTATTCACGTGTGCGCAATTTACAAGCAGGGGCACGCGAGGTTTTAGAGAATTACGGAGGCATAGTTCCAGACAATCGCCATGAGATATCAAAATTAAAGGGTGTAGGCCCTTATACTGCAGGAGCTATTTTAAGTATTGCCTATAACAAGCCGGAACATGCAGTAGATGGCAATGTTATGCGCGTATTAAGCAGAGTGCTTAACATACATGAGGACATAGCAATTCCAAAAACGAAGAAAATATTTGAAGTAGCGGTTGAGGAACTAATAGATCCTAATAATGCATCTTCCTTTAACCAAGGTTTAATGGAGCTTGGAGCACTTATTTGTACGCCTACCTCACCAAAATGTTTATTATGCCCTGTACGAGAATATTGTACAGCATTTAATGAGGGTGAACCTGAAAAACTGCCAGTTAAATCTAAAAAAACGAAGATGAAGCATTTGATATATGATGTTTTTGTCTGTGAAGATGAACAAGGACGTTTTTTATTGCAGCAACGTCCTGAAGAAGGTTTATTAGCTAATCTATGGCAATTTCCCATGATTGATACTAGCCATTCATCAGTAGAAAACTTTCTAAAGGAATGTGCCATCAGTGTACAATCTAAGCATGAACTACTCACATTTAAGCATGTGTTTTCCCATTTAACATGGCATTTAAATAGCTATTATATGAAGTGTGAATCCACTTCAACAGGCGATTGGTTAACTCGCGAACAAATAGAACTATTGCCGATGCCTGTTCCTATGTTAAAGATTTGGGAAGAGGTAAAAAATAAATAGGAAATTAAATCCTCCTTTAAACAACAAAATAGTGAGCATAAAATTCATCACCTCGGTACACAATAATTAGCGTGGAGGTGAATGAACAATGAAAAAGCAAAACAACCAAAATTTCCAACCGAATAAAAACATGCAACGTCAAAGTGAAGAATTTGGTTATGAAACGGACGTAAATGAAGTGCAAAAGCAAAATGCGAAAGCAGAGCAAAAGAAAGCTCCAGCTTCAGGTCGTTTCTCTAAAACTAACCAAGATCTAGGTGAGTAACTTTGTAATTGCATAATTGCATTTACCTCTAAGGGGCTGTCTGAAAATCGAAAAGATGAAAAAGACAGCTCCTTTCTATATTCTTTAGTAAATCCAATAAAAACCAATTAAGCTGATCTTCTAATAAATTTCGCCTTAAGTTTACTAAATTTTATACAAATTCAAAATAGCGAAGTGAATTTTGTGGTTTTCTAACTACACCTTTCGCGTACACATTGCTATAATATACTAGAGACTGCTAGATTAAGGTAGCATAGACGAAAAGGTGGGCTTCAAAATGGCATTACCGGTAGAAGGAGAAACGATACAAATACATAGTTATAAACACAATGGCCGTATCCACCGAGTTTGGCAAGAAACGATGGTTTTAAAAGGAACAAAAAATATCGTGATCGGTGCGAATGAACGGACACTTGTGACAGAATCCGATGGTCGTACATGGCTAACGAGAGAGCCTTCTATTTGTTATTTCCATGCGGAACACTGGTTTAACATCATCTGTATGCTACGTGAAGACGGTGTGTATTATTATTGCAATCTAAGCTCACCATTTGTGTTTGATAATAATGCCATTAAATATATCGACTATGATCTAGACATTAAGGTTTTTCCTGACATGTCTTATACGCTCTTAGATGAGGATGAATATGAGCTTCATCGTAAAGAGATGTCTTATCCTGACGTTATTGATAAAATTTTAAAGCGCAATGTCGATAAATTAATAAGCTGGATTCAACAAAAAAGAGGACCTTTTGCACCCGATTTCATCGATGTCTGGACAAATCGTTATAAGTTCCAGCTTGATATGCAGTCAGATGATTGTTAGTGACACCTATTAGTTTACCTAATAGGTGTTTTATGTTGCCTGATTTACCCGCACTTAATGAGTATGGGCTGTTCTGTTACGAAAGGTATAGACAAAATAGTTAGCGGTAAAGTCATCTTAACTGTATTTTAATCAAAATATTGCTATAATACGTAGGGCATTCATCTTCGAATGCCTGTTTCTTTTTGTAAGGATGTGATGAAAAATTGGGAAACATAAAGCGGTATATGCGTTTTGTAAAACCTTATACTTGGGAGATCGTTTTAACGATTGTTATTGGTATAGTAAAATTTGCTATTCCACTATTTATCCCGTTGCTCATTAAAATAGTGTTGGATGATATTATTGCTGCGGATGACTTAACAGATGGAGAAAAAAATAAAGAGCTATTTTATTGGTTAGGCGGAACTATTATCGTATTCTTTATTATTCGTCCACCAATTGAGTACTATCGTCAATATTTTGCACAACATGTTAGTAATAAGGTGCTGTTTGATATTCGCAAGGAGATCTATGCACATTTACAACGATTAAGCTTAAAATACTATGCTAATACACGTGCTGGCGATGTTATTTCAAGAGTCATCAATGATGTTGAGCAAACGAAGAACTTTGTCATGACAGGTTTAATGAATGTCTGGCTAGATCTTGCGACCATTGTGATTGCAATTGTCATTATGCTAACGATGGATATTAAGCTGACATTAGTAGCCTTATTAGCTTTCCCGTTCTATGCATTAAGTGTAAAGTACTTTTTTGGGAAACTACGTGACTTAACACGTAAACGATCACAAGCACTTGCAGGTGTGCAAAGCTACTTACATGAACGAGTAGCTGGCATGAGTATTATTAAAAGTTTTACATTAGAAAAACACGAACAAACATTATTTGATCAAGCAAATGGTGAGTTTTTAGAGAAGGCTCTTGATCAAACAAAGTGGAATGCTAAATCTTTTGCAGTGGTGAATACCATTACAGATGTAGCCCCTTTATTAGTTATTGCTTATGCGGGTTATCAAGTAATAAATGACACTTTATCTGTAGGAACAATGGTGGCGTTTATCGCGTATATTGAACGCTTGTATGGCCCACTGCGCCGCCTTGTTAGTTCTTCAACGACTTTGACGCAATCCATAGCATCGATGGATCGAATGTTTGACTTAATGGATGAGCCATATGAAGTGAAAAATAAAGTAGGTGCGCAGGAGTTACCAGCTGCTACTGGAGAAGTTCGTTTTCATAATGTATCTTTCCAATATGAAAAAGATGGTGTAGCTATTTTAAACAATATCGATTTTACTATTAATTCAGGTGAGACTGTCGCCTTCGTTGGAATGAGTGGTGGCGGTAAATCCACGATTATTAGCTTAATTCCTCGTTTCTATGATACAACAGACGGTAGTGTAACTATTGATGGACAGGATGTACGAAATGTTACATTGCATTCACTACGTTCTCAAATTGGAATTGTCCTCCAAGATAATATACTTTTCAGTGATTCCGTTAAAGAGAATATTTTAATGGGAAAACCAGAGGCTACAGATGAGCAAGTTATAGAGGCTGCTAAAGCGGCGAATGCCCATGATTTTATAATGACTCTGCCAAATGGTTATGACACGAGAGTAGGTGAGCGAGGAGTAAAATTATCAGGTGGACAAAAACAACGAGTTGCAATTGCTCGTGTATTTTTAAAAAATCCTCCAATTTTAATCCTTGATGAAGCTACTTCAGCGCTCGATTTAGAAAGTGAAGCGTTGATTCAGGAATCATTAGAAGAGCTGGCACATGAACGGACAACCATTATAATAGCCCATCGTCTGTCAACAATTACCCATGCTGACAAGATTTTTGTCATAGACCATGGTCAATTAATCGAAAGTGGTTCTCATGAGCAATTAATGATGAAACAAGGGACATATTATGATTTATTCCAAGTGCAACATTTGGAGTAATAATAGTGAAATTATACGAAAATCATCAAATATGAAATTTTTTTCAAAAAAAGTCTTTCATTTATTTTTAAATGAAAGGCTATTTTTTTTTGAAAATCTATATAAAAATATTACTTTATAAGATGTAATTAATACTGAAGGCGAATGATGCAGAAAAACTACGTAAATTGCAGAATATTAATGATTGAAAGAGTGATGATTTTTAGTTAGAATTATCTGAAAATAGTGAATTTAACAAAAGTTATAGTATTCTGTTAATATAATTATACAATTAAGTAAAATATAGGTAGGGTGGGACGTTGCGCATGAGGAAAAAGCTACTAGAAATAAAAGGTTTAAAAACAACCTTTTTCACAGATAATGGACAAATTCCTGCTGTAGATGATATCGATTTTTCTGTCCAGGAAGGAGAAATATTAGGGATTGTAGGAGAATCGGGAAGTGGTAAAAGTGTTACGTCACTGTCCATCATGGGATTAATTCCATCACCTCCAGGCAAAATAACGGGCGGTGAAATATTGTTAGATGGTAAAAATCTAGTGAAATGTACGGATAAACAAATGCAGAAAATACGTGGAAAAGACATAGCCATGATCTTTCAAGAGCCTATGACTTCACTAAATCCCTTGTTTACTATTGGTGATCAATTAAAAGAGGCTATTTTAATTCATAACCCAAAATGGTCGAAAAAGAAAGCGTTTGCTAGAGCGGTTGAAATTATGAAACTTGTAGGTTTACCACGAGCTGAGGAATTACTAAAAGATTATCCGCATCAGCTATCGGGTGGTATGCGTCAAAGGGTCATGATTGCTATGGCACTTGTCTGTGATCCACAAGTATTAATTGCGGACGAGCCGACAACTGCTCTAGACGTTACGATTCAAGCTCAAATTTTACAGCTTATGAAAGACTTAAATAAACGATTGAATACAGCAGTACTATTAATTACACATGATTTAGGCGTTGTGGCAGAAACATGTGAGCGAGTGATTGTCATGTATGCTGGACAAATTGTAGAAGAGGCACCGATTCAAGAAATATTCTCTAATCCGAAGCATCCTTATACACAAGGTCTTATTCAATCAGTGCCTGATATGCGGTTTAAAAAGGATAATTTATACTCTATCCCTGGGAGTGTACCAAAACCAGGAAGTATTCAGGTAGGGTGTCGTTTTGCGGCGCGCTGTGAATATGCAATGGAACGTTGTTTACAGGAAACACCACCTTTATTTGAGGCAGCAGAGCAGCATAAATCGAGATGTTTTTTACTAGAGAAGCAGGAGGTGGAGCAACGTGTCGAAAGTGTTATTAAAGGTTGATGGCTTAAAGAAATATTTTCCGATTCGAAAAGGTGTCCTAAATACACAAACGGGGGATGTAAAAGCAGTAGATGATGTTTCATTTGAGGTTTTTGAAGGAGAAACATTAGGGATTGTTGGTGAATCAGGCTGTGGTAAATCGACAACTGGTCGCTTATTAATGCGTTTACTAGAGCCAACTGAAGGAAACATTGAATTCGCAGGTAAAATGATTTCAGAATTATCCAACAACGAAATGAGGAAGGCGCGTAGAGATATTCAAATGATTTTCCAGGATCCCTATGCCTCCCTAAATCCGCGACATAACATTGGTAAAATTTTAGAAGAGCCTCTTATCGTTCACGGAATAGGTAATGCAAAAGAGCGGAAGAAAAAGGTGTTGGAGCTGCTTGAAATTGTAGGCCTGAATGAATATCATATCAAACGTTATCCACACCAGTTTAGTGGTGGTCAAAGGCAACGAATTGGTATCGCACGTGCCTTGATGACCAATCCTCGTTTACTTATTGCAGATGAGCCAGTATCGGCATTGGATGTGTCCATACAGGCACAAGTATTAAATTTATTGCAAAAACTGCAAAAAGATTTAAAGCTAACCTATATTTTCATTTCCCATGATTTAGGGGTAGTGCGTCATATCAGCAATCGGGTTGGCGTAATGTATTTAGGTAAATTAGTAGAGTTGACAGCGAGTGAGGACTTATATGCTGAACCGCTTCATCCATATACGCAAGCACTCTTATCTTCGGTCCCAGTGCCAGATCCAACGTTTGAACGAGAACAGATTATTATTACTGGAGATATTCCTAGTGCATCCAATCCGCCGAGCGGCTGTACTTTCCACACAAGATGTCCTTTTAAAAAGGAACAATGCTCACAGGTAGTACCTAAAATGCAAGAAGTGAAACCAGGTCATTATGTTGCTTGCCATCTTTATGAGGCACTCCAACATTAAATGATATAAAAACCACATAGGGGGAAATTGAATGAAGAAAAAGAAGCTTTGGACTTTAGGTGTAATGCTACTCCTTATTCTCTCGACGATCTTAGCAGCTTGTGGCAGCTCTGATACTAAGGATACGGGTAGTAAAGATACTTCAACTGGTGGCGATACAGCAAACAGTGGTGATTCAAAAATATTAGTTTATGGTCGTGGAGGAGATTCTGTAGCATTAGACCCTGCTGTTGTAACAGACGGTGAATCCTTTACAGTGACAGCTAATATTTATGAAACACTTGTAAATTTTGGTGAGAGAGATGTAACGATTCAACCAGGCTTAGCAAAATCATGGGAGGCATCAGAGGATGGTTTAACGTATACTTTCCAGCTACAAGAAGGTGTGAAATTCCATGATGGCACAGATTTCAATGCTGAGGCTGTTGTTAAGAATATTGAACGTTGGAAATCAGGTGCGGATAAACACCCTTATTTTAGTTCGCAATTTGTCGTTGGTGACAAGCAAGTAATCGAATCAGTAACTGCAGAGGGTGACTATACAGTTGTCTTTAAATTAAGCCAACCACAAGCACCATTCCTGAAAAACTTAGCAATGTCTCCATTTGCGATTGCTTCACCAACAGCATTTGAAGCAGATGAAGAAGGATTGTCAGCAAATCCTGTAGGAACAGGTCCATTCAAGTTTGTCAGCTGGGTACGTAATGATTCGATAACAATTGAGAAAAACCCAGATTACTATATTGATGGCTATCCTAAATTAGATAAGGTTATTTATCGTTCCATCCCGGAAAACTCTGCACGTTTAAATGATTTATTAGCAGGTAATATTGATGTAGCTGATGGCTTAAGTCCTTCTGATAAAGCAACAATCGAAGGTGACTCCAACTTACAATTAATTGAGCGCCCATCTATGAATGTTGGGTATCTAGGTTTAACTGTGACTCGTCCTCCATTTGATAATGTAAAAGTGCGGCAGGCCGTAAACTACGCTATTGATAAACAGGCATTAGTAGATGCATTTTATGAGGGGTTAGCTGAGCCAGCGAAAAACCCAATGCCACCAGTAATTTCTGGATATAACGATGAAGTTACAGGCTATACGTATGATCCTGAAAAAGCAAAATCATTACTTGCTGAAGCAGGCTATGATGGCAAGGAAATTGAGTTATGGGCAATGCCAGTACCACGTCCATACATGCCAGACGGTCAAAAAGTTGCTGAAGCGATTCAAAAGAATCTAGAGGATGTAGGCATTAAATCTAAAATTGTGTCATTTGAATGGGCTACTTATCTAGAGAAAGCACAAAATGGAGAAGCGGATGCATTCTTACTTGGCTGGACAGGTGATAATGGAGACGCAGATAACTTCCTATACACGTTATTAGATGGAGATAATATAGGTTCTAACAACTATACATTCTATGACAATCCAACATTACACGAGATCTTAACGAAGGCTCAAACTGAAATCGATGAAGATAAGCGTAATGAATTTTATAAGCAAGCTCAAGTAATTATTTCTGAGGATGCTCCGTGGGTTCCACTTGCTCACTCTATTCCAATTTTAGCTGCTAACGTGAAAGTTACGAATTATATTGCGCATCCTACTGGCTCTGACCGTTTAGATGCGGTAGATATTCAATAGTAATTTCTATCATTTTTAATTGAATAAAGGAATGTGAAGAATCTGCTTGCTTTTCTGCGGGTAAGCCGTGGAATTCTCGCAGATTCTTTTCTACTAAAAGAAAATCAAAACATTTTCTCCTGTATGAAAGACCACTCATCTAAACATTCAAAACCGTTTGGTGAAGGCTCAACCTTTCAACAGTATATAAAGACTTCAAAGTAGATTATGAAAATCATAGAGAGGTGATGAAAATGCTTCACTATATGGGGAGACGCTTACTTCAATTAATCCCAGTTTTGCTTGGAATGACTTTTATCGTCTTTATGTTGATACGTGCAATCCCTGGTAATCCAGCACAAGTTATTTTGGGACAACAGGCGACAAAAGAGGCGGTCGAGGCATTAAACGCAAGTTTAGGATTAGATAAACCTTGGTATACACAATATTTTAGTTATTTGACAGGTATTTTTCAGGGAGATTTAGGGGTTTCCTTACGTACAAAATTACCTGTATCAGAAGAAATTTTTCCATACTTAGCAGCAACAGCGGAACTTGCCTTTTTTGCTATGATTATTGCTATCGTTATTGGTGTGAATGCTGGCATTATTTCTGCGTGGTTCCAAAATTCTTGGTTCGATTATACAGCGATGATTATAGCATTAATTGGTGTTTCTGTACCCGTGTTCTGGCTTGGTTTGATGGAACAGTGGACATTTAGCAGTAAGCTTGGTTGGCTGCCTACCTCTGGAAGAGAAGATGTGCGAAATCCAATTACCGCCATAACCCATTTTTATTTATTGGATACGCTCATTCAAGGGCGCTTTGATCAATTCATTGAAGTTATAAAAAGATTGATATTACCAGGAGTAGCACTTGCGACCATTCCGATGGCTATCATTGCAAGAATCACAAGATCTTCTATGTTGGAAGTTATGCGCTCTGATTATGTACGTACTGCACGAGCGAAGGGCCAAAAAATGTTTATTGTTGTGTATAAGCATGCGTTAAAGAATGCGGTTATTCCTGTGTTAACGGTAATTGGCCTACAAACAGGATTATTGCTGGGTGGGGCTATTTTAACAGAGACTATTTTTAGTTGGCCAGGAATTGGTCGTTATATTTATGATGCGATTGGCTTCAGGGATTATCCTGTTATTCAATCAGGTATTCTAATCGTTGCATTTATTTTCATCATGATTAACTTAATCGTGGATTTATTGTATACAGTGGTCGATCCACGAATTAAATACAAATAGAAGGGAGTTGCAATGATGACTGGAGCAATCGATATAAAAAAAGAAGCAGCACCCGTTCAAGAACGGGCTGTAGGTCCATGGCTCGAAGGCTGGCGTAGCTTTAAAAAGAGCAAAGTATCCCTCGTAGGAGCAGGAATTGTTATATTTTTCATTTTACTTGCTGTCGTTGGTCCGTTCATTGCACCACAGGGCATCAATGAACAGGATTTAGCGAAGCGTTTACTGGCACCATCTGGTGAACATTGGTTTGGAACGGATGATTTTGGACGAGATATCTTTTCGAGAATCATTCATGGCGCACGGATTTCCCTATGGGTGGGCTTTTTCTCAGTTATTTTATCCGTCATAGTTGGTAGTTTCCTTGGTATTGTTGCTGGTTACTACGGCAAATGGATCGATACGATTATTTCACGCATTTTTGATATTATGCTGGCTTTTCCTAGTATGTTACTAGCGATCGCAGTAGTATCAGTGCTAGGTCCATCCTTACAAAATGCATTAATTGCTATAGCCATTATTAACGTACCGAATTTTGGACGTTTAATCCGCTCTAAAGTATTGAGTGTTAAGGAAGAGGAGTATATTGTAGCTGCCAAAGCAATTGGTATGCGCGATTCACGAATTTTATTTTCCCATATTTTGCCGAATTCGATAACACCAATAATTGTACAAGGAACACTAGCTATTGCGACAGCTATTATTGAGGCTGCAGCACTAGGTTTCCTTGGACTAGGAGCTCAAGCACCAGCACCGGAGTGGGGAAAAATGCTTGCGGATGCCAGAAAGTTTTTATTAAATGCACCATGGACAATGATTTTCCCTGGTATAGCAATTATGTTAACGGTTCTTGGCTTTAACCTAATGGGTGATGGTCTGCGTGATGCACTTGATCCAAAAATGAAAAGTTAGTGAATAGATTGATTAGCCTTCTACAAGTTAGAAGGTTTTTTTCAGTTGTTTCGGAGTAGTTCAGCAAAAAATAATAGGAACTCTTTTACAGTTAAAACGTCCTTTATAGAAACATTCCTAGAAAAAATATTAAAAAATGAGGAACCTTTCGGAGCCATTTATTGAATTTTTTGTCACGTTATTTTAGACTTAAAGTATTGTTGATAAAAGACAATCTAAATTGGGTAGATTATGACTTTACATATAGTCTTTCAGTTGAAATACATATTTTAGGAGGGGTACAAATTGGCGATTAATTTACAAAAAGGACAACGTGTTGATTTAACAAAAGGTAACGCAGGATTAAATAAAATTAAAGTAGGTTTAGGGTGGGACCCTGTTGGCCAAGAAAAAAGTGGTGGCTTCCTTGGCGGTTTATTTTCTAGTAGAAATAGTGGTAGTGGCAGTGGCAGAAGTGTTGACTGTGATGCCTCCGTATTAATGCTACAAGATGATAAAGTTTTAGCTGGCGATGATGTCATTTATTTTGGAAAATTAACAAGTAACTGTGGTTCCGTGCGACATTCTGGTGATAACTTAACAGGAGATGGCGATGGGGATGATGAAGTAATTACAATCGAGCTATCGTCTGTTCCGACGCAATTTAATAAACTAGTGTTCGTTGTAAACATCTATGATGCGGCAGGTCGAAATCAACATTTTGGCATGATTCAAAATGCATATATTCGTGTGTATGATGACAGGACAGGAAGCGAACTAATTCGCTATAATTTAAGTGATAATTATTCGAATTTAACGACGTTAATTTGTGGTGAGATTTACCGCCATCAGAATGAATGGAAATTCGCAGCAGTTGGTTCAGGAACGAACGATATAAAACTGGGCGACGTTGTTCGAAGATATCAATAAAATAAATGACTAATTAGGAGGAATAAAAAGTATGGGCATTTCACTACAAAAAGGTCAAAAAGTAGATTTAACGAAAACAAATCCAGGATTAACAAATGTAATTGTTGGTTTAGGTTGGGATACAAATAAATATGATGGTGGAAATGATTTTGATTTAGACTCATCAGTATTTTTACTTGCTGATACAGGAAAAGTAGCAGATCAAAATGACTTTATTTTCTACAACAATACAACAGGTGGTAACGGTTCAGTTGAACATTCTGGTGATAATTTAACTGGTGTCGGTGAAGGTGACGATGAATTGGTGAAAGTTGCATTAACTCAAGTTCCTGCGCATATTCAACGACTAGCATTCACTGTAACTATTCATGATGCAGAGTCACGCAATCAAAACTTCGGCATGGTATCGAATGCATATATTCGAATTGTAAATGCTGAATCTAACCAAGAGCTAATTCGCTATGATTTAGGTGAGGATTTCAGTATTGAAACAGCGATTGTAGTTGGTGAATTATATCGTCATAACGGAGAATGGAAATTTAACGCAATTGGTGCTGGCTATCAGGGTGGCTTAGCTGCTTTATGTAATGACTATGGCTTGAGCGTAAACTAAAATTTCATCTTTGGACAGAAAGGGAGATTTTGAATGGCTATTCAATTAAGTAAAGGGCAACGAATTGATTTAACGAAGCAAGACCCTGGTTTAAACAGCATTGGTATTGGCTTAGGATGGGACGTTAAGCAATTTGATGGTGGACAAGACTTTGACCTGGATGCATCTGTATTTTTACTAGATGCATCGGGCAAGTGTCGTAATGAACAAGATTTTATCTTTTACAATAATTTAGCGAGTCCAGACCAATCTGTAGTTCATACAGGTGATAACCGCACAGGGGAAGGGGATGGGGATGATGAAAAAATCCTTGTCAACTTAAAGCAAGTGTCTCCTCAAATTGACAAAATTGTTGTGACGGTAACTATCTATGATTCAGAGGGACGTCATCAAAACTTTGGACAAGTGCTAAATGCTTATGTTCGTTTGACAAATGAAGAGTCAGGAACAGAGGTATTGCGTTATGATTTAGGCGAAGATTTCAGCATTGAAACAGCTGTAGTATTTTGTGAGCTGTACCGTCATAATGGCGAGTGGAAATTTGCCGCAGTAGGCTCAGGTTATCAAGGTGGCTTGGCAGCATTAATCAGCGCATATGGCCTACAGTAACTAGTAGGGTGTAGGTACATGACGGAGGATCTTGTGTGGAAGTAATTAACGAGATATTAAGTACATATGCACAGTTTTTTAACTGGCAGATGTGGGGACAAGTTTTAACAGATCCAGTATCTTGGGGCCTTATTTTTTCATTGATTATTATGGAAGGACTATTGTCTGCAGACAATGCGCTAGTTTTAGCGGTGCTCGTGAAGCATCTTCCACACCATCAAAGAAAAAAAGCATTAATGTACGGGATGTTTGGAGCATATTTTTTCCGATTTCTCTTTATAGGTATTGGCGTTTATCTTGTAAAATTCGCTATTGTTAAAGTGATTGGTGCGACTTATCTATTGTGGTTAGTCATACTGCATTTTAAAAATAAAAGCGCCGATGAAGGAGAAGCACACGAGTTTAAAAAGACAGGATGGATGGTCAGGATCTTTGGTACGTTCTGGGCAACTGTTATTTCAGTTGAATTAATGGATATTGCCTTTTCAGTAGACTCTATTTTGGCCGCGTTTGCAATTTCAGATCAAGTATGGGTTCTATTATTAGGCGGTATTTTAGGAATTATCATGATGCGTACTATAGCTGGTGTATTCCTTTCTTTAATTGAGCGAGTACCAGAGCTTGAAACGACAGCTTATATTTTAATTGCAATTATTGCACTGAAAATGTTTGCGAGTATTTTTGGATTCCATCTATCACATGAAATATTCTTCATTATTCTAATTGCTGCATTCTTATTGACATTTGTTGTACACAAGATGAATAAGAAAACAGCAGTGTAACAAGGCACTGTATTGGTCTGTATAGAACAGGCTGATACAGTGCTTTTTTCACAAAAGGCATACTTATTGGGGAGAGGATTAGATGCAACACTTTGCAACAGAAGCAGAGACAATTTTTTATAAGAAGCCACAGCCTTTTACGAAATGGGAGACGCCAGACATTTTATCCTATGCTTTAGGAGCTACTTTGTATATGCCTGCTTCTATGCCTAATATTGTAAGTATGATCCAATCAAAAAAGTATAAAGAATTGACGTCACTTGTCATTGATTTAGAGGATGCGGTGGGGGATACAGAATTAGGAGATTGTGAAGCAAAATTGATTGGGGACATTAGCGAATTGTACGCACTCTATCACCAAAAACAATTGCTACTTCAGGAATTACCCTTACTGTTTATTCGTGTTCGACATGTTGAACAATTTAGTTATTTAACTTCTAGATTAGGAAAGAAGCAAGAAATTCTAACAGGGTATGTCTTTCCAAAATTCACAGCAACACAGGGAGCACGTTATTTTGGGCTTCTTGAAAAAACGATTCTAGAGAATGATCTAACCTTATACGGTATGCCGATTTTAGAAAGTAGCGAGGTATTATATAAAGAATCTCGTATAGAGGCATTATTAGACATTAAATCCATTCTACTTCAATACAAAGAACGTGTTTTAAATATAAGAATTGGTGCTACTGACTTTTGTGGTATTTATGGTATTCGCCGTCGTATGGACTCGACTATATATGATATTAGCGTCATCCGGGATTGTATAGCAGATATAGTGAATATCCTAGGTCGTGAGGAAGATGGTTTTGTGATATCTGGGCCAGTGTGGGAGTATTTTAGTAATCAGCGTGTGTTAAAACCAGCATTACGAATGACACCATTTAGTGAGAAGGGAGCGCTGGATACTAGGAAAGCATTGTTAGACGATTGTTTAGATGGATTAATGAAGGAAGTTTTAATGGACAAACAAAATGGAATTGTCGGTAAAACGATCATTCATCCTAGTCATATCCGCGTCGTGCATGCGCTATATGCCATATCATATGAAGAGTATTTAGATGCACTTAGTATTGTTGAAAATAATGATGGTCGCAAAGGTGTCATGAAAAGCCACTATGCTAATAAAATGAATGAAATCAAACCGCATATGCGATGGGCACAACGTATCTTAAAACAGGCACATGTCTATGGCGTATATCACGAATCTGTGGATTTTGCCTCACTATTATTAAATTCTGAACTAGGTGGTCGTATTTATGCAACAACAAATGAGTAAACTCAACATTTTGCCAAATTATTCAATCGATATTGAAATGACTCATAATCCACACAATTTTGCTTTAGCAGACTTGTTTCAAATGGCAGCACGTATTAATAAGAAGCGACAATTTTTATTTGTAAGCACTGTGCTGGGCAAACATTTAGCTGTTCTCCCACAAATTCCTTTACTAACAGGAACACTTTTAGCCATGATGTATGATCAGCATTTTAGTAGTCAAACAGTCAATACGGTACCATCTGTCGTGAAAGCTTTAAAAGAAGGAACAGATATAAAGGAATTACTAAATTCTGTGGAAGGAAGCATTGAGTTAGCACAAGAGACATTGTTTATTGGATTTGCAGAAACGGCCACAGCGCTTGGTCATGCAGTATTTAATGCATTTCAAGCAAATGCTATGTATATCCATACCACACGCGAAGTACTTCCTGATATTGAACCATTTGTTACATTCGAAGAAGAACATTCGCATGCGACAAGCCATAGAATTTATACAGAGGAGCCTGATGTTTTACAGCAAGCTAAACGTATTGTGTTAATTGATGATGAAATTACTACTGGGAACACGGTCATTAACATTATTCAAACATTAAGAAAGAAGTTTCCTTTCGTTAAGCAGTATGCAGTTCTATCTATTTTAGATTGGCGATCGGCACAGCAACGGATGGTCTTCCAGCAATTAGAAGAGCAATGGGGAATTTCTATTGAATTCATCGCCATTATGTGTGGACAGTTCAGCTGTACGGGCAAGCCAAGTTTAACAAGTACACAGCCAAATGTAACTACACTTGCAGCACAGGACACCACCCTATTGCCAGTTAATGACCCCATTGATCGTTTATTCTATTATTCAGTTGCAGAGAACGGCATAATTAACAATCAACCTTATCTTCAAGCAACGGGGAGATTTATGTTAACGTCTACACAACATTTTGAACAAAAGAAAATGTTGCAAGCCATCGCTAAGCAACTAAAAGAACTACGGACAAATGGACCAGCTCTTGTTATTGGAACAGGTGAGTTTATGTATGTGCCTATGCAAATTGCGTCTTATTTAGGGAATGACGTTTATTTTCAATCAACAACTCGCAGTCCTATCTATCGTACAGATGATTTAGATTATACGATTACAGAAAAAATAGTCTTTGAGAGCCCAGAGAATAATGGGGTTGAAAATTATTTATATAATGTCCAAAGTAACCCATATACGGAACTTTTTTTGATGGTGGAACGTATAGCAAATAAAGAGGTAGTAGCTCGGGTGGTAGAGGCACTGCAATCAGTTAGTAGCGCGAAAGTATATGTGATTTGTATGCATGAATTGGAGGTAGAACGATGATATCGACTTTGCAGCCAGATAAAATGGGTAGCTATGCATTAGAGGATGTTACTTTTTTATTGCGTGATATTGGGAATGTTTTTCTGGAAATGGATAATGATAAACGGGAACAGCTTATTCAAACAGGTACGCATTATTCGGAAATGCTACCAATGGAATATCAACCATCTCAAACATATATGAATCTATTTTATAAAACTTTGGATGCTTCCGCAGAAAGAATAGCCATAGCTGTTGGTTTAGTAGCAGAACGAATCATTAAGAATAGAGGGTTAGAAAATTTAATTCTTGTTAGTTTAGCAAGAGCAGGTACACCAATCGGCATTTTAATAAAACGTTACATATCGATGCACTATAAGGTGAATGTGCCACACTATTCTATTTCTATTCTGCGTGGTCGTGGGTTTGATGAAACTGCGATTCGTTACATTTTGATGCAACACCCCCAAGGATGTCTTCAATTTATTGATGGTTGGACGGGAAAAGGTGCTATTACCAAAGAATTGATCCAATCTTGCCAAAAATTTAATGGACAACATCAAACACAGTTAAGTGCCGATTTAGCTGTATTAGCAGATCCAGGCCATTGTGCTACGATTTATGGAACTCGTGAAGATTTTTTAGTTCCATCTGCTTGTTTAAATTCGACTGTGTCAGGGTTGGTGAGTAGAACCGTTTTAAATTTGCAGTTTATGGATGAGCACGACTTTCATGGAGCAAAATACTACAAAGAATTAGAAGCTATAGATGTCTCGAACTTGTACATAGAACGCATAGCTTCATGCTTTGAACGCGTACAGAGTGAAGTAATAAGGCAACTTCAGGAGCAAGCCTCCTCTCAAGTTACTTGGGCGGGCATGAAATTTGTTCAAAAAATTCAATTGGATTTTGATATAGATAATATTCAATTTATTAAACCTGGTGTTGGGGAAACGACAAGAGTTTTATTGCGCCGAATACCTTGGAAAATCTTAATTAATCCGCAATACATGGATGAGCTAGATCACATTCTATTATTAGCGCATGAAAAAAATGTGTTAATAGAAGAATATTCGAATATGTCCTATGCATGTTGCGGTTTAATAAAAGAATTGTAGAGGAGATCCAGATGATATTATTTACATCAGATTTAGATAGAACACTGATTTATTCTAAACGTATGATGGAGATGTTTCCGCCCATTTCAGAAACAGTGGAAGTTGAACAAAAGGCTAACGAAACGATGAGCATGATGACAAAGGAAACAGCAATTTTATTGCAACAAGTGCAACAGCAAACATTATTTGTACCTGTTACAACTAGAGCATTGCATCAATATAAAAGAATACACTTTATGAATGACTTGGACCCTGCTTTTGCAATTACGAGCAATGGGGGTACAATATTAGAAAAGGGTCAGCCGTATGACAAATGGACAAAAACATTATGTAGGCGTATTGAAGATTCTTCTATTCCACGAGAGGATATGTTACACCTGTTTCAAACTTTCAAATCGGATGCATGGCTACAACGTTCTTTCTATGTAGATGATCTTTTTTATGTCCATCATGTAGATGTTAATGTTTTACAACAGGCTGATTTACACGCCATAGTTCAAGAGTTTGATGCCCATGGCTGGTACGTTCTTCTCCAAGGGAAAAAATTGTATTTTATGCCCAAGGTACTGACAAAGGAAGCTGCAATAGAATATATGATGGAGTTTTGTACATACGATGTGCATATAGCAGCAGGTGATTCTATTATGGATTATGGAATGTTGAAGATGGCTGATTTAGCTTTTACACCAAACCATGGTGATTTAAAGGATAAACAGCCCAAAGTACTATCAAATACTACGTACTCGCCATATGACGGTGAAGCATTTACACAACATTTGCTTCAGACTGTTTTACAGATGGCTACACAACAGACGGTAGTATAGATTGTTGTTTTTACGCTATCATAGGGTAGAAATGTCCTATGACAAACGAATTCTTGAGCATATGCTGAGGATGATTTTTTAGGAGGTGGCGTTTGTATGCAAACAATCACAATTAAATCAATAGTGGAGCGTAATCCAGATGATTGGCTACAGGCGTTTCAAGATTCACCAAAGAATCGCGCATTTTATGAGGAAACACCACAACAAATAAGTTTTAGCCGTATTGCTCTACGTGTATTAGGAGTACCAATTGAGGAGGATGAGTATTTCAATTCATTATTTACCTTATCTCAAAACCAAAATATTCATATTTTAAGTGAAGAATTAAATAAGCATATTGAACAAAAAGACTTTCAATCCATACAAAATATCCTAGCGCAACATCAGCAAACACCTAAAGGGCTTTCCATTAATCGTTTAGTTGCGATGATGTATGGGTATCAACTGATTCCCAAGCATGATGACAGTATAATGAATCGACATTTACAGCTAACAACCATTAAGGTTATAGAACTGTTTCAACAACAACAATCATTAGGCTTACTTGCCAATGAATTTCGCCGTTTTTTAATTGATATGGTGAAGTGGTTAAAAAACCATTGGATTCATTGGACTAAAGCCATGAAGCCAACCGAAGATTTCCCTAAAGTTATTTGGTATGGAGAAGCCACTGTTAGTCAGCGTTATTTTCTGTTACTGCTCATGGAACTTGGCTGTGATGTATTGATCTTTCATCCATCAAAAGTAGATGAGTTTGCTGAAATAGATCCTACTGATGCGTTTTCCATCAGTTATTCATACACCAATCAAACAACATTACAGCCATTCCCTGACAAGCTTCGTGATCGTCAGGCAACTGTAGGATATCGTTCAAGTCAGCATTTTGAACAATTAATGCATGATCAGCAATCAGGAGTCTATAAACCTTGGCAATTTAAAGATTTTATGCCCCGCTCCTTAACATTGCGTATGACATATGATGATATTTTTATTTATGCGCAAGAAAAGGCTTTGGTACGACCTCAATTTGAAGTCATTGGAAATGAGGTAATTATTCCTGTAATCTTTGCAAAAATTAGCGGAGTCTCGAGCCAACGTGAGGAATACTGGCGCTCTATGCATCAAATATTGATAAACCCACAGACTATTTTTGTGCAGGAATTTCCTTTTACAAAAACGAGCAAAGCCAACTTTCATTTTCACTATAAACATTGCATAGTAAATGGTGAGCTTTCAGTGGAACGTATTTTACAAAGTGATTGGTGGCAGTATGGTGAATTAACGTTGGAGCTACAGCGAGCAATTGCCCACACGATAAAAACTTCTTGTGAGCAGCCAATGTTAAAACAACAGCCAAATGAAACTGTATATGATTTACAGTTATTCTTATTTAAACAGCTGACAATGATCCCTCAAGATATACTACGATTATTGCAAAGCTTTGACTATTCACAAGAGATACCGAAGATTGTCTTGTATCAAGCACCACAGCAACCTGCTCTATCGCGAGAAGATATTGCATTACTAGCGTTTTTAAATCGCTTCGGTATGGATATTGTTTTTTATAACCCAACTGGCCAATTAGATTTAGAAAAGCACTTGCAAGAGGACACTTACGATGTACATCGTTTAGAGCATATGTTATTTGATTTAGCCTATGAAGAACCACAGCAACAAAAAGCGGCACCTGATAAGATTATTAAAAAGCTCTTTAATCGCTTTTTCTAATGATAGGAAGGAGGCAGCGACAATGTCAAACATCCCTATGACGCTTGAGCAACTGACACTAGAAACAGCAGATGCCGTCAAACAACAATTACAAGAAAACGTAGAGGTACAACGAATTGCTCGTCAGATTGATATAAAAAACCAGTTGGAGCTAATGGCGTTGGGAAAAGAGCCGGCTACAAAATTAGCAAAATTTGTAGATCAAATTTTAGATATAGTTACCCAATCAGCTTCATATGAATCAAGTGAATTATTTAAACAACTTGAAGCCTTAATGGTGACATTTGATAAAAAGGATTTTGCTGAGCAAAAGGGCTTTTTCAAGAAGTTATTTGCACGTAAATCCAAAAGTGAAGATGATGTGTTTGCGAAATACAATGTGCTCGGAAGAGATATTGAAAAAATCCATTATCAATTTGTACTTATGGAAGAGGAATTAGCGAAGGATAATCGATTGCTCGCTCGGCTATATAAGGAAGATTTGATGTTTTACCTTGATTTAGAGAAATATATCGTAGCAACCGATATGAAATTACATGAGGTGCAAACAACATTAATCCCTATGTATGAGAAGCAGGGTGAGGCAGGCAATCAGATGGCAAAAATGGAGCTGAACCGTTTACAAACAATTGCTGAAATGCTTCAACAGAAAATAGATGAGTTGGAGAAATCACGAATGGTTGCCATTATAACAGCTCCACAAATCGAGATGCTACGTCATGGTAATAGTGAGTTAATGGAACAGATTAATGGTGCTTTTGTTAAAACCATTCCTGTTTTTAAAATGGGGTTGATGAATGCTGTGAATGAAAGACGTCAGCAATTACAGAATCAATCAGCATCAGCCTTTGAAAAGCGGATGAAGCAATTTGGAGGAGTCAGCAATGACACAGTGCAACTAAGCACGGCTTTGGCTCAACAATCGGGTACAACACAGACCTTAGAGGAAATGTGGGACACCATTGTTTCTGGTATTACTAATTATCAGCATTTACGCGATGAGCAGACAGTCAAACGTCAGCAAGCAGAGCAACAACTGCTAACATTGCGTCCTTAGTTTTGGCCTCTAAGTAGCGTTCTACTTGGAGGTTTTTTCGTGAAAAAAACGACAGATTCGTTGTATATGAATCTGTCGCTTACACAGTTACTAGATGAATTCCTCTTCAAATTCTACATTAATTTCATGGCCATGGTGGCTTTGATATGAAACGATGAGTGTATCCAGATGCTCTAAATTTTCCTCATAATCTAAAATCCTCGATAAAATATAGAGTAGGTGATAGCTAGAAAATTCCGTATCGCCCTCTTCGCGAGCAAAGTTGATTTGCTTGATGAATATTTCCATTAGCTCATTGCGTTGAACATAGTCGATGTTATTACTCCACTCAGAAAGCTCGGGCTTTAGTTTCCCAGTGTATTTTAAGAGCAATTGTTCATGATACGTTAATAAGGAATCAAGTCGCTCCTGAATCATTAAGTGAAACTGGGTCGGTAGCTTAGCCAATTCATTTTCGTGATTATGCAAACGTTGTAGCAATTCTAAGCTTTTTTTGGAAGTTAAAATCATTTGACGATAGACTACCAGTTTACGTGCTTTCACATACTTTTTATTTTTGAAGTAATTACGCTCTTCCTTATAGAAATCATACAGTGTATCAACTCTTAACATACGACTTTTAAATTTACTTAATGCGACCTTTGTGGATGTATGCTCAGAAGCCTGACGTACAGCAAGTCGTGTCCAACGAATTATATCATCTTGCAAAATATAGATTTTGCGGAACAGTTTTACCTCGTATTTCGGTGGTAAGAAAACAAGGTTAACGACAAATGCTGCTAACACCCCAACTAATATAGTCACAAAGCGTATCAAACCAAACGTTAAAAAGTCATCTCCTTGGAACTCCATAATGGCCACGACTGACACCAACGCCAGCGAAAGCGACTTTTCAAGTCTAAACTTCAACATTAAACCAATAGCTATTATGACGGCTATGCCAATGGCAACAACATGATGGCCAAATAGTAAGCCGAAAATGACGGCAATTGTCGCACCTATAATATTTGCTTGTACTTGCTCTACAATGGTTTGATAAGAACGATAAATAGAAGGCTGAATTGCAAAAATAGCTGCAATTCCAGCAAAAACAGGTGAAGGTAGTTTTAATAACTCTGCAATAAACAGGGCAAATACGATAGCGACACCAGTTTTAAATACACGGGCACCTAATTTCATAAAGATGTCCTTTCTGTCTAATATTTTTTAGCTTCTTTACATTATAGAAGGAAGTGCTCATAAAATACATAGATTTGTATGCATGAATAAGAAAAAGGCGACTTATAATAGAAAGTCGCCTTTGTATTGTCATTATTACAATTGTGAAAATGCGTAATTTACAGCTTTAATGGTTTCAAGAATATCTGCTTCAGTATGTTCTGTCGTTAAGAACCATGCTTCATATTTAGAAGGAGCTAGATTTATACCTTGCTCAAGCATTAGTTTAAAGAAGCGACCAAAGATTTCACCGTCTGAGTTTTCAGCTTGCTCATAGTTTTCTACTTTCACATCCGTAAAGTAAATAGTCAGCGCACCTTTAAGGCGATTTAATGTGATTGTCACGCCATGCTTTTTAGCTGCAGCTAAAATACCCTCTTCTAAAATTTTCCCTAGTCGATCCATTTCATCGTAAATGCCTGGCGTTTGTAGCACTTCTAGACAGGCAATACCAGCTTGCATTGATGCTGGGTTTCCAGCCATCGTTCCTGCTTGATAAGCTGGGCCGAGTGGTGCAACTGTATCCATAATTTCTTTACGACCACCATAGGCACCAATTGGTAAACCACCACCAATGACTTTACCAAGTGCAGTTAGATCAGGTGTAAGACCAAGTAAATTTTGAGCGCCACCATAGTGGAAGCGGAAAGCCGTGATTACCTCATCGTAAATCGTTAAGGCTCCTTTTTCTTTTGCCGTAGCATGTACTAATTCAAGGAAGCCTGGATTCGGTTCAACAATACCGAAGTTTCCTACGATTGGTTCAATTAAGATAGCCGCAATTTCCTCGCCCCATTTATTCATTGCTTCTGAAAAGGCTTCAGGGTTATTAAAGGGTACAGTAATAACTTCTTCTGCTGTAGAAGTCGTTACACCTGCTGAGTCTGGTGTTCCTAATGTAGCAGGACCTGAACCAGCAGCTACTAATACTAAATCGAAGTGACCGTGGTAGCATCCTGCGAATTTCATTATTTTTGTACGTCCTGTATAGGCACGTGCAACACGAATAGTTGTCATAACAGCTTCTGTACCAGAGTTGTTAAAGCGCACTTTATCCATGGATGGGATTGCCTCTTTTAGCATTTTTGCAAAAGTAACCTCGTATTCAGTCGGCGTTCCAAACAATGTACCATTTTCAGCTGCATGTGTAATAGCCTTAGTGATGTGAGGGTGTCCATGTCCTGTAACGATAGGGCCATAAGCTGCAAGATAGTCAATATAACGATTGCCATCTACATCCCAAAAATAAGCGCCTTTTCCTCGAGCCATTGCCACAGGAGAACCGCCACCTACTGCTTTATATGAACGAGAAGGGCTGTTTACACCACCAACGATATGTTGTAACGCCTCTGCATGTATTGCTTCAGATTTTGCGTGATTCATAGTATTGCCTCCTAACTTTTTATACGTAATCTATTGTAGACCTATCAGTGTAAGAAATCCAAAGAAATTAAGGAATATGACTTGATTTGTTACTTGGAGTAAAATAGAACGTACAGAGGAGGAGATTATTATGACTTTATTAGAAGGGCAAAAGGCGCCAGTTTTTTCTCTTATGAACGAAAAAGGGGAAATGGTACATCTAACTGATTTTAATGGACAAAATGTTATTTTATACTTTTACCCCAAAGATATGACACCGGGTTGTACAACAGAGGCGTGTGATTTTCGAGATAAGTTTGAGGATTTCAGTCATTTAAATGCTGTTATTCTGGGAATTAGTCCAGATGATTCAAACAAACATACAAAATTTATTGATAAGCATGGCTTGCCTTTTTCATTATTAGTAGATGAAGATCATGCTGTAGCTGAGGCTTACGGTGTATGGGTTTTAAAGAAAATGTATGGACGTGAATTTATGGGTATAGAGCGTTCAACGTTTTTAATTGATACTGAGGGTAAGTTGATGAAAGCTTGGCGTAAGGTACGTGTCAAAAATCATATTGAAGAAGTGTATGCCTATTTGGCAGAACAGGAGGCGGCGAAATGAGAATCTACTTCACATTTGAACCCAGACCAGATTTACGTGAACCATTATTAGCAGAATTTCCACAGGTAGATTTTATATTTGAAAGCGGCTTAACAAATGAAGAGCTACAAAAAGCGGATGTTTTAGTTACATATGGTGAAGATTTAACAAATGAGAACATCCAACAGGCGACGGAGTTAAAGTGGATATTCGTTGCGTCGGCAGGTATCGAAAAAATGCCAGCCCAAGCTATTATGGAGCGTGGAATTTTAGTTTCTAATGTACGTGGTATTCATAAAACGCCTATGGCAGAATCAATGCTTGCTCATATTTTAGCGATTAAACGTGCTTTGCCTTGGATGTATGAGCAACAAAAGAACAGCGAATGGTCAAAAAAAGGCAAACAAACTGAATTACGTGATAGTACAGCGCTTATATTGGGTCCAGGTGCTATTGGCTCGGAAGTAGGGCGACTATTACAGGCTTTTGGTGTCACGACGATTGGCTGCAATCGTTCAGGAAATGAAGCGGCAAACATGGATAAGATGATTAGCTTTGCCCAATTAAAAGATGCCTTACCGGGTGCGGATATTGTTATTTCTGTGTTGCCAAAAACACAAGAAACTACGCATTTATTAAAGAAAGAGCATTTTGAAGCTATGAAAAATAGTGCGATTTTCATGAATTTTGGTCGAGGTAACTTAGTTGATGAAAATGTACTCATTCAGGCGATTGAAGCTGGCGAATTTGGATATGCCGTTTTGGATGTGTTTGAAGAAGAACCTCTGGCATCTGACAATCCATTATGGACATTCCCGAATGTCATTGTATCCCCCCACGTATCAAGTCATTCATCTCATTACGTGGAACGAAGCTTAGAGATATTTAAGCCAAGCTTAGAGAAATGGTTAAAGGGTGACATGAATTTAGAAAATGTCATGGAATTATCGAGAGGATACTAAGGAACAGACAATGATATAAGAGGATAAGTAATGTGTGATTGTTGACGAAGTAGCGCTAATTGGATACACTATTTATAACAATTATAAATTAATAATACTTATGGAAGAGGTGCATGGCGATGTCTACAACGCATTTACAGGATGCACTGGACACGTTAAAAACAACTGGTGTACGTATTACTCCTCAGCGTCATGCTATTTTGGAATATCTAATTCAATCTATGGCACATCCTACTGCCGATGAAATTTATAAAGCACTTGAGGGAAGGTTTCCTAATATGAGTGTAGCGACAGTCTATAACAACCTGCGAGTTTTTCGTGAAGTAGGTCTTGTGAAAGAGCTTACTTATGGGGATGCTTCAAGTCGCTTTGATTTCGTGACAAATGATCATTACCATATGATTTGTGAATGCTGTGGTAAGATCGTCGATTTCCATTACCCTGGGCTTGATGAAATAGAGCATTTTGCATCACAGGTAACTGGCTTTGATGTGCATTCGCATCGTTTAGAGATATACGGCACATGTCCATCATGTAAAGATGTTACTGCTAAAGTACAATAAAAATCCTAGCTCTTAAAAGGGCTAGGATTTTTTAGTTTTATGATTATAGGATTGGTCGAACTCTTTACCTACAAGAGTAGGATCGAGTGTTAACGGCTCATTGCAGTACATACACATATCTACTCGACCTAGAACTTTTGTATGTTTATGGCAATTTGGACACTCAACTTGAACAGCTCGTGTTGACAATAAACCTATCCAGGCATAGACAACTGTACTACCAATAATACATAAAACACCTAATGTCATGAAAATTAAAACTAATATCGGGCTATTTTTAAAGAATATGCCTCCGTACATTACAATAAAACCGAAAAAGATTAGTGCTAAAGCGAATGAACGTATTTTATTAATTTTACTTTTATAAGGTTTCATTTTTCATCTTGCCTCCCAATCTAAAATCTACTATAACATATAAGGGCAAAGTATTTTAGCTTTGAGGTAGTTGTAAGAAGGAATACTTTTAGAGTATGTCGAATTTTTAACGGAACAAGAGAACCTATATGAAAAAAGGGGGGCTGAACATGGAGCAAGTATTGCGTCCTATATACCAAGAACGTGCGAGTCAGTCGAATACATTAGGCGTTATTTTAGTAGAAAAACGTGAGGAGCAAAGTAACGTTACAGATACATTTGATACAGTTTTATTAATTATCGTAAAAGAAGCAGAGCAGCCAGTTTTTTCGAAACATTACTTATATGAAGGAAATAAAGTCGCTCTACATACTGTCACAGAGAAATTAATACGAAAATGGCTTCTAATCGGTTCTAATAAGAAAGTAGTCGATTGGATTTTCTTTGGCAGGGTCCTATTTGATCGGAATGAATTTCTTCATAAATTAAAAATAGAATTGCAGGAATTTCCGTATAGTGGACGTAAAATAAAAACGGGCATTCAATTTTCAAAGTTAATTCGCCGATATCTGGAGGGGAAAGAATACTTCGATAAAGGAAGCTACTTGGATGCATATAACCATGTAGTTGATTCGTTACATCATTTGGGCCGTCTATCTATTATTGATAGTGGACTGTATCCAGAAGTTACTGTTTGGGCACAGGTGAAAAAAATAGAGCCGGCGATCTATAAGCTGTATGAAGAGCTTGTAACGAGTAGTGAGCCAATAGAAAAGCGCTTAGAATTATTGTTTTTAGCAAGTGAGTTTTTAATTCATTCACGTACGCGGGATGGCGCACAGCATATATTAGAAGTCATGCAAACAAAAGACATGTGGACAATTCAAGAATTGCATAACCATCATGAGCTCATGAATTACTCGGTAGATTTAGAAGTGTTTGTCGAGTATTTAGTGGATAAAGGCTATATACAAATAGAGCCGATTGCTGCGAAAAGTGAAATGATTTTTCACCGTCATTACAAGGTCAATAAAGATTCTCTAGAAATAGGGCAATGACTGTAGTATGCTTGTAATCGAGGTATCTAAAAAATACCTCGATATTTTTTTAGAAAAGTAGTTGACGAATGATATCTTGGTATTGTATTATATTAATTGTCGCTAAGACATAACGAAATACTCAATGAAAAACACGAAAAACTTTTTTAGAAAAGTAGTTGACATGATTTGAGTGAGATGTTAATATAAAGAAGTCGCTGAAAAACGACTTAAACAATGAACCTTGAAAACTGAACAAGCAAAACGTAATCAATGAAGTTTTTAGTAGCTAGCCTCGCTAGTGAACGAAACAAAATTTTGGACATCAAAATTGATGCCAGCAAAACAATTTGAGCTAATCAAATTTCTTTTATGGAGAGTTTGATCCTGGCTCAGGACGAAC
>Ga0213824_1000358_pt1 | contig 36969 bp, 40 predicted proteins | sample MC6MC0906MG_FD_179892 | JGI IMG/M metagenome (GOLD analysis project Ga0213824, IMG submission 179892) | Enriched soil aggregate microbial communities from Iowa State University, Ames, United States - MC6-MC0906-MG | ecosystem: Environmental > Terrestrial > Soil > Unclassified | place: USA: Iowa...
TAATTAAAAATGAAATAGAATTGTATATTAGAAGTAGCACCACATCCCCATCAACTTAAAAATTCAAAATCACCCTAAAACGAAAAAGAGTCCTAAATTAATAGGACTCTTTTTTACTTTTCTCGAAAGTAAACTTTTTATTATTAGTTTACTTTCATTTTCTTTTAAACATTGATCTCATACCAAATCCACTGATATCCTCAAAATCAACAACAAAAGTATACATTCAAATCACTGTAAAAAAGGTTAAATTGGACAATCTAATTTTTGTCCCTATATAGAATAAAATAATCTATAATTTAAATTTTTTTTGGGGGGATAAAATTTGAGACCATATGTAGAACATCATTATAATCTCATGCAATTATGTACAAATATGTGTAGTCATTGTTTTTCTCTTCCACCATCAGCAAAAAATGCTTGTCTTAATGGTTGTATGAAAATGTGCTTTACACATCACTTTTATCATCAACCTCATATTTGGAGATATATGAGAAATCTATAAGAACATAAATTACGTACTTTATAAAATATCTTTGTTTAGATTTAACTAAACGTAGTCCCTACAAAATGTTTGGAGATTTTTTCATAAAAAAGACACTCTTTCGAGGGCCTTAATTAAGGGTACAGATCGCAAATTGGAAAAAAACCACGCTAAGCAAGTTTCAACATGAAAACAAGTGAGGTTAACATAACGTCTCATTATCAGTAGCAAGGACAAAGAGGAACCCTACTCTCACAAGGGAACCTCCTTTTTTTGTTCTATAAATCTATGCATTTTTTTTATACATTCCTATCCTGGCACGGTTTTAGGGTCCTTGTTTGTTATTGGATTAGACGAAAAAATATATAAAATCTTGCATGCTCTAAGCGTGTTATTTTGAAATACTGGCGGAACCCTGTAAAGTAGTATTCAATCTTTTTGATGTATATAGAGCGACCTAAATAAAAGGAGCATCTATCGAAAGTTACTTAGAAATTTTTGATAGATGCTTTTAATTATAATACTTAATTGTTGTTATATATCTTTAACTATATATGAGTTTATATTATTAATCTATTCAATTCTCTTTTTTGAATTGGTGTTTCAATTAATAAATCTAGATAATAGCCTTCTTCTGTATCGAAGAAATACTCCATTGTCTTCTCAAATTCCTCTTCTTCACTTTGCATATATTTTTCTACTTCATAATTAGAAAGCGCTGAAACCGATTGAGCGATTAAAGAATATACAAATCGCTCTGCTAATACATTATCTTCAAAATGTTTTTTTCTTTTCGAAAACACCCAAGAGCATGATAAGTAAAAGAGACAAAACTTTTCATAATAAAATCCCCCTTTAATTGTCTTAAAATAATCAATGGACTTTCGTATTTTTTTCTTCTGTTACATCTAGCAATTTAAATCTGCCTTTTCCCGCTTTTATAAGTAAACCTTCATCAACTAACTGATCCATCATATTACGAACTACATTAACATCTAGTTTCATTTCCTGTTTTACACGTGTCACTGCCGTATCCCCTGTTTCAATAATATAAGTCTTTATCCGCTCATATGGTGTTGGTAATGGCTTTATGATTAAACCATTGTTTGGACGTTCATAAGGGAACAAACCACATATATTTTGCAATATATCCTTAGTTTTCCCTTTAGATAAGTCAACTACAGGACTTTGAAACCTTACGTATTCTTCGCTCATGACAGGACTTTTTAATAAAGCATCTCCCTTTCCAAGTAATTTCACGCCTGGTGCACTTCCAAAAACTGTTTTGTAGTCATGATAACTACCACAACTAAAGGCAATTTTCGTTGGCAAATTTGCTTTAATTAATCCATCTACCACCTTAACTTCTGATCTTTGAGTGCCACAAATCACATAAATACCCGCGGATCTAGCCTTTTGACCTATTCGCACAATATAGTCCTTCACATCAGGATTTTGCATGACTAAATCACTAAACTCATCGACAATACAAACAATAAAAGGAAGTTTTTCCACATTAGGTAATACATTATAGTCAACTAAATCATCTATATCGTATTCTTCCATCAAAGCATATCTCCGGTCCATTTCTTCAGTTACAGCAGCTAAGACAGCCGTTGACTCCTCAACTTCAGTAACTATTTTTTGAACATGTGGGAAATCCTTAAATTTCTTAAAATCAATACGCTTTGGATCTATAATATAAAAATGCAAATCATAAGGCGTTTTCAATAAACATAAGGACAAAATTACTCCTATTAATAAATACGTTTTTCCACTTCCAGTTGCTCCAGCTATTAACATGTGTAAGGTATCTGTTAAGTCCTCAAAGAGTGGCTTTCCATGTTCATCTAAACCAATGATCAAAGGTAATTTTGCCTCTTTTATGAACGTTAAAAACTCTGAACTGCTTAAGATATCTCTCAAGTAAACAACACTTCGTTTTTCTTTTGGAAAACTAAACATAATTGAGTTCAGTTCTGAAGCAGATAATACTTGGAGGTCCTCTAAACCAACAGCTACTCTTATATCCTCTACATGTTTTTTAATGTCTCTAAATTTAACATTAGAAGGAATCAAAAGGGTTACATGCATAATTGTAGACCCTTCTTCTATTTTGATAATTTCACACGATTCTTTTATGATATTTTGTTCTCTCATTACATTTAGTATCTTTAATGTATTCTCATCTGCTTCTAAACGAGCATTGCGTGATCAATTTGACCAAGCGATGGAAGTATGGGCAGCAAGTCCAAAGCGTGAAATTATGGAGCATTTCACAACAGAAGAAGTAATGGAAGCTACAGCTCAAATTGTGGAGCATACCCCTGAGATGGAATTGAATCGGATTCGCTTACGTTTGAAAAAGGATTCCCACTATTGAGTTTTGAAGCCCGATGAGCTGGAGAAGGTTGTAGAGCGGATTGCGAAGAAGTTGTAGTATGCATTAAAATGATTTCGAACGTTTTAGTGACCAAAAATGTGACAGCTCCCGTAATCAATAAAATTCTAAAAACGGTCTTAAAGTTTGTGATTAAGGTTCTATTCATTATGTAATATTGTTCGTATAGGAAGCTTATTCGCTTCCTATACGAACAATATTTTAAACAGGAAAGTATACCTATACCCTTTGTTTTTCGGTATGGGGTAAAGTGGAGCGAGGGGCTAGCCTCTCCTAATGTCATAAAAAAATAAAGAGTGAGAGGAATTCATCACACCTGAAAATTATCTAAAATTAAAAGATTCAGTTCCTACTTTTTTATACTTTTTTTTGCACCAGAACCTTTATTTTCGTCTATTCCTTTTCTGGCCAAATTTTCGCGTTTGGTTCTAATAACCACTTGTGGTCTTCCTCCATGATACGATCATTCCATGGGTTATTCTCAAGATGTCGAATCATCCAACAAAAATACATTGCATATCCAGGTGCCGTTGCTTGTGGATGGTCTAGCTCACCCGGAATTGTAATGAAGCTATTATGCACAACGCGATAAGCATCCTCACCAACCATTGCACATCCAAATCCCTGCGGCTTGTTAAAGCGATAATAATATACCTCTGGCTGATCATGATGATGCGGTGGATAACTAGACCATCGACCTGGATAAGAAATTACTTCTCCTACTACCATGTTAGAATATGCTGCATTGTTATAGTCAAAAATTGTCCGAATAACACGCTGCGCTGCTCCCCCCCATACTCCTTCTCCAGCTACAACACTTTGACACTCATTTGGAGTATACAACTTAGACGCAAATTCTTGATCATTATCTGTTTTTTGAACAAGCACTTCACTATCTGAAAGAGCAGTAATTGTAACCTTCACATTTTTAGCTACATGTAAACACCAAGGGTTTTCTTCAAAAACAGACTGTCTTTGAATAACTTGTTCCATTCCTTCCCACTCTAGACGTATTGCCCCTTCTAGTAAAAGAACTGCCGTTTCATTTCTATCATCAAATAACAACTCTTCTTTTCCATTAGACATCTTATATATGCCTATATCCATTAACATATCACTGCATTGACCGTTCATTTCTGTTAATACATTATACCCTTCATTTAATTCACCTAATTTTCCTAACACGGCTTTCTCCCCCTTTTAATTAATGGCTACTCTATAATTCTCTATCTTTGTCAGCTAACTAAATTTCGAGTTTCTTCTGATATTAATAAAGAAAACCTTTCTGGTTATGCTTTGTTTTCACTTCCGAATATGAGCATATGATTTTTAACGTTTTCGTATGCGGCCTCAATTACATCTTGATGATACGTAAAGTAATCTGAATAAGGAGTATTTAGGGCAGCAGTGTTAACCGCAGCAATTACATTCTGAAACGTCGCTGTTGCTACATTAATTTTTCGCACACCATGGTGAATACATTGTTTGAAATCCTCTGGGCTAATGCCAGAACCACCATGTAATACGAGTGGAATACGAACTACCTCATTAATTTCTTGTAGGCGGTCTAATCGTAAATCAGGATTTCCATTGTACATACCATGCGCATTTCCAATCGCAACAGCTAACGCATCAACGTCTGTTTCTTCTGCAAATCTTTTTGCTTCTTTAGTGCTTGTCAGCAACATCTCAATATCTTCTGATCCGTCCTCACTACCACCTACTCTGCCAATCTCAGCTTCTACCGTCGCTCCGTACTGTTTCGCAAGCGCTACAATTTCTATTGTCTTTTGGATATTCTCCTCTAACGGATAGTGAGAGCCATCAAACATAACCGAACTAAAACCAATTTCTAATGTCTCTTTAATCTTTTCAAACGTCATACCATGATCAAAGTGAACTGCTACTGGGACAGTCGCTTTTTTCGCCGCAGCAACCATCAAAGGACCAATCAGATGAATCGGCGAATGATTCAAACGAACTTCCGCAATTTGTAGAATAAGTGGAGAACGCAACTCTTCTGCTGCTTTGATAGCTCCCATTACCATTTCCATATTAGCGACACTAAAAGCCCCGACCCCATAATTATCTTCATTTGCCTTAATTAAAATATCCTTCATTTGCACTAATGGCATTACACATTCACCTGTTTCAATATTACTTATTAAATAGAAAACAAATGTCTCGTCTTTTTACTCCTTATGTAATCTCACAATGTGGTAATTAAAGACCTGCTTTTTCATGTATAAATTTTCGGGCTTTTAATGCGTATTCAAAAGGATTCGCTAAAGCTGGGTCTTGCTCTGCTTCTACTACAAACCAACCCTTATAATCAGAATTTGCAAGGATAGTAAACACTTCATCAAATACAATTACGCCATCTCCGGGAACTGTAAATGCACCATTCTTCACTGCCTGTAAGAAGCTTAATTCGTTTTCCTTTACAGCATCTACTACTTCCTGGCGAATATCTTTTAAATGTACATGTTTAATACGAGGTAAATATTTTTTCAAAACATAAAGCGGCTCTTCTCCTGAAAAAACAAGATGACCTGTATCAAAAAGCAGGGATACAAGATCTGGATCCGTCATATCCATTAACTTTTCAATTTCTGCAGTTGTTTGAACACCCGTACCCATATGATGATGGTATACAATATGTAGCCCCTTTTCCTGAGCTAATTTACCGAGGTGATGCAAACCATTTGCAAGCTTATCCCACTCTTCTTCTGTAAAAACGGGCTTGTTTTGAAATAGAGGCACATCCATTAAACCTTGAATACTATGTCCTTGCTCTGAAACAACGATGACTTTTGCACCCATATCATGCAAGAAATCTCTATGCTTAATAAATGCTTGTGCTGTCTCTTCAAGCGGCCTCGTTGTCAAGAACGCACTAAACCATGCGCTAGCAATCTCTAGATTTCGTAATTCCAAAGATTTTTTCAATACAACTGTATTTCTTGGATATTTATTACCTACTTCACTTCCATTAAATCCAGCTAGTGCCATCTCACTAATACATTGTTCAAACGTATTTTCTGCTCCTAGCTCCGGCATATCATCATTTGTCCAAGCAATTGGTGCAATCCCAAGCTTAATCGTGTTTTCTTTGAACATCCCTTGTCTCTCCTCTTTGTAAAATGTTATAGAATATCGCCAATTTCTCTTATCTATTCGTTAAAAAGAGAGCTTTCTATAAATATGCATGTAGATAAAATGCTCTCTTTTTGCCCTAATCTAATAAGATCTTGCCTTTTGCAAGTTACTTACTTTACTCTCATACGCGGCTTGTACACTTTGACTATTAGATACTTCAGCAACACCTACATGCCACCATGAATCGTATCCATTTGTCATTGTTTTTGGTAATACTTTAATATCAATCAATGTAGAAACTGTTTGTTTTTTCGCATCTATAAGCGCTTCCTGTAATTGTTCTATCGATGTAACACGATACGTTTTTACGCCATATCCAGCCGCGCTAGCTGCAAAATCAATTTTCATAATAGCCCCGTTTAATTTACGAGTTTCCTGGTTTCGGTAGCGAAACTCTGTTCCAAAGCTCCCCATTCCGTTACCCATTTGTAAGTTATTAATACAGCCAAATCCGGAGTTATCAAACAATAAAACGTTAATTTTTTTGTTTTCTTGAAGACTTGTTACGAGCTCAGAATGAAGCATTTGGTAACTGCCATCTCCTACCATTGCATATACTTCTTTCGATGGTTCAGCTAGCTTTGCACCAAGTGCGCCTGCAACCTCATAGCCCATGCAAGAGTATCCATACTCCATGTGATATGTATTTGGTTTTCTTGATGCCCACATTCTTTGTAAATCACCTGGAAGACTTCCTGCCGCACCAACAATAATTGCATCTTCATCAAGTAATGTATTCATTTGTCCAATGACTGCAGTCTGTGTTAATTGTGTACCAAGTGCTTCCACATACTCATTTAAATTTTCATCAAAATGACCTTCGACTTCTGGCGTGAAATCTTGACCTGTAAAGCGAATATTATGTAGACGTGCTAATTCTGTTTCCCAAGCTTCTTTTGCATCAGCGATTTCTGATGTGTAACTAGATTGATAATCAATCGCTTGCAGTTCATCCATTAGAGCAAGAAGCGCTTCTTTTGCATCAGCTATCACCTTCAATGCATCGAGCTTGTTCGCATGAAATTCTGAAATGTTGATGTTTAAAAACTCAACCTCTTCATTCTGGAACAATTGCTTAGATGCCGTTGTAAAATCAGTAAATCTCGTCCCGATTCCAATAACAAGATCCGCTTCCTTTGCAATTGTATTGGCTGCTAAATTTCCAGTTACTCCGATGCCGCCAAGATTATATGGATGGCTGCTTTCAATCGCACTTTTCCCAGCTTGCGTTTCTCCAAATGGAATGCGGAATGCTTCAGCAAACTGTTTCAGTTCCTCTGCTGCCTCTGCGTACCTTACACCACCACCACAAATCATAATTGGCTTTTTCTTTTTCTTAATCATTTCCACCGCATCCGCTAAACTGGCTTTTGTAGGGAGACGACGTTCAATACGGTGAACATGCTTTTGGAAGAAGTAACTTGGAAAGTCCCACGCTTCGCCTTGGACATCTTGTGGTAAACAAATTGTTACAGCTCCTGTATCTGCCGGATTCGTTAAAACGCGCATGGCTTGAATCATAGCTGTCATCAATTGTTCAGGACGGTTCACCCGGTCCCAGTACTTGCTTACTGCACGAAAAGCATCATTCGTAGAAATAGATAAGTCATGTGTTTGTTCAATTTGTTGAAGAACAGGATCAGGTTGTCTCGTTGCAAATACATCGCCTGGAAGTAGTAAAACGGGAATATTATTTGCAGAAGCAGTTGCAGCAGAGGTAATCATATTTGCTGATCCAGGACCAACAGAAGAAGTACATGCCATAATTTGTTTTCTATGTTTTTGTTTTGCAAAGGCCATCGCAGCATTTGCCATCCCTTGTTCATTTCTCCCTTGATATACTTCTAATTCCCCTGCGTCTTCTTCTAAAGCTTGACCTAGGCCTACTACATTTCCATGACCAAAAATCGTAAAGATTCCCTTAATAAATTTTTGTTGCTCTCCATCAAACTCTACGTATTGCTGATTCAAAAATTTCACCAATGCTTGCGCCGTCGTCATTCTAACAGTTTGCATTTTATTTGCTCCTTTCTATCTCTATCAGTCATTCTGCATATGAAAAAGGAGTATCAGGAATTTGATAGACTCCTAATACTTCCTTCTTATGTTTTCATACTTCCGTTACTTTCGCTTACAAGCAACTAGAGAGATTCTACTTCTCTCTTAATAATTACTTTTCCCAACGAGATGTAAGCATTTTCTTTCTAGTATAAAACTCAACGCCGTCAGTACCGTTTGCATGAAGGTCACCATAGAAAGAGTCTTTCCAACCAGAGAACGGGAAGAATGCCATTGGCGCTGGTACCCCAACATTCACACCTAACATACCTGATTCAATTGTTTCACGGAATTGACGTACACTTGCTCCGCTATCTGTATAAATACAAGCTCCATTTGCAAAGCGAGACTCATTCGCAATTTCAATTGCTTCATCTAATGATTTCACACGAACAATGGATAAAACAGGAGCAAAAATCTCATCTTGCCAGATTTTCATTTCTTTTGTAACATGGTCAAAAATTGTTGGGCCAACGAAGTAACCAGCTCCTTTTACAGCTGTATCTTCGCGTCCATCACGAACTAATGTAGCGCCCTGTTCTACACCTGAATCGATGTAACCAATTGTGCGCTCTTTATGGTTATCACGAATAACTGGTCCTAGGAATACATCTTCATCAAGACCATTGCCGATTACAATTTTATTTGCTTCTTCTACTAGTCTTCCAATTAATTGATCTGCAATTTCTGCTTCTACTGTTACAACAGAAGCAGCCATACAACGCTCACCAGCTGAACCGAATGCAGCACTAATAATTTGCTTTGTTGCTAGTTCAAGATTTGCATCATTTAATACAATGGAATGGTTTTTCGCACCCGCTAGTGCTTGAACACGTTTTAAGTTTTCTGTTCCTTTTTTGTAAACGTATTCTGCGACAGGCTGAGAACCTACGAATGAAATTGCCTTCACTAATTTATGTTCCAGAAGACCGTTTACTACATCGTGTGCACCATTGACAATATTTAATACACCTTTTGGTAAACCAGCTTCTTCAGCTAATTCGGCTAATTTTGCCGCTAGAAGTGGTGTACGTTCTGAAGGTTTTAACACAAATGTATTACCACAAGCAATCGCAAGTGGGAACATCCAGCATGGAACCATCATTGGGAAATTAAAAGGTGTAATCCCGCCTATAACACCAATTGGGTAACGATACATACCAGACTCAATACCCGTCGCAATATCAGGAAGCTGTTTTCCCATCATTAATGTAGGTGCACCCGCTGCAAACTCCACACACTCAATACCACGAAGAACTTCACCGTAAGCTTCGTTATAACTTTTTCCGTTTTCAATCGTAATAAGTTTCGCTAACTCTTCCCAGTTATCTACTAATAATTGTTGATATTTAAATAAAATACGAGCACGTTTTGGCACAGCTGTTTTGGACCAAGATTTGAACGCTTCATTTGCTGCTTGTACGGCTAGTTCAACATCTACTTTTGTTGAAAGTGGTACCCGGGCGATTACTTCTCCTGTTGCAGGATTATATACGGCTTCCATCTTCGTTGAAGAAGATTCTACCCATTCGCCGCCAATGTAGTTTTTTACAATTTGTGCTGTTTGTATTGTCATATTCATTCTCTCCCTTTTATGTAATGTAGAAGCGTACATAAGATACGCACTTACTTGATTACTCATTTATGATGTTTCTATACAATTTCCTCAGCCGTTTCCATGAATGCAGAAATCTCTGTCCTTGTTGGCATTGCATCCGAACAGCTATGTTTTGAAATAACAATGGAAGCAGAAGCGCCTCCTAATCGCATCGCTTGAGGAATCTCAAGACCTTGCATTAAGCCGTAAATAAATGCAGAAGCATACGAATCACCAGCACCAAACGTCTTTAATACCTTTGTTTTAAAGATACCGCCTCGGTGAGATTGACCGTCTCTCGTATAAGCGATTGAACCATCCCCGCCGTGCTTAATTACGACGATTTTCGCATGATGAGAAAACCATCTTTCAGCCGTAACTTGGTCATTAGATTGTTCATAGTTTAATAGTTTTTCCATCATATCGAACTCTTCACGCGTTCCAATAATGACATCAGATTTTTCAGCCGCTAGATTGTAATACACAGCCGTTTCAGCTTCTGACTGCCATGTATACGGGCGGTAATCAACATCAAAAAATACGACTACATCATGCTTACGCGCATATTCTAGCGCTAAAAATACCGCCTCGCGAGAAGGACTTTTCGCTAAAGCTGTTCCTGAAATTAAGAGAGCTTTTGATTGTTTAATATAGTCCTCAGATACTTCTGTTGGATCAAGATTTAAATCTGCGACATTGTCGCGGTACATTAAAATACTGCAATCTTCAGGGCTTTTAATTTCTGTGAAAGCTAAACCTGTCACTGCACCAGTACGATCAATACATATCTGATCTGTATTAATATCGTTATCCTTTAGGTATCCTGTAATAAAGCGGCCCATTTGATCATCGGACACTTTACCGATAAATCCTGTTTGTAAGCCAAGACGTGCCGCACCAATCGCGATATTTGCAGGAGATCCCCCCACATACTTAGTAAATGTTCTTGTTTCTTCCATAGGACGTTCTGTTTCATTGGCATTTAAATCAACGCATAAACGTCCAACTGCAATTAGATCTAATGAACAATCTTCTTTAAAAATAAGTGGATTCATTGTTACTACCTCCCGTGCTTTATATAAAGGTAAATGATATGGTTCAGAAATTTTTATAACCATACGATTCACTGCTCTTTAAATTTCTAGAAGTAAGCGCTCTCTTTATTGATTTAATGCAGGCTGTTTATGCTCAATTTGAACAGGTTTTCCTGTTAGTAAAGATTCTTTCGCGGCCTTCGCAATTCGCTCCGCTTGTAAACCATCATTACCACTGCAAATAACAGCTTGTCCTTCTATAATTGACTTTGTAAATTGTGTTACTTCCTCAATGTAAGCCTGTGTATAGCGCTCTAAGAAGAAATAAAGTGGCTTATCTTTTACAACACCTTCTGTTTTTGACACTTGCACAGTTGTTGGGCAGCAATTATCAGCAGCGACCGCTCCTTTTTCACCAAACACCTCAAGACGCTGGTCATATCCATAAACAGCTTGGCGGCTATTATCAATTACCCCTAAAGCTCCATTCGCAAATTTCAATGTGACAATTGCTGTATCAACATCATTTACTTCCTGAATGGATGGATCAATTAATGTTGTACCATATGCAAATACTTCAACAACTTCACTATTCATCACATACCTAGCCATATCAAAATCATGAATCATCATATCCATAAACAATCCACCTGAAGAACGAACATATTCTATACTTGGCGGTTGTGGATCTCTAGACGTAATTTTTAAAATATGTGGGTGTCCCACTTCTCCTTGTTGAATAAGATCATAGACTTTTCTGAAGTTAGGATCGAAACGGCGGTTAAAACCTACTTGAAGAGATACTCCTTGTTCTTTTACTACTTCTAATGCATCTAATGTTTCTTCTACCGAGAAACTAACCGGCTTTTCGCAGAAAATATGTTTTTTCGCAAGAGCCGCTTCTTTAATAATTTGCGCATGTGTATTTGTTGGTGAACATATAAAGACAGCATCAATTTCTGGATCTGCTAATAAATCCTGATAGTTAGTTGTCAGAGTGGAAATCCCTTTATCCTCAGCCCACTTTTCTAGATGACTAATCACTACATCTGAAACCGCTTTAATTTTCACTTGTGGCATAAGCTGCAAATTATCAACATGCAGTTTCCCAATTCGTCCAGCACCAATAATCCCAATCGTTACAACATTCATATGATTTCTCCCTCTTTATTTAAATTTAAGAAACAAAATGGAAGTCTATAAGGTTTAGCACATCAAATTTAGTTAAGCGCTTTCCCTATTTTTCTTCATTATACACACTTGATTCTAAATTGAAAACATTTTTATTTTTTTGAATACTTTTCTTTTCATCCGAATTTCAAATTTCGTAAGTAAACGTAATCCATGCATCTACAAAGTAATAATAAGAAACAAATAATCTAAACAGCTACAAATATATTCTTTTAAAATACTGATATAACAAAGAAAACTAATCCTTCTAAAGATTAAACTCCCATCTATAAGTTATTTCTTTCTATTCATGCTCACGATCATTTTAGTGTCCAATAAGCAAATAGATTGCACCCTATGAAAGAAAGTTGTAAATTGTCAAAAAATTTCATTGACGACCTCATAATGTAAGCGTATACTTTTTTTATCAAAAGTAATTAAGCGCTTAACCAAAAATAATTTATCGGTGGTGGGAGAATGAACGCAATTGGTTCAAACAAAACATTTATGGACAAGATTGGTATCCCTTCTAATTTAACTTGGGGATACATAGGGATTATTGTTTTTATGATTGGGGATGGTTTAGAACAAGGATGGTTATCCCCTTATCTCGTTGAGAATGGCTTAACGCTAGAACACGCTGCTTTTCTGTTTACTATTTACGGAATTACTGTATCTGCTTCTTCCTGGTTTTCGGGGGTATTTGTACAAATGTGGGGACCAAGAAAAGTAATGACGTTTGGTTTAGTATCATTCATTTTAGGCTCCATTGGGTTCATCGGTATAGGAATTCAACATATGAATTATCCCGTTATATTACTTTGCTATGCTCTACGAGGATTTGGTTATCCTTTATTTGCTTATTCTTTCCTAGTTTGGGTATCTTACAGTACTCCTCAGCAAATGCTCTCAAGGGCAGTTGGTTGGTTCTGGTTCGTATTCCAGCTTGGACTTAGTGTTATCGGGGCCTTCTATTCTAGCTATATGGTTCCTAAAATCGGGGAAATCGCTACTTTATGGAGCGCCTTAATTTTTGTTGTCGTCGGGGGATTATTCTCAATTGTTGTAAATAAGGACAAATTTAAAGCACAAACCGTAAGCTCTAACAAATCAAGTGAATTACTAAAAGGCATTACCATCGCATTTGAAAATCCTAAAGTTGGTATAGGTGGTATTGTTAAAATTATAAACTCGGCCGCTCAGTTTGGATTCGTTGTTTTCCTGCCTACTTATATGATGAAATATAATTTTACAATGACTGAATGGCTACAAATTTGGGGTACTCTATTCTTTGTAAATATGGTGTTTAATATTATTTTTGGTATTGTTGGTGACAAATTTGGTTGGGTAAATACGATTAAATGGTTCGGAGGAGTCGGATGCGGAATTGTAACTCTTGCACTCTATTATGTACCACAAATGGTAGGACATAATTATTGGGCAATATTATTTGTTGCCTGTTGCTACGGAGCAACACTTGCCGGTTATGTACCTCTTACAGCATTAGTACCATCTTTAGCTCCCGAAAATAAAGGAGCGGCAATGTCTGTCTTAAATTTAGGTTCAGGATTATCAGCTTTCGTTGGGCCATTAGTTGTAACTGCCTTCATCGGACCATTAGGTGTGGGCGGCGTGATGTGGATCTTTGCTGGTTTGTACTTCTTTGGTGCATTTTTAACTCATTTCCTTACTATTCCAAAGAAGAATGAGATGAAACAAGATATAAACACTAAAAGTGGAGAGCAATTCTCAGTATAAACTCTAAATAAAAAGAAGGTCATCATAACTGTACATGGTTACGATGACCTTCTTTTCGTTACATTCAAGTAGGCTATTAAAAAAGTTTTCATGTAATATCCTTTACTGAGGACCTCTCTACTAATTGAGGAATAATTGTAATTTTTTGCTTAGCATGTGCCTTCATTTCCATCGTTTTTAAGAGTTGTTCAAACGTACAGGCTGCCATTTGTGTAATTGGCTGTTCAATAGTCGTTAACCCTGGATCTGCAATCTCAGCATAGATGGTATTATCAAATCCGATAATTGATAAATCTTCCGGGATCGAAAGCCCTTGTTTTCTTGCTTCATTCATTAGGCATATGGCAATTAAATCTGTACAAGCAAAAACAGCTGTAGGTCTGTTAGGTAAATTAAGTAATTCCTTACTTGCACGTTTACTATCTTCCACTGTCGAATAGCAACTAATGATAGCATCATCATCTAATGAGATACCTGAATCTGTAAGAGCCTGCTTGAAACCATTTAGTCTTCCTAAGCTACTTTTTCTATCCTTCTCCATCATAATCGTTAATGATGTATGACCTTTCTGCGTCAGATAATTCCCAGCTAGATAGCCTCCCCTCATATCATCCGTTGTCACAACATGAGTTGTGATGGAAGGATGATCTACAGTGAATAAAACAAGCGGCAAATCTCGGTTCACGATTTTTTTAACTAGTTTATAATCATTTAGCTCCGTTGCAATAATAATGCCATCTACTTGCTTTTTAAATAATAAATCAATGTATTCGTGCTCACGTTTTGTTTGATGGTCCGTACTACATAAAATGAGTGTATACCCTGATTCTCGCGCACTATTTTCAAAAGCTCTTGCTACTTCTGCAAAAAATGGGTTTGAGATATCTGGGACAAGTACCCCAATCGTATATGTTTTTTTACCTGTTAACGCTGCTGCTACACTACTTGGCTGATAATCTAATTCATCCATTACTTTATTTACTTTGTTTATTGTTTTTTCACTAATACGTCCTGTTTGATTAATTACCTTAGATACAGTTGCTATTGATACACCTGCTTTTTCCGCAACATCATAAATTGTTGGTTTCACTTTAATTGTCCCTTCTTAATCATCTTTTTCTATATTTTATCATAAATATATTTTGCTTCTTGGTATACAAACGGAAATCTTGTAAAATTTGTAGGTACTTCTATCTTCAGGCGTAGTTCCTCTCATTTACATAACAACTTGTTCCGGGTGGATATTTCAACCGATAAACTTGCTATTGAATGGGAATAGAAGCCTTGGAACCCTCTATCCAAAGGAGGTTCTAAGGCATTTCTTTTGAAGTGATACCACTGTTCTATTTATTTTTAATCAGATAATAATTTCTATAAAAGAATCTTAACTAAACCATGAATGATTATAAAGTTTAGAGATAATCTTTGGTATCATTTAAGAATTTTATATATTCTTTCATTTCAAATCGCTGTAATTCATAATTTATATGTTCATGTTCAATGAAGTTCTTAGATCCATAAAAATCTGTTTTACCTAATATTTGATTTAAATCTTTTGTAAATTGCGAGGCTCTATTCAAATTTTTTGGGACATCTCTAGGTGATACTATAATAAAATCATCGAATTTATAATGTGTAAACCCAACATTTTTATTGCACCTTTTCCAATTTGCATTTGCTTCTGGGGTATTTGTTAGTAGCAACGAAAAAGCAGTATACCGAATTTCTGTATTTCCGCAATAATCGATTATTTCAATATAACGATGATAACGTAACAACTTTTTTTCATGTTTTCTCTCTTCTTCATCAAATTTCCCATTCGCAGATAAATATGAATACCATGCTTTGGATGAAAAGTTGAGATTGATTTGATTAGCATATTTTTTTGGATGTTTATATTTATATTTTTTAACAACAAGACCAGTTCTATCTATTCCTATGTATTCTTGTTTTCCAATATCACCAAAAATTTGGGCTCGAGATACCCCACCTAACAAAGGAACTATTTTAAAATCATAATCTAATTCAATTCCTTTGGAAGATGCGGAGTCTTCTACTTTAACTGATATTCTGGAAGTAAACATATATCTTTTTAGTATATTTTTCTCTTGATAAAAAACATTATAATTTCCTCTTTGATTGTAACTATTTAATCTTGAAATTCTTCTGTTCAAAAATAGTGTTATTATTGCAATTGATAAAGATACAACTGCAATCCCATTTTAAATCAAAAATTCACTGGTTATCTTTATACTCATTCGTATCCTCCTTAATGCTATAAAAATAAAGATATTCCTCCTTATCTATTTCTCATTATAAAAGTGATACCGTACCCTTATTAAAAAGTTAAATACTAATTTTTTCTATCATTAAATACCCTATACCAAGATAATGGATATTTTAATTTTATCACTTTTTTTATAAACAAAGAACGCTAAATATGTTAGCATTCCATTTCTCCGGTTGCTTCGTTTTTTGATACTTAATTTATGAATTCTACATAGGGGGTACTGGTGCAAAAAAATGATAAATACAAAAGAATCAAGGATTCCTAAACTTACGGTCTTCAAGAAATTCTTGGTACGCAAACTTTAGAGGCACAAAAAAGACTACCTCCTTTAATTAAGGAAATAGTTTTCTTCTTACTAACTATTTATACATTTAACAGCTTTACAGAAAAGGCAGATTACATCATGCCGCCCATGTAGTTTCAAACTGTAATATGTTTAGCCATAGTAGAAATAAACAGTGTTAAATCAACGTTTTGCTGTGACTCATTGTAACATCTTTAACTTGGATTTAACGTGATTTATTGTATTTCGTTAGCAAAATAGTAGCATTAGGTTAGCAGACATTGATATGCAATTAATTGCATTACCATTACTCTTATGAAAAAAGCGATGTAAATTCTATATGCATCGCTTTTAACCGGTAATTAAGCAACCCATTTGTGTTATAAGTGCAAGGCATAAAATGTTGTGAGTTTACAAATTACTGTCCTTGTCAAATAAGATGGGAACTTTGAGTCTCTGTCTAATTTGATTCATACAAATTATATTCATCTATGTATTTATTACTTCTCGGAAAACCAGTTTGTATTAAATTAATTAGCTTTTTCGATTGTTCTGTTTCTCCTAATGAATAATTACACATAAAAATAAATTTATCTTTTTCAATCGGTAGATTTTCAACTTTTAATAATTCATACAAATTATATAGTTCTCCAATAACTCCAATAATAACTGCAGTCTCACTAGTATAAATCATATTTGATTGAAATTTGATATAGTCCCTTTCAAAGTAATCTTTAAAACTATCGCTCCCTAAATTGAAATCCAATTGTCTATAGCCATCAAAAGAGTAGTTCTCAATATTTCTTTCTTCCGAAAGATGCTGTGGAAAATCATATGTCATTTCACTGATATCAATACTTGACAAATCGATTTCGGAGTATTTTTTCCAAATATAACCATGAGATCCACCACTACCCATATTCTTAATAATTTTTAATTCACCTTGATTTAAAACAGAATTTAAATCAATCTCTATTCCATACTTTGCATGTTTAGCAACAAAATAACCGTTCTTATTAATATTGTTGTTATATCCGTTTTCATTTACTAATTTGTATAACTCTTCAACAAAGTTATTACTACTACCACTGACTATATATCTAGATTTACCTGTCAACGCAATTATACTATTTGCTAGATATAACTTTGAATAATATGATGTAATTTCAATCCAATGTTGAAGGCCACCATCATACATCTTTAGCGCACATAAGTAATTATAAAATGCTTTGTAGAAGTTAAATAAGGACTCATGTAACATTAGTGCTTTAAAATACTCTAAGTCATCTTTGTCCAAATTAATAACAATCGAATCATTTTTTAGTGAACTTTTAAACAATTCCTCATTAGAATGATAAATTTGACTAATCAAAAGTGGGACATTCCATTCACTCGGTCTAGGTGGCATACCTCTAAAAGATAAACTTGTAGAGGTATAATCAGTACCTGTATAAAAATCAATCAATTTTTCTTTATTCATAAGCTTTAACCTCGATTCAAAAATATTTGGATTCCGTTCAAAAATACAAGTATTAAGAATATTATTTTCTAACCGCTTGTATATTACAATACCCTTTAACTTACATTCTGTATAGTTCACTATAATTTGGCAGCAAAAAACGATGCAGTTTCTCAGATATGCATCGCTTTTAACCGATTATAACTAAATACATTATTTTAATCTTTATTGAACACACATATTGAAAACATTTACACATTCATTATATTATAAAATTCAATCTGTCTTAAAATCTTCAAACGTTCCATCAGCATTTATTGAAAATTGGACTAATATTAAACTAGCAATAGATTCCATCTATCGTTGTACTGAACGCTATTTACTCGAACAAAAAATTTAGTGTCTTTTTATTTCACACCATCACAAAGCAAAAATTTGTGGTAGTTTTACTTTTTATTTTAATAAGTGGGTCTATTCTCATTTACATAATATTTATAAACCCTACAATTCTTTCATTTACTTTTTGGATTGTTCGTGCATTCATTGGGTGCATTCGTTTCCTAGATAAAAAAAGAGACTCTATTCAAAACTTTTGAGGAGAACTTTATACATATATAAACTTTAACTACTGCCTTTAAAAGACCTATTATTGATCTTTTAAGAAAGAAAACGGTTCTGGTGCAAAAACTTTGAAGTGTATGAAAATGGTTTATCAAACTTGGACATACTGATCACACTCCTTTTATAGAGTAGTGCTATTAGTATTTCCAAGATATATAGATTAGTGCAATTTTTCTGGAGTTTTTGCATCCGAACCTTATCCTATAACTACACATAATAGAAAAAAAGCCCTTCTTGAAAACACAGGCTTTTTTTCTATTATTGTAAAGCTACCTTGATTTCAATATTGTCAAAGTTCATAGGCTTATAGATTAAAGTCAAATCATTGTCGCCTTGTTTTGATTCAAATACTACTCTTCCAGTTACAACGCCACCAGGAGCAAGTTCACCAGATTTCATATTGTCTTTTAACGCAGCGCCATCTACCGATGTATTAAGAATTGCTTTGTTTCCATTTTGCATAGAGAAATACATATCATTGTATGGAATTTTCTTTTCGCCAGTATTTTTTAACTCCACATTTGCAATGATATATTCTTCACCTTCCAGAGCGTTAGCAAATTCATCAAGCAAAGTTTCCTTTTCAACGCCTAAAACTGTCATTGTTCGATAGTATCGCCAACTTTAAAAATCTTTTCTTTCGCTGTTACAGTTTGTTCTGTTTTTGCGTCGATGCTTCCTGTCTTTTTAGGTTCATCCGAGCCATTACTACAAGCCCCGATAAAAATACCTAATGCAAGAATAGTTCCTCCGATTTTGTAACGTTTTTTCATGTTGTAAATCCTCCAAGTTGCGTTTGTTAAATGTTATCGACTAAAAGCCGTTTTTTTTACTTATATATAGTTATCTATTCATTTATTTTAATGCTCTATTCATTTGATGTTCATTTGCTTTTGATGCTTGATTCGCTGGTGTATCAATTCCACGATAATTATACTTAGAGTTTTACCAAAGGTCGAAGGCGAAATATTTCATGGCAAAATAATAATTAAATAGGAATCCAACAATCATATTATTAAGATTAATATGGTTTAAGTCGAAAGAAGGCACCCTAGAGTGCCTTTTTTTTATGAAAACTAGACGTTTGAAAAGGTATATGTAACATTGCATATTAAATAAATTAGATATCAAGATATATTTTAAAAGAGCTGATACATAATTTCTTTAGATTTGAAAAATAAAACCTTATCCACCGAATTGGAGGACGCCTATTGGTGTCCTATTTTTTTAAAAGGACTTGCCCAGTAACTACTACCTGCTCGAACCATCCACCACTTTGTCATTTATATCTCCTCTTTATTAACATTTAATGAATAACTATATTTTTAGTTCTACCACTAAAATAGAATGGTCTGACAAACCATTTAAACGTTCTTGATGTGAAAAATATGATTCAAGTATGTTTTCTTTTAAAACTGGCGCAACAAAGACATGATCAATTCGGAATCCATTTCCCTTCGTGCTGTACCATGAGTAACCCAAAAAAGAGCCATGTGTATATCTCCAAGTATCAATCCAACCTAAATCAACTAATTTTTGCATATACTGTGGTCCGACAAAAGGAGTGCCTTGTGTATCTTCTTCTAAACCTGTATTATAGTCTCCCATTATCACAGTCCTAAAATTCCCTTGTTCTTTTGCAAAAGCATTTAATTCTTGCCAAAATTCTAGCTTTTCTTGTACATCATTGTTATTAGTTGGAATATGGACTCCAATAATATGTAATTCATATTGGGGTATTCTAATCTCTAACCAGCGCTGTCCGTTTCTGTTTTTCTTGTAAAAGGATGGAATAACTTCAAAAGGATAACGAGAAGCAAATAGTAGACAATTTTGCTTAATAGCGCCATTACTAGAAATCATATATTTATATCCATTTTCTCGTAGTAACCGCTTAATCTCTTCCCCCTTTTCTCCTTCCCAATATTCTGTTAATAAGAGTACATCTGGTGAATGTTTACTTATTTGCTCTACAATCCTTGGGATGCGCTGTACGGAACCACCTTGTCTTATATTCCAAGTTAATAATTTCAAACCAACACTCCTTTCACCAACTACGCTAATTGTTAAGAAATTTAAGATGAATCGGTAGTCTAAAGTATATCAAAATACAATATACATGCCGTCCTATCCATGTTTTTTGTTTATTCTGTTACTACCATTCGAAGTTAGTCAAACTTTCCCTACATTAATATTTTATTAAATTCTGTCTCCTTTAATATACCTAACTACCTTTATTTGAAGAATTAAGATATGCACACCACACAAAAATACTGATGAAAACCAGTCCTTAACTCTTGCTTCCTGCTCATTCTTCCCGCGGATAAGGATTCTTTTCGTAATGCCTGTCATGGTTTCGACTTCCTTATATGTATGTGTATCGAGCAGTTTTAAATCATCTCAGATTTTCTCCTACTTGATACCGTAATAAAGCCTATACAGCCTATTTCTTATCAATTCATTAACGTTCAATTCTTTAAAAACAAACATCCTACGTTCCCTCCTATTATGTTACAATAAAACCACATATCAACATATTTTCACGTGTAATCTAGAACATATTTAAGATGAATAATAGAGGTGATTTAATTGGATAAAGACACCAAATACAAATGGATTACAATCAGAGTAATTTTAGAAAAAATGTTGATTGAAGCTTTCATGTTAGGATTAATCACTTTCATTGTATATAACGTCATTAAAGACATATATTCTATCAATCTGTTTACATCAATATCCTCTATTCTAAAACCAATTCCTTCAGAAGCTCTAACTATTATTTTTATATTGATTATATCTAAAAATTTCAATAAGCGTTATAAGTTTCATAGAATGCTAAATGTTTTAGAGAATAGCAAAAATAAATATGAAAATCCAAAAGCCCGCATTGAATGGAGTATCGCAAATTTAAATGGCCAAATAGATTCATTGAAATTGAAGGTGGATATATTAAAGTCATTTTCTCCAATCCCCATTCTCATTCTCTTTATAGGCAATTTGTTTGAAAAAGGAACTTTTATCAACTTAAATTCATTTAGCATAACAGTTTTAGTGATTATATTAGTTTATTTTGCTTGGTTAATGAATGCTTATAATCAATTTGTTACCATTAGAAAAGTACTTGTTCATTTTGAACAAGAAAAAATTAAATTAGAAAATGAAAATTTCTTTGATCAAAAAATTCGTACACCTAATAATCTTCATAAAGACTTTAAAAAATTCAAAAAAAGTTTAAGCAAGTTAAGAGAACCTTCTTTTTCAACAGAAAAAAAAGATAACTCTAATTAAGTTAAAATATCATTTACAATTTTCACTTGTGGATTAAGAACAAAATCCCATCAGAAATTCCAAATAAATCTATAGCTCTTTATATTGGTAATAAAATATGAATATACGTATTGAGCACCTCTTGTATACCATCTCTGAAACATCACATATACTCTCAAATAGGCTTTTAAAAGGAGATAGAACTCTCTAATAAATAAAGATGCACAAATACATACCCTGTTTAATCTATTCATTTTCATATCCCTGTAATAGAGTAAAAGAATAATTTTTAAGCTATTTTTTATAATTTACAACAAAAATCTGGTCAAAATTCTAGTCAATAAATTTTATTTTTCTACTTTATAATATTTTATAAAAAAAAATATAGAATACCCTATAAATACTTGATGCAACTCACTTTCCGCTCGATATTCTAGAAACGTAAAACATATACTTCTTACCTTGACAGGGTGGAGGTCATGAGCACGAGCCACTGGAGTCATACAACTACTTTCAAAACAGTTTATATCTTATAAAGATCTGTCTCATTATTTCTTATTTCAGACCTTAATTTTTAAACTTCAAACATAAAACTCCCACGGTTGGAAGATCCGCCGGTGCCCACTTTAACTCCAATAAATTATTAACATGAACCCATATCAACTCGGCATGCTCAAGCGCTTTAGGTATACCGGACTCTATGTATGCCTTATAAGTAGCAAGATGAACTATAATATTCTCATACTCATGATCCACTTCTTTTATTTTTTCACCAACAGTAATTAAACATCCTAGTTCTTCTTTGATCTCACGTATCAATGCATCTTGCGGCATTTCCCCTTCATTAATTTTCCCACCTGGAAATTCCCAATAGTTCGGTAATGACATTGTAGGAGAACGTAATGCACATAGTATTTCATTCTTCTCATTAAAAATGACCGCTGCAACAACCGATACTTTTTTCTTCATGAATCGTCACTTCTTTCACATCTTATTTAGTACATATACTCCCTATATCTCGTCTTCTTGCTTATATCGCGCCAGCTTTTTCTCTAATTTTGCAACATCTTCATGTAGATTTAAAACATGCAGCTTCCGATGACAATTCGCACATACTCCAGCAGTATTATAAATCGTATCTTATCCATCCTCTGATAGCCATTTCACATGATGTGCTTCTAGATATGGATCCCCTTTTTATCTTGGAAGGGAGCATGCTATTCACATAACTCCCATATACCTTGCGCACGTCTTTTAGCTAGCTCAGCTACATACTCATTACGTTGATATACTGTATATTTTGTAAAGCACCTATTATAACCATGACATACTACCTTTGTAGCTCGATCCTTTAATTTGGTTTAACTTATTACTCCCAACAATTTTTTAGCCACTTAAGCCTGAAATTCAATCTCTCTATGCCATTTCATATATTGACGCTGCATTTCATTCATTTGGATCTGTAACTTATCATGAATATTCAAGAAGATTTTTAAAGCTTCGTCTAAACTGTTCGAAATTAAAACTCTCCCATCATCTCCAAAGCTAATATAACCTTTATCAAATAAAGCATCATGGTTAGGACAAAGTAGTAGTCCATTGTTTATATCTAACCTTTCTTTATGATTAGATTGGCTCCACGGCTTAATATGACTTGCTATTAGAAAACGTTTATCAGAGACTCCACATAGTTTACATTTCTCTTCATTCTTCAACAAATTCTTTTTAAAAATGGATTGTCCAATTCTAGATTTTATAACTTGTTCTTTTTCAGTTTGATCTAATACATACGACAAATCCTTCTCTATTTCTTCCAGAACAATTTCTTCATCACTACCCCCTATGTTTGATAGCTTGTTCCAAGTATCCCTATTTTTTTCTTTAACTATTGTTAATAAATAATCAGCAAGTTCTAGAGTTACTCTAAACAGGTAACCAGTATTACCACGCCCAATCTTATTAAATGGAGCGTATTTTTCACCCTGTAGCTTTAATATGTTTTCTATGAAATCTTTATATATAATAGGAATCTCCAAATCATGGTATTCCACATTTACAATCCATCCTTCTTTTTCCCAGAGATCAGTCTGTTCCAGTCCAATTGGCTTATCATGAACCTTATAATCTTCTTTTGCAACCAAAATTGATACTAGCCTTCCTTTAAAACTATTAAAAATGATGTCACCTTTTCTTATCATTTTCATATCTGTCCAGTGATGAAATGTTTGTCCCTTGTTATTTTTTTGTGGCGCCCAGAGAAATCCTCCCTCCCTCTCCTCCTTATAACTTTTATTTTGAAATACAAGAAAATAATTCATTTTTCTACTCCCCATATATTAGATTAGAAACTTATCTTATCAATATTTAAGTACCTGTTTATATTCAAATAAAATATTATCAAATTTAGTACTCTTTTTCACATGAAACATCCAAATTATTCCTTATTTCTTTTTATGGTACTTCATCCCATGCACAAAATAATTTAAATTATCTTGTCATAGACAATAACAAAGTAACAAATTTGAAATTAGGACTAAGTGAAGCAATTGCTGTGAATGGAAATGTAGATTCTTTTGAAGTTACCAATAACAAAGTACATGATAATAACAATATCGGAATTATTCTTATTGGACATGAAGGGATATCTCCAGTAGCCGTTTTAGATTAGGCACGAAAAGGAATTGTTCGTAACAATATTGTCCATCACAATTCATCCATCAATAATCCTAGTTACAATGAATATTCAGCTGATGGTATTTACGTGGATTGTGGGAAGGAACTTATCATTGAGCAAAATCAAAGCTATGAAAATTACCTCGGTATTGAAGTCGCAAGCGCACATGCTGGAAAAGGAGCAAGTCAAATTACTGTTAGAGACAATACAGTATCCAATAATAAAATGAGTGGAATTGCAATTGATGGATATGACAGTCAGCAAGAATATGCAGAAAATAACACGATTACGAACATTATTATTTATAAAAATGATACAAAAAATCAAGAGAGTGGACAAATCGAACTAAATTACGATAAGCGCAACAATGTAATGCTAGAAAAAGAAGTAGAAGAAATAGCAGTAATTGGCAACACATTACATAAACATTCCGATACAGAAAATCCACATATAACCAAATTAGGGGTAATATTTTAATAAAATTTAAATAATTTTATCTACAACTCAAACTTACGTTTCCCCCTTTTTTTATATCTTGCTTATCTACTACCAGAAGCCAAAATAAAAGGCACCCAATCTGGATGCCTTTTGTTCAATAGAAAAAACTATATAATACCCTTATTTTTTATGGTAATTTAGATGCCATTCAAAATACTCAGCATTATCTTTATTCCACGTTAAGCACTCTTTTCCTTGGAGACTCTCAATATAATCCCTTACTGACTCTGGTAAATTATCTGTATTAACCAAGCTAATAATTTCTCCATTCAAGACAGTAATGTAACCTTTCTCAAATAAATCATCACAACCAAATTTACACATAGGTATGGCTATATTTTCAATATCTAACCTTTCTTCTATGCTACAAAATGCTCTTTTCTTAATATGTGCAGCTACAAGTAAATCTATAGGATACTCTTTCCCACAAATTCCACAGTTACACGTTTTCTTATCATTAAACAGATATCCACGTAATATCCCTTGCTCTTTTCTAGCCTTACCTTTTATTTCACTATCCAATGAAGCACTTTGTTCTAGATCCCCTATAATGTCTTTGATATTTTTCTTTGTTTCTTCCTTTGTACTAATTGGGGCATAAGAAGAACTATACATATCAAAAGCACTCATTATTATGTTACTTTTCTCTTGGTCTAATACTCTAAAACCTTGTATTAGATTTCCCTCTTCATAATCTAATAATCTATTAAAGACACTTAAACTAATAGCTTGATGCTTTATTTCATCTAAGAAGTAAATATACTCCCAGCTTTCACCACTATCTGTTTCTCCCCACAGATGCTTTGCTAATTCTAAATTATGTACCTTATATGCGATGGTAGCAGATGTAAAAATTTTCTTATTCGCTGAAAAGAGTGTTATATCTCCTCTTTGAATCTTTTCCCATTGCTTTATCTTCTGTGGAGTTGGAGTTATCCCCCAAACACGGATTAAATTACCCTTATAAATTTCGGATAAATTATCAGCATCCTCTTGTTGTAAGAAAGGCTTAATTTTCTCAAATTCAATTCCATTACGCATTGTAGATTGAAAATTAAATTTAGCTACTTTATTCCCTGTAGGTTGCAGTATTACGTTGTACATACACGTACACCTCTTCTGTTTTATTTAGTTTTCTATAGTTCGTTATATTTTTTATTCGATCCAAATGACTTTTCAACTGGATATTTTCTTTGATTTTTTTCTAATTTATTTTTAATTACTTCTTCTATATCCAGATTCAATTGGTCAGCTAATAAAATAGAATAAATTAATACATCAGCTAGTTCATCCTTAATGTTTTCAAGATTTTGTTCTATTGCATCTTCACTACTTTTCCACTGAAAATTCTCCAATAACTCACTAGCCTCTAAAGAAAGAGAAATTGCTAAATCCTTAGAGTTATGAAATTTCTTCCAGTCTCTATCATCTCGAAACTTAAGAATTTCCTTTATTGCATTTTGATTCATTTTTGAATCCTCCCGCTATTATTCAATGGTAAATCCTTCTACAATTATATAAAACCAATTGCTTCCATTGCAAAAATTTAGATATACTAATTTTTAAAAGATAGACTGATAATAAATATAATTTATTGGGAGGAATACCTATGGCAAATAATAATCCTTGGTTAAATGAGATTATAGAAATATTAACGGGGTTCGGCGGAGCTGGAACACTGAGCCAAATTAAAACAAAAGTTATGGAACGTAACAACATAGACCTAAGTAAATTTCAACATGAACAATCAATAGGTGCACAAATTAGAAAGACTATCTATTATCACTCTAGTGAATGTGATATTTATAAAGGAGAACAGGACTTATTTTATGCTGTAAATGGTAAAGGAAATGGATGTTGGGGATTAAGAGACTTCGATAATAATAATAATTGGGAATTAATCGATCTTGAAGAGGAATTTTCTGAAGGGAAACAAATACTTAGAACTCATTTATCCTACGAACGTAATAGTAAAGTAATTAGGTTAGCAAAAGAACGTTTTAAACAACAGCATGATGGAAATCTTTTCTGTGAGATTTGCGGTTTTGACTTTCATAAAGTATATGGTGAATTAGGAAAAGATTTTATCGAGGGACATCATACACTCCCTTTATCTCAACTAAAAGAAGGAGAAAAGACTAGAATTGAGGATATTATAATGGTTTGCTCTAATTGTCACAGAATGTTACACAGGACAAAATCCGTTTTAACTAAAGAAGATCTTTACTCAATAATACAGAAATAAGAGCCCTAAACTCCTGGACTCTTATTTCAAAAACCTGATTATTCTTCAACAAAATCTATTATTTCTCTTATGTCTTTAATTTCTAAAGCTTTAGCAATGTGTTCTATATGCTGTATATTTATTACAGTTCTAGCTCCTCTTACAATATCACTTATTGTTGCCTCTCTCATGTGTGTCATTTCAGCAAGCTGTTTTTGTGTAAGGTTCTTTTCATTTAATATTTCTTTGAGTTTTATCTTAAGTTTTAACATTTTTATTCACCTCATATAAATATAAAAAAGTGTAGCAATGAAGTAGAAAATTGCTACACTTTTTTATTTTATTTTATTTTACATAACGTTCAACTGTCATATACATCATATCCCAGGCATTTGTATCTTTCCCTACGGCATTTGGATTGTTACCAATGGACTCTGTAAATTTCATAATTTTACTTGCCAATTGCACTCTTATCTCTTATATATTTATTATTAAAACAGTTAATACAACAAAACATATAATCACCTTTTGATTCTTTATATTAATTGGATTCATACTAATATTTCATGTGTAAATAAAGCCGATTCATTGAAAGTGGTAACAGACTAAAAGTATTTTATATTTATAATTTTTATTTTTATGGTATTCATATTATTTTCTACCTTTCGTGCAGATACGGAATGATGTTACCCTTAGAGCTTGCTTCACTTGGTGAGACATGAATAGAAAACCTTGCAAGCTCCCTTTAAAAACCTGCTCCCCGTTCGAGTATGCGATAACAGTTTTATTAAGATTTCTCATTGTAAGTGTAGACATTAGGCTTTTCACCTTTATTTATTCACTCCTGTTTTCCATTCAGATTTTGTAATGATTCCATCAAAGTTGTATGTAATCTCTAGTTGGTCATACCCATTCTTGTAGATTTGCTTTGTACTCGTCCCGTTCGGCTCTGTAACATCTGTCCAAGGTAGGTGACTATCATCTATCTCATGAAAGTTTGCCCCCTCCTTAGCTACTTTTAACATGTCCTTACCAGCCCATCTTGTAAGCTTCGGCTTGATTAGTTCTTTGTATGCCTCCTGAGCTTCGGAACTTCCTAGAGAATTGAGATTCGCATAAGCTTTCTTTTCTCGTGATGCATACTGCTCCTCTTTGAGCTTTTCCTTTTCTGATTCTTCAGGCTCTTGAGCATTAATCGGCACCTCTTCCACTTCTTTCTTGTCTTCTTTCTTGTCTTCTTTCTTGTCTTCTTCCTTGAAGTATCCGTACTTTTCTAACTTACCCTCATCACGTAGCTCACGGAGGATTTTAGCATATTTATTACGCTCCTCAGCTAAGTCGCCGTATTCCTCAACTAGTTTGTTATAGTCTCGTTTCTCGTCATTGATAGCACTTATATGGTACGAGACCGCTCCTATTACTAGAGAGCCAATGATAGTGAATCCTGCAACGATTTTCTTTCCTGTCTTGTTGAATTTCATAGTTTGTAATCTCCTTTGGTTACTCAATATTATTTTTACTTAATGTTGAGTTATATTCTAAATTTTACATGTACTATCATATGATGTCTAGACAAGAAGGTCTAGGATATAAAAAGACAGTCACCCTATTTGAGTAACTGCCTAGCTAACCGTTTGCTTTGTACTTTATTGTTGAGGATCTCTTCGTCTAGCTCATCAAGTAGACCTCGCTTGGGAGGTGCTTTAATCTCGTGAGCAACTGTCTCTTTGAAGAGTTCATTACGTATGAGCCACACATAAATGTCAGTTTCACGTAGCACCTGCAATGTCTTGTATTTCTTTTGGAAACGATTGAGCTTGTAACGTGGAACTAAGAGGATGTCGTCATAAAAGTTGAGGGATTCATAAGAAGCAACGAACCTTTCTGTACATCATTAAGTTGATACTTGATCGCTAATTGATTCACTGAGTTTTGCCAGCTAAAGTGCCTCTTGTCCTGTCGGTCCTTCTTTTCGTAATACTCTAGGTCTCTCTCTTTCTGTTTGTCCGTCTTAAAGCCTGTGATACCATGTTTTTCAGCTAATTCCCTCATTAACTCCTCTCACGTCATGTTACTCATATCTAGCCTTCTTTCTTGGTTAAATTTACCTTAGTTGCCCAAAGTCTTGACATGATATAGCACATCAACATGTTTTTCAATAACTTTTCTTCAAGTTGTTTCATTTGTAATGTATTTATCTAAATTTCGTTTCATATGAAATATGATAAGATAATTACTTAGCCGCCAACCCTCTTTCAATTTCTCGCCATAGAGGTTTCTCGTTATATAAATACTTCAATAAATCAACCGTCGTATTAATACCCTCGCCTATTACCATACAAGCAATATACTCTATATACCTACAATTCAATACTCCTTTCGATACAGTTAATACATAATCTATAATCGCTACCATTGTTTCATCGTTATGTTTATATTTCTTTTGAATCCTAAGCACGATTCCAAGATGCAACTCTAAATGCTTTACATCTTCTTCTTCCGAAACAAAATCAAAATAGGATTCTAAAGTATGACGTTTAATGTTTCTTGAATACCCCGATAATCGTAATTGTTTGTATAATTCGCTATTTTTCTGCATTGCGCCATCCCCTCCCCAAGAAAATTTTTACATCTTATACTCCAATTATATCTTCTTAACTCACATCAAGAAACAGCATTGGAATATCCACCTAAATAACAAAACACCCGTTTGTTCCACATTAAACGCTTATTTAGGGGGAATACACAACTCTAATGACACATGTAAATATTTATCAGAACAAAAAACAGCTAAGTAGAATTCACTCAGCTGTTACCTGTATTACGATATCCTTTTGATTTCTTCCCCGAAGCATTACGCGTTCTCTTTTTACTTTGCGCTATTTCTTTTTGCCGTTTAATCTCTAACTTACTTTTTTCAATATCCTTATAAGCTTCATTCAATTTATCAAAAAGATAATCAAAAATTAAAATACCTTTTAAAGAATTAATCTTTGTCCCATAGCTCACATCTTCACCATGCAAGATAGCATGACGGCTTAAATCAGACTCAACCTCTTTCCCTCTATCAAAATTCACCAATACAGTGTTTAAATAAAACTCCTCAATCTGCTCATCAAAAGAAAACGAACCCTTATCCCCCAATAAAAATTGTCCTAGAAAACTCTTTTGATGTTTATATTTAATTTGCTCATCAGGAGCTACTGCCTCAAGCTTAAGTATCCCCTCTACTAAAACCCCTTCAATTTGAGCAAGCATAGCAGGTACAGTCAACATATAGTAACCATTCAAATGCCCTTTAATGATAGTGCTTATAATAGGCAATCTCTTTTCTAGCCATTCTGCCTGTTGCCAAGAATTACGCATATCAATTAATGTCTCTTTATTATAAATAAACATACACATATAACGCTCAAGAAATCTCTTCGTATATTCGATACCTTTTTTCTCATGCAATTGAATAACACGCCCTGTAATATTAATAGGCATAAAATCATGGGGAGGAAATCCTAATTCTATCATAATAGTTTTAAAATTTAATGTTGCTTCCTCAGCCCTTTCAGCCAATCTCCTTAAGTCGAGCAATCGTTCTCGGAAATTAAAAGAATTAAGTGTTTCTTGTATTTGCCGACCAATCGCTCCAATAGAATTAAAAAAGCTACTCATCTCCAGCATCCGATTTGCCAACACTTGCGTTACAGGTAAGATCGCTCGTACCGTACGTTCTCCCACAGCCGCTATTTGTTTCACAGCTTCCACAAACTCATTCGAAACTGTAACAGACCTAATCATAGCTTCTGTTCCCTTACTCATCTTCTCTTGTCCATCATATTCTTCATTTCCTTCTAACTCATTTAAAACTTCGTGCTTTCTCGTTTCCTTCAACTCAATTTCTTCTAGCTGTTCTTCATCCCCATCAGTCAGTACACGTCTCTCTTTTTCCTCCATACTCCCAAAACCTCCATAGTAAAACCCCTTGAATTTAACCATTTAATTTTAACACATTTTTACATTTAAGATATTGACTTTAGGTCTCCCTTTTACTGAGCGTGGTTTAGATTGCTTAAGCAACGGCTTGGACAGAAAATATCTACCTTACATCACAAAAACAAAAGTTAAACTCAATCCAACTGTTATCGAAACAAAGTTCCAGAAACGCCTTAATACACTTCAAACGAGTTAATTTAGTTTGATTACTAACATTCATGGATGAAAGCCACAAATAGATATGCTCAACGGTCAACTCTTGAAGAAACTGAGCACCCTTCACGCTCATGAAATGACCGATATGTAACTCATAGTCGCTAATAGTACAATCACGTAAGCCTGTCGCCCTCATTTGACGTATTACTGTAGAGAGCGCCCTCTCAATAGATAGTCCCTTCAGCTGTTTCCTTTCCAGCTTCCTGTCAAAAACATTCGATAAGTCTTCGCTAACCCTTAAAGATTCACGTCTTGTAGACATAAAAAAATAAGCCTCCTAACTCGATATTGACCGCACACTGTACGTTGCAACTTTCGAATTAAAAGGCTTATTTTACAGGGATTCAACGCTTCCCCAATAAGGTTTTTTAGCATCCCAGGAGAGATTCGAACTCCCGACCCGTTATTTGCCTACGATATATAAACGATTCTTTCATCGTTTGCTGAACGTTCATTTGCGCGGTCAACTGACCACAGACTTAAAAGGAAACTATAGATTTAGCTACCTAGTTCTTATATACCAATACTTTTACTCCGCTCAGTGCTACGTTCATCTTCCGAACTTTGTCTGTTATCGCTTTTCTTATTATAATCAAGAGCCTTTATAAATTCTATTTCTGTTTAAAATACTTTAATATCGGAGAAATCTCCATGATGTGTAAGGGCTTAGCCTCTTATTTTGGAATAATTCCTGCCATAATTTCTTTAGCAATCTCACTTCCCAAAAGGTTTTCTGTATCGAAAACTCCAACAACTTTATCAGCAACAATGTGTCTAATCATGTCAGATGCGACTTGTTTCCCTATTCCATTATTTTGATCTGCTCCATAGAGCCATGCACCAAGTAATCTCACAGTACCATCAATATAATAAGTTCTTATTGTCCCTGCATGAAAGATTCCTTGTTCAACAAGAGCCTCCATAGCTTTACACGCATCACCGTAGGCCGAATATCGACGTTCAAAAGCACCAATATGTAAGTTACTATTCAAACGAATTACACCAATAAGTTCGTGGGAAAGTACTTCTTCACTTCCTTCAACAGGTTCTATTAGAACAATATTACTCCTATTTTCTTTTCTTACAGTCATATTTAATTAACCTCCACCGATTGTAATATTAGATAATTTCTACGAATGTTAGAAAAATACCTTTTACATATGACTATACGATTATTAAAAACCTCATGTTTTTCCATGTGGCCCACAATTGCATACGTTTCTTTTTTACCATTAGAACTCCTATACATATTTCTTAATTATTTTGATAGATACAGGAAAGGCGTTTCATTTAAATGTGAATATTGTCAACGCATGTGCTCCCTCTCTCTTCTTATCGTCCCTGATTCCACTTGGTATTCCTCGAGGTCTCGATTTAGGTATATGACCTGAAAAAAGGAATTTTGCTTGTCTATACAAATTTAATTTTGATTTTTTTACAAGTTTTATTTGGATGGTGATTTACCTTACAATATGGAATAACTCTACAGGTGATGATAATGATAATTTTGAAAAGTAACATTGGAGAATTATTAAAAAGCAATGGACTAAAAGGAAAGTGGATTGCACAGCAATTAAATATAAGCCCAAATCAATTGAGTAATTATGTAACTGGCCAGTCTTATCCTCCAGTAGACAAAGCATTTGAGTTAGCAAAAATATTCGATTGTAGAGTCGATGATTTATACGAGGTACAAAAAAAGACCCTGCTGATTAATTACTAGCAGGGTTTAGCACGTATTGAGGTAACGGATGTCCCTCAATGGATTCCATATACATTTCAGCCAATCTCGATCCATCGATTAGCTGTATATTCAGTTCTTCAGCATAGTGCTTTGCATTTTTTGAAAAACCACCTGTCGATACAACATAACCACCTTTTGCCCCTTTTTTCGCGATGTTACTATGCACCAGTGCAATTGCTTTATAGGACATGTCGCTACACAAACACTTCACCTGACCAAGATATAATTCACCGTTTACCGTATGTTCAAAATCTACACCATAATCACCTGTAGCTACCGTTACTAATGCAGAACCACCATAATACTTTTCAATTACATCAGCAACAAATACTTCAAATTCCAATGGTGTTTGACGTATAAATACTGATGAGCACTTTTCATTTTCTAATGGCTTCATAAATCGATAATAAAGCCCCATTGCTAAAGTACGTTTAAACTCTTCATCTTTATTAAAACGCGCGATGAGCTGGTATAAATGATGATCTTTTCTTCTTTTGTAGACATACCATGAAATGTAAAATACTCCTGTTATGATTAGAAAAACATATAACATAGACACACCTCCATAGAGATATTTTTTCTTACAAAAGTTACTTTTATCAATAAACTTTATGTAAAATTCCCTTTCAACATCTGATATACTAAATGTTGAATTTATAGTACATAGGGGGATAAAAATGGAAAAGTCAGCAAATGAGAAAGAAGAGAAAAAACGCCGAGGGTGCGGATGCTTTGGGTGTTTAGGTATTATTATTTTATTAATTATTTTAATAGGTTCTTGTGCTAAAGGTTCAGATGATGATAAAACTGAAAAAGCCACTACTGTTACTAAGCAAGATGAATCCAAAAAATCAGAGGAAGTAAAAGAAGAAGAGAAAAAACAACAAGAAGAGCAAAAGAAACAAGAAACTGAACAAAAAAAACAGCAAGAATTTCAGAAGCAACAAGAACTTCAGAAGCAACAAGAGTTAAAGAAACAACAAGAGCAACAAAATAAACAAAATCAAAATAAACAAAAAGAAGCAACTCCTCAACAAAAAACTAATCAAGCATCAGAACAGAATGGTACTTGTAATATTAAAGGTAATAAAAATAGTAAAGGCGAGAAGATTTATCATATGCCTGGTCAACAGTTTTATGATAAAACGAATGCTGAAGAAATGTTTTGTTCAGCAGCTGAAGCACAAGCTGCAGGATATAGAGCATCAAAAAGATAGCACTAAAAAAAACCGTCTCTATTTGAGATGGTTTTTTCTATTCACTTCTTCCCTTCTCACTATCTTCACAAACCCCATGTTACTGTCAAATCATGCCTCCCACTCTTCACATAGCATGTACTAAAAAGAAGGTACATGCTTAATATGTCAAACTATTATTACGATCGGTCACATAAGTGCTACCGGAAAAAGCGTAAAAAATGCGACTTTGAATGTCATTGTGAGCCTCGCTAACAAACGTATACATCAGGCCCTTTATTCCGTAATGCGGGGATACGGACTTCATTCAAGTTACTTCACATCAAACAGACGAACCTCAAACTGTAACTATAGCGGTATAAAATTACCAAGATACTTGTGATGGTGTTGTATATCCTTCCTATGGATATCTCTGAGAACTAGTTAACGACGGAGGTTTGGACGATGAATTACGCAACGGTGACGACTCCGGGCGACCCTGGATTCACCGTCAAAATAAACATATGGGGCATTAACTTTGCGGGGGTGATTCAGTAAGGAAATATAGCGCTTCATCGGGAATTTGCAAGATATCCAGCTGATCCACATATTCCAAGTGCCTCCCTTTAACCTATAAAAAATAAGAGCTGCCCAATTAAAGACAGCTCTTATTTTACTTCACATACACAAAAGCTTCATTTGCTGTTACATAGTATGTTTTCCCTTTACTGTTGTGTACTTTATATTGATTCAAACCATCTACACTTACTCTTGCATCAATAGTAAATCCTAAACCTGCATCTACTACTCCGGCAACATCTTTATCCTGCCAAGATGGAGATTCATAGAAACGTAGATTGTCCACTTTAGAAATAACCCTTTTACCAGCTACAGTAGAAACATCCGTTCCATTGTATTGGATATATGAGGAATCATAATAAATCCATTGATTACCTCCAAGATCTAACCAGTTTCCTACTTTCCTACCTACTTTATATGTCTCTCCCTTTTGTAGTTTACGAATGACGTTATTCTCAATTGATGGTCCAGAACGAAGGTTTACATTGTATCCCTCAATATATACAACACCATTTGCCTCCATTGTGCTAGGTAAATCATTTGACTTTTGTAGTTTAGCATCAACCGTAACCGAATCACTGTTATAGACATTTAGCACATCCGCCCGAAATTCAGCCTCAGTTACACCATGAGTACGTAGATAATCAAGAGGATCCTCATGATCTGTCCCACCTAATTTATAGGTAACATCTTTATGTGTCCATAAACCCTTGGAAGGATGAATATTTCGTTCTCGCAAGATTTCTCCAATTAGCTCTACATACCGTTCATAAGAACGTTTGAATTTCAATGAATCACTTGTCTCACACAGTTCAACATGAACGAACCTTGCATTTGCTGCTGGACCTGCGCCCCATGCCCGATATTTTGTAGATGCAATTTGAATCTTTTCATTCCAATCAACTGCATAGTGAACAAATGCTGAACGCCATGTACGAGACTCATATTTTTGAATATTAATTGCTGGTGCCTCAGGGGTCGCTGTAGAATGTGCCACAACACCTTCATAAGCACCAACACCGTAACGGTAAGGTTGGTTAGGTAACTCAGGAATAAGTAGAATTCTATCAGCAAATGCGTTTGTTCCAATTGATAATACTAAAATCATAGCAACAACTATGGATAAAATATGTTTGTATTTCTTTTTCATTTCCTATTAGCATCCTTTTTTATAATTTTTGTATGATCAAATAATCCGCTTGCTGACAATCCGATAATAATTCCTTGAAATATATTCATTTTGATATCTTGGGACAAAAATAAAGCGCCTAGCGTAATGCCAAGCGTCAAATTAAATAATGGAATATATTTTGTTTGCAGTCCAATTGTTTTCGCTATTTGTGATAGCCCTATAACAACCCCAATCATTGTCGTAATTTCAATCATTACATACCGCCTCCTTTCATGAAGAAGGCAAGGGCCGCTCCAATAAGTCCACCAATAATAAGGCGTAAGATCCATGTTGTATTAGCACTAATCTTATCTAATTGCTTATTGATATTAATAATGTCTTTTTCATTACCTGTTGTCCGCATTTCTAAACTTCTAATCTCTAATCGTATGTCCTTAATATCTTCTCTTATTTCCTGAACATCACCTTTCACCTCTTGTAAACCATCCATATTTCCACCTCTTTCCCACTTTTTATTTAATTTAAAATAAAAAAGCCTACATTACATACGCTTGACTTTGCATCTCATTATTTAATTCCTTCTGGTTTATCGGTCACCCCAATATGTCCCTCAATAGTATCCTCAGTATCTACTTCTGTAGGAACCTCTAAAGAAAAAGAGCAACCATACATCAGTTGCTCTTCCGTTAATTTCTCTCTACACTCCGACCACCGTTTTACAGAGATTAACCACACCACAAAAAAAGCATCATAGATGCTTCATATAATGCTTTTTTCATCTAATTTAATATTTATGGATTTCAAGATACTACTTTACATCAAAATGTTCTTCTTTCACCCATGCGTTTGGTCCAAGAGAAATATAACTATCTTTTCTTGCATAAATTTTATAAGCAACAGAACCATCCACAGTACCAGTCCATTCACCATTTGGTCCACTATATGTGTTAATACCAGCACCTGCCGGATATTTTGAGTAAGCATAGAACCACTGTACATTAAAGTGTTCTTCTTTTGCCCATGCCTCCCAACCTAAGCACAACATATTTTCATTCCCACCATACCAAGCAGCATCTATAATTAAATATGGCATTTTCGTATTAATTACATTACCTGTAAACCAAGCATCTTTATTAGCACTATTATATAAATTGATACC